>Ga0207990_1000017_pt1 | contig 101995 bp, 99 predicted proteins | sample ETNtaG_8_FD_185780 | JGI IMG/M metagenome (GOLD analysis project Ga0207990, IMG submission 185780) | Marine microbial and viral communities from oxygen minimum zone, Eastern Pacific Ocean - ETNP201406SV75 (SPAdes) (version 2) | ecosystem: Environmental > Aquatic > Marine > Oceanic ...
CGACGCCGCCTACGGATACGACGCCGCCTACGGATACGACGCCGCCTACGGATACGACGCCGCCTACGGCGGGGACTGCGCCTACGGATACGAACGCGTGGGCGACTACGACTGCCTGTTCGGCCGCTACTACATCTCCGCCGAGTCCGGCAGCGTCGTGCTGGCCATGAGCGTGTTCTTCACCCTCACGCTGCTGGGCGGCATGGGGACGATGGCCTGGCAGGCACTGCGCCGCGAGGAGGCCTGACCCGACCGACCCCCCCGGCTCAGCCGATGTGGCCGGGACGGTCCACCGCGTTGGGGTCCTCGCCGGTGGCCCGCACCCGGGCGATCTTGTTGAGTGCGGCCACGAACGCCCGGGCCGACGCCTCGACCACGTCGGTCGACAGCCCCCGTCCCGAGACCTTGACGCCATCGCTGCTCTCGAATGACAGCGCCACATCTGCGAGTGCATCGACACCTCCGGTCACCGACAGCACCGTGTAGTCGGTGAGCCGACCGCCGACACCGGTGGCCTGCTTGATGGCGGTGCACGAGGCATCGACCATCCCGTCGCCGATGGCGGTCACCTCGACCCGCTGGCCGGCCACCTCCAACACCAGGTCGGCCGTCGGGGTGTTCACGGTGCCGCCACGTACTTCCAGGCTGACGAGTTCGTACTCGTGGTCGACGGTGCCGCCGAGTTCCTCGGCCACCAGGGCCTCGAGGTCCGCATCGGTGAACTGCACCTTTCGGTCGGCCAACTCCTTGAAGCGGGAGAAGGTGGCGTTGAGGACATCGCCATGGACGTCGATGCCCATCTTGGCCAGCGTGTCCTTGAGGGCCGCCCGGCCGGAGTGCTTGCCGAGCACGATCTGGCTCTCTCCGGCTCCGACGGCCTGCGGGTCCATGATCTCGTAGGTGGTGCGTTCCCGGAGTACACCGTGCTGGTGGATGCCCGCCTCGTGGGCGAAGGCGTTGCGCCCGACCACGGCCTTGTTGAACTGCACCGGATAGCCGGTGAGTCGGCTCACCATGCGACTGGAGCGGGCCAACTCGCCGATCTCGATGTCCACCTCGACCCCGGGGAACTGTTCCTCACGGGTGCGGATGGCCATGACGATCTCCTCCATGGCGGCGTTGCCCGCCCGCTCACCGATGCCGTTGACCGTGCACTCCACCTGGCGGGCGCCTGCAGAGACGGCAGCCAGCGAGTTGGCGACGGCGAGGCCGAGGTCGTTGTGGCAGTGGGTGCTGATGACGTAGTCACCCGACACCCGCTGGCGGATCGCCCGGATGCGCTCGGCCCACTCGACCGGCACGGCGAAGCCGACGGTGTCGGGGATGTTGAGCGTGCCGGCACCGTTGTCGACGGCAGCCTGGAGCACGTCGCACATGAAGTCGAAGTCGGAGCGGGAGGCATCCTCCGGCGAGAACTCGACGTCTTCGGTGTACTCGCGTGCCCGGGACACGGCCGAGACCGCCTCGGCAAGGACCTGCTCGGGACTCATGCGCAACTTGTGCTCCATGTGGGTGGGGCTGGTGGCGATGAAGATGTGGATGCGCCGCTTCTCGGCGGGCTCGATGGCCTCCCAACAGCGGTCGACGTCCTTGTGGGCCGTACGGGAGAGGCCGCAGATGACCGGGCCCCGCACCGACGAGGCGATCGCATGCACGGCGTCGAAGTCGCCCTGGCTGGCGATCGGAAAGCCGGCCTCGATGTAGTCGACGCCCAGGCGCGCCAGCTGGTCCGCTATCTCGAGCTTCTCGCCGACGTCCAGGGAGATGCCCGGGGACTGCTCGCCGTCGCGGAGGGTGGTGTCGAAGATGACCACCCGTTCCTTCGCTGTCGTTGCGCTCATGGCGTGTTCCTGTCTGGTTGCTCTTGTTGGCTGAAGCGATCGGGCGAACTGCTCCTGAAAACCTAAGAACCTCCCTGCCCGGAGGCGGGAGGTTCGGACGAACGCGTATGTGCGCTCGCCCTAGGTCAGAAGCAGGAGGTCGAAGTTCTGTCGCATCGCCGGACAGTGTAGACCCCGTGACCGACCCGGATGCAACCCCCGGGGACAACCCGGTTACGGATGGATCTCGAGGGGTGGAAGGTCGTCGGCGGGGGTGAAGTCGAACTGCCCGGCGAAAAAGGCCAGCTCGGCCTCGAGCGCCCGGACCACGTTGGCGGCCCTGCGGAACCCGTGCCCCTCGTCGGGGAACTCCACGAGTGCGTGCGGGACGCCGGCGGCGGCCAGGGCGTCCGCCATGAGGTGCGCCTGGTTCGGCGGCACGATCGGGTCCTCGGATCCCTGCAGCAGCAGCAGCGGAGTGGCCAGCCGGTCGACGTGGTGGATCGGCGAGCGCTCGAGATAAACGGCCTCGTCCTCGGGCCAGCGGCCGACGAGGCGATCGAGGTAGCGGGCCTCGAACTTGTGGGTGTCGGCGGCCAGCGCAGCCAGGTCGGCCACGCCGTAGCGGCTGGCGCCGGCGCTGAACACGTCGTGGAAGGTGAGCGCGGCCAGCACGGTGAACCCTCCGGCGCTGCCGCCCCGGATTGCGAGCCGCCCGCCGTCCACATCGCCCCGGTCGGTCAGGAAGCGGGCCACCGCCACGCAGTCGTCCACGTCGAGCACCCCCCAGTAGCCGCGCAGACGGTGCCGGTAGGGGCGCCCGTAGCCGGTGGAGCCCCGGTAGTCGACATCGGCCACGGCGAACCCCCGGCTGGTCCAGTAGGCGATGCCGAGCTGCAGTTGCGTGCGCACACAGCCGGTCGGGCCGCCGTGGACGAGGACGACCAGAGGCGGCCGCTCCCCCTCTGGCACGGCGTGGTCAGGGTTGGCGGGCGGGTAGACGAGGGCGTGTGCGTGCTCGTCGCCGGAGGTCGGGAAGCGGACCGGCTCGGGGACCGGCAGCAGGGCCGAATCGAAGCCGAGGTGACGGGCCGGTCGCAGGACCTCGGTGCCGGCGGACGTCACCGCCACGACCTGGGACTCGGTGGTCCACGAGGCGGCGACCACCACCACGCCATCTCCCCTTGCGGCCACCGACCCGATCGAGGTGGCATCGAGGCCCACCTCGTCGAAGGAGCCATCGGCCCGCAGCACGGCGAGGTGGTCCACACCACCCTCCCGGCGGGCGAACCACACGTCGTCGCCCACGAAGGCGTACCGGGAGAGCCCGAACACCCACTGGGGCGTGGCGACCTCGAACTCGCCGAACGTCAACCGGACGAGGTCGTCATCGTCGAGGCGGTACAGGTGCCACCAGCCGTCCCGGTCAGAGACCACGTGCAGCACCCCGTCGGACCTCCACTCGGGCTGGAAGAACGACTCCCCCGACGCCGCCACGCAGCGCTCGCCGGCGACCGCACCGTCACGAAGATCGGCGACCCACAGTCCGCTGTCATCCCACGGCAGGTTCGGATGGTTCCACTCGATCCACGCCAGGCGGCCGCCGTCGGGCGAGATCCGGGGCGACGACACGAAGTCGGGCCCCGACACGAGCACCTCGACCCGTTGCGAGCCGTCGAGCGCCACGGCGACGACCTCGTTGGCGGGCTCGCCGTCCAGGTGGTGGTCCTCGCGTACGCACACGTACCAGCGGCCGTCCGGCGTGGGGCGCCCGTCGGCGAAGCGGAAGCCCCGGGAAGCCAACGGCTCCGGCGTCAGGGCCAGTGGGGAACCGTCCGGGCCCTGGAGCCAGAGCCGCTGGTCGTCGAAATCGCTGTAGACGAGGCCGCCGCCGAACGCCCACCAGGCGCCGCCCCCGTACTCGTGGACCAGGGTCCGAACGTTGGCATCCGGTCCGACGACGTCGATGCCGTCGCACACGACCACGATCCGCCCGCCCTCGTCGGGTCTGGATTCGGCCCACCAGACGCTGTCGCCGTCGACGACGACCTCGCCCAACCCGGCAGCACCAGCCACCAGCGACTCGGCAGTGATCGGCGACGCCCACGAACCACAGGGCGCCGTTTCCGCCATGGGATCAGCCGTTCAACAGGTCGGTGATACGCGAGATGCCCTCGCCGAGGTCATCGTCGCCGAGGGCGAACGACAGGCGCGCATAGCCGGGTGCGCCGAACGCCTCACCGGGGACGACCGCCACCTTCGCCTCGTCGAGGATCAGGGCCGCCAGGTCGACCGTGGTCTCCGGGGTGATCCCGGCGATCGTGTGGCCGAGGAACGCCGACAGGTCCGGGAAGGCGTAGAAGGCCCCCTGCGGGGTCATCAACTCGACGCCGTCGATCGCCCGCAGCATCTCGACCATGTTCCGACGGCGGCGGTCGAACGACCCGCGCATCATCGCCACGTCCTCGAGGCCACCGGACACCGCTGCAAACGCTGCCATCTGCGACACGTTCGAGACGTTGCTGGTGGCGTGGGACTGCAGGTTGGTGGCCGCCCCGATGGCATGGGCAGGGCCGAGCAACCACCCCACGCGCCAACCGGTCATGGCGTAGGTCTTGGCCACGCCGTTGACGACCAGGCAGGTGTCGGCGATCTCGGGAACCAGTGCCCTGATCGAATGGTGTTCGTGGCCGTCGTAGACGAGGTGTTCGTAGATCTCGTCGGCGATCACCCAGATGCCGTGCTCGACGGCCCAACGGCCGATGGCGGCGATCTCGTCGGCCGGGTAGACGGCACCGGTCGGGTTCGACGGCGAAACGAACATGAGGGCCTTCGTGCGCTCGGTGCGGGCGGCCTCGAGTTGTTCGACGGTGACCCGGAAGCCCGATGCGGTGTCGGTGGGAAGCACGACGGGGACGCCGCCGGCGAGGGTGATCGACTCCGGATAGGTGGTCCAGTAGGGCGCCGGCAACAGGACCTCGTCGTCGGGGTCGATGACGGTGGCGAAGGCGCTGTAGACGGCGTGCTTACCGCCGTTGGTGACCAGGATCTCGGACACGTCGGGGCGCCAGGCGGAGTCCCGTTCGGTCTTGTCGGCCAGGGCCTCCTTGAACACCGCCAGGCCACCGGCCGGCGTGTACCTGTGGTTGGCGACGTCGCGACAGGCTGCAACGGCCGCCTCGACGATGTGGTCGGGAGTGGCGAAGTCGGGTTCGCCGGCGCCGAACCCGATGACCGATTCGCCGGCCGCCTTGAGGGCCTTGGCACGGGCGTCGACGGCCATGGTGGCCGATGCGGTGATGGCGCTGATCCGTCGTGAAAGTGGTGAGGGGCTCATGGGCCTCCGTTCGGGGAAGTCGCTGCGCCAGCCTGCCACCTGCGGAGGGTGCTTCCGACATCCATTCCGGAGTCGTACACCAGCCGCCGGCTCACGGCGCGATCGCCACCCGTGCTGTCGGCTCGGGGGCGGCCTGGCGGCGGGAGAGGCCACGCTTCAGGCCCGACAGGAGGGCGTTTCGCAGGTCACGGGGGTCGATCAACTCATCGAAGCCGAGGCCCGAGGCGCTGCGGTAGGCGGCCTCCATCTCGGCCTGCCGGAGGGCAGCGGCCTCGTCCTCGTCTGCGCCGACGGCCCGGCCGGCGCCCTCCGCCCCCATGGCACCCAGGATCGCCCCCGGGAATGCGAACGAGCCGCTCTGGCCCGAGAACGACACCATCGACATCACCATCGACCCGAAGCCGAACGCCTTGCGCAGCGTGACGTGCAACTTCACGGTGCGGGTCTGGGCCTGGGCGGCGAACATGCGTCCACCGGCACGGAGCACCCCCGCCCGCTCCGACCTCGTCCCGGCCAACATCCCGGGATTGTCGGACAGGAACAACAGCGGCAGGTGGAACGAGTCGGCCACCTGGATGAAGTGGGCGGCCTTGTCGGCAGCGTCGACGTCGATGGCTCCGGCCATGGCCTGCGGCTGGTTGGCCACCACCGCCACCGGCTCCCCGCCGAGGTGCCCGAGCACGCAAAGCACGGACCGGCCGAAGTCGGACTGGACCTCGAAGCACCGGCCCCCGTCGAGGACGGCGCCGAGGACCCTGCCCATGTCGTAGGCCCTCCTGTTGTCCTTGGGCACGAGGTCGAGGACCTCGGGAACGGACCGGGGGTCCACATCGTCACCCTCGGAACGGGGCGGATGGCTCCAGGCACTGGACGGGAAGAACCCGAGGTAGGTGCGGATGTCGTCGAGCAGGGCACCGTCGTCAGCCGCCACGTTGTGGACCAGGCCGCTCGCCACTGCCACGGCCGGGCCGCCCAGTTCCTCCTTGGTGGCGTCCTCCCCCAGCGACGCCTGCACGACCGGCGGGCCCGCCGTGAAGACACAAGCGTCGACGGTCATGAGGGCGAAGTCCGACAACGGCACGATCAGCGCCCCGTGTCCGGCCGACGGGCCCATCACACCGGTCACAACCGGCACCCGGCCCGAGAGCCGGGCCTGCTGGATGAGGTCCGTCGGGGCCCTGCCCGGTCGGGGATCGCCCGGCATGGGCGGGCGGTGGCCGGCACCCTCGAGCAGCATCACCAACGGAACCCGGTCGAGTTCGGCCAACTCGGCGATCCGAAAGCGCTTGGCCGTGGTACCGGGGCCGATCGAGCCGCCCATGACCGTGAAGTCCTCGGCACCGACCATCACCGGTCGGCCGTCGACCGTGCCCGAGCCGGCGACCACCCCGTCGGCCGGCACCTCGCCGACCAGCGTGCCGATCTCGACAAACGATCCGGGATCAAGCAGGTGGTCGATGCGACCACGGGCGTCGAGGCGCCCCGTGGCCCTGCGGCTCTCCACCTTTCCGGCGCCGCCCATGCCGCGGGCGGCCCCCTTTCGTCGCACCAGGTCGTCGAGCAGGGGCAGCCAGTCGTCGAGCGGATCTCCGGCATCGGGAGTCTCTGACATGCGGGCAAGTATCGCCCACGGTCGGGGTCCTGCGCTCAGTCGCAGGACTCCAGGTAGGGAGCCAGGAAGTCGCTGGCCACCTCGCCCCGGGCCCGATACGCCAGGCCCCCGTAGATCTCGCAGGCCTGCACCCGCAGTTCCTCGGGGTGGCAGCCCAGTTCGTCGGCGCGTTGGTCCAACTCAGAGGTCCGCATCAGGGGGTCGATGGCAGCGAACGGGTCACCGGGGTTGGCGGCCTCGAGTTCGAGCAGGGTCTGACCGGACAGCCGCTCGAGGACTCTTTCGGCAACGGCACGGCCGGCCTCTACCAGTTCGACACAGTCGGTGGCGTCAGCGGAGTCGGTCACCTCTGGGCTTCCGCACGCAGCGCCACCCACCGCCCAGAACACGAGGACTGCAATGGGGACCCGGAGCCGACGCACGCGCCCGAACCTATCCCCGGACGATCCCCCGGTGGGGTCACCTGCAGCGGGCCTCAGCCCGGGCAGACCTCGAGCACACCCCGGGCGAGGCGACCATGGTGCATGTCGTCGAGCACCGTGTGGATCTCGTCCATCGGATACACCCGCGAGACCAGTTCGTCGAGCTTGAACCTGCCGGCCAGGTACAGGTCGCAGATCCGGGCCACGTCGGTCTGCGGCCGGGATGTGCCATAGCGGCAGCCCATGATCGTGACGTCGAGGTAGGCGGCCATTGTCATGAACTCCATGGTGCTGCCGAGGGGCGGCACACCGAGGATCACGAGGGTGCCACCCCAGTCGAGGTAGCCCAGCGCCGCCTCGATGAGTGCCTTGGCGCCGACGCACTCGAACACGTAGTCGGCACCGAACGGGCGCACCTCCCGGATGGCCGCATTGGTGTCGACCTCGGCGGCGTTCACGAAGTGCGTGGCACCGAACGTGTGGGCCAGGTCCTCCTTGTCGGCGTTGGTGTCGACGGCGATGATCGGGTTGGCACCGGAGATGGCGGCCGCCTGGATGACGTTGAGGCCGATGCCGCCGACGCCTACGACGGCCACGCTCTCGCCGGGCGCAACCTTTGCGCGGTTGAACACGGCACCCGACCCGGTCAGCACCCCGCACCCGATGAGGGAGGCCGCCGGCATCGGCACCGCCTCGGGGATCGGGATCGCCTGGTTGGCCTTGACGACGACCCGTTCGCTGAACGACGAGATGTTGGCGAAGTTGTAATGGGGCTCGCCGTCGAGCGTGAACGGCGTGTCGCGGGCACCGAACGTGGACCGGCACATGGTCGGCCGCCCGCCGTCACATGCCGGGCAGGCGCCGCACTGCCCGAGGGTCGACAGCACGACATGGTCGCCGGGCACCACGTTCGTGACCGCCGACCCGACCTCCTCGACGACGCCGGCACCCTCATGGCCGAGCACCACCGGCGTCGGGAACGGGATCGTGCCGTTGATGACGCTCACGTCGCTGTGGCAGACGCCCGAATTGGCGATGCGGACGGTGACCTCGCCCGGTTCGGGGTCACGAAGCTCGAGGCCCTCGACGACGCTCAGTTCCTCACCATCGAAAACGATGCCCTTCATGGACGGCCTCCCGGGGGATCGGGGATCGGGTGGACGACTTCATCCTCCCCGCTGGTGGAGACGGCTGCAAAGCGGGGTGGGGCAGGTGTTGCGGCTCAGGCACCCAGGATCAGCCAGACCACGACGAAGTGCACGCCCACGGCCGCCGTGACCGCCGTGTGCCAGACCTCGTGGTAGCCGAAGTGTCCGGGGGCCAGGTCTGGCCAGCGGGCCCCGAGCATGAGCGCCCCTGTCGTGTACAGCACTCCCTCGACGCCGATCAGGAGCATGACGGCGAGGTCGAGTTGGGTGACGAGCGCCGGTGCGACGAAGACCGGCACCCAACCCAACCCCAGGAACAACGAGTTCATGAGGCCCTTCGGCGGGTGGAAGGGCATGACGCGGACCAGCACTCCGAGCAGTGCCCCCGCCCAAAGGGCCCAGAACAGGATCCGACCGGACGTGCCCTCGAGGCCCGTGACCGCCACCGGCGTGCCGCTCGCCGCGATGAACACGAAGATCGCAGCATGGTCGAGCCGGAACAGGGCCTCGTAGACGGGCACGCTCCAGCGGCGCAGGTGCACCAGGCCACTGGCGACGAACATGAACACCGCTCCGAACACGAACGCCGCTGCGCCGACCCGGTCGGCGGTCGTCGAACCGCGCAGCACCAGCACGACCCCGGCGACGCCTGCCAACGGAATGGCCGTCCGGTGCATCGTGCCCCGCCACCGGGGACGCGGCAGGAACAGGGCGCGCCACACCGAGTGCGACATGCCCTCGGGGGCGACGGGTGCCGGGTCGATCGACTCCATGGGCGCCAACGCTAGCCAGTGGCCGATGGCGGGCAGGGTCAGGTGACCAGACGGAGTAGCGCCGTCGCCGCCATGGCGCCGACGACGACCACCACGAACGGCGCCCGCCTCCACACCGCCACCGCCCCGACGGCCACCCCGATCAGGCGTCCGTCGATGACCAGCATCTGGCCGTCGGCGACCGACACGACTGCCAGGATCGCAGCGAACAGGGCTGCCGGCAGCAGGCCGGCGGCAGGTGCCAGCCGTACGGACAGCCGATCGCCGGTCACGAGGCCGACCACCTTGAACAGGTAGGCGCCACCGGAGAGAACGAGGATGGCGGTCCAGCTCATGCGGCCCCCGCTCCCCGACCCGGGCGGGCCCGTAGCCACAGGCCCGGACCGACGGCCAGTGCGGCCAACAACATCGGGGCGCCCGCCGGGGTGAGCGGAACGGCCACGACGGCGATCGTTGCACCGATGAGTGCCGTCGCCTGCCCCGGCCTGGTTCGCAGGTGCGGCACGATCAGCGCCACGAATGCCGCAGGGAATGCGGCGTCGAGGCCCCAGGCGTCGGGATCGTCGAGGAGCCCGCCGGCCAGCACGCCGGCGATCGTGCCCAGGTTCCAGAACACGAACAGCCACAGTCCGGTGAACCAGAAGGCATCGCGCGCATCGACCGGGTCGTCCTGTGCGCTCGTCATGGCCGTGGTCTCGTCGATGACGAAGTGGGCGGCAACGGCCCGCCGACCGGGTCGGGAACGCAGGACCGGCGCCACGACCGGCCCGTAGAGCGAGTTGCGGGCGGCCAACAGGAGCCCGCTACCGACCGCCGCGACCGGGTTGCCACCGGCACCGACCACAGAGACCGCTGCGAACTGGGACGCGCCGGTGAACGTGAGAGCCGAGAGAGCCGCCGCCTGGACGAGGCTCAGGCCTGCCGAGTCGGCGAGCACCCCGAACGTGATGCCGATGAGCCCTGTGGCCACGGTGAGGACGAACGCCTCGCGTCGGTGGGAGGTCATGCCGGGGTCGGTAATCGACCCGTAAGCGCCTCGACGAGGAGGCGGATCTCTGCAGCACAGGCGTCGAACACGGCCTGGTCACCGGCGGCGGGGTCGACCACCTCCTCCCAGGATTCCACCTCGACGTCGGCGAGGTCGAGGGACGCCACCCGCTCGGCAAGGGGCCCGGTTTCCGACAGGTCTCGGATGAGGCGGGGCAGGGTCGCTGTCCGGTCGGCCGCCTCGGGATGGTGGCGGCGTATCCAGGCCACGTGGTCGGGCTCCATCACCACGATGAGGTCGGCAGCGGCCTGCTCGTCGCCGAACTGGCGGCTGCGGTGGTCGGGGTCGGCGAGCCCGTGGTCCCGCAGGGCGGACCGGGTTCGACTGCTCATGGGGTGGCCCTCCAACACCAGCGTTCCGGCCGACGTGGCCCGGTAGCCGGGCGCCAGTTCGGCGAACATGCGTCGGGCCATCACGGACCGGGCGGCGTTCCCGGTGCAGACGAAGCAGACGACCGGGCGGACATCGGCGGTCACGTTGTGTCCGTCCCCTGCAGGCTTTCCTGGTCGCGGGAGACGGTGACGAACAGCGCCTCGGCCTCGGCGGTGACCTCGCCCCCGGCGAGGCAGCGGGCCCTGGCGATCAGCCGCCGGCCGCTGTGCCGCTCGACCCAGGCCTCGAAGCGCAGGTCCACGTCGATGGGCGTGGGCTTCCGGTAGCGGATCTGCAGACGGGCGGTGAACGCCTGACCGGCGTCGACGAGGCCGAGGGTGCCACTGAGCACGTCGTCGAAGAGCCCGGCGACGTAGCCGCCGTGGATCCGTCCCGGGGGGCCCTCGTGGCAGCGGTCGACCCGGACCTCCCCCACGACGATCGGCTTGTCGGCATCGTCCCCACCGGTCGTAACGGCCAGCGGTGGCGCCAGCGGGCTGCGCCCGCCGCGGAACAGGCTGTGGTCCCGATACTCGACGCGCAGGCGGGCTTCGTCGTCTTCGTCGACCTCGTCGGCGGGAACCTCGTACCAACGCCACCGGACGACATCGCCCAGCGAGTCCCGGACGGCGGCCACCCGGTCGGCGGCCTCGCCGAGAACCTCGGCGGTCGGGTCGAGGGTGTGCAGGTCTACCAGCAGGGCACGCACCTCGTCGGCCAGCCGGATGCCGGCGCTGCGCTCCTGCGACTCGGTCATGGGGGAAGTGTCTAGCGGGCAGACCGGCCGACGTGCGGCTCAGCCGGCGAGCAGGCCGGCGCCCACCCGTCGTCGGTGGAGGGCGGCATCACCCCAGGAGGCCGACAGCGCCCAGCCGCGCTTGAGCCAGAGTTGGAGGTCGTGCTCGATCGTGTAGCCGATGGCGCCGTGGCACTGGAGCGCCGACCGGCACGCCAGGTCGACGGCATCGGATGCCAGCGCCTTGGCCATCGCCACGTCGACGGACGGATCACCACCCTCCGGGCCCTCGCCGTGTGCCAACACCCAGGCGGCCTTGTGGACCATCGGTGCAGCGAACTCGAGGGCGATCGCCACGTTCGAACAGTGGTGCTTGACCGCCTGGTTGACACCCACCGGCCTCCCGAACTGCTCCCGTTCGGCCACATAGGCCACCGTCATGTCGAGCAGTCGACGCCCCACCCCGACGGCCTGTGCGGCGGCGGCCAACGCCCCCCGGTCGAGCACCTCGCCGACCACAGACGGTTCGTCGCTGACGAGGGTGTCGGGGGACGGCGTCCAGTCGACCCGTGCGAGGCGGCGGGCGCGGTCCACGCTCTGTCGCGACACGGACGAGAACCTGCCGGCCGGAACAGCGTGCACCTCGCTGCCGGCGCACATGAGCGCCAGGTCGGCACGCTCCGCAGCCAGCACGAAGGCATCGGTGGGCGCTCCGGCGGTGAGCACCGCCGAACCGTCGGCGGCCCGGCCCAGCCACTCGGCGGCGAGTGGCCCGGGGGCGTGGTCGCGCAGGATGGGGATGGCGACGGCGGCATGTTCGGCGACCGGCTCGGGGCAGGCGGCGTAACCGAGTTCCTCGAGCAGCAGCACCAGGTCGCAGGTCGACATGCCGAGGCCGCCGTGGTCTTCGGGTGCGGCCACGCCGAGCACCCCGGTCGCAGCCAGGGTCTCCCAGAGGCCGGGTGTCCGACCCTCGGGGTCGTCCCATGCGGCCCTCACGGCGGACGGCGGGCACTCGTTGGCGAGAATGCCCCTGACGGTGTCGGCGAACAGGACCTGGTCGTCGGTGAAGGCGAAGTGCATCGTCTCCGCTACTTCCTCGGGAGGCCGAGCACCCGCTCGGCGATGATGTTGCGCTGGATCTCGTTGGTGCCGGCGTAGATGGGGCCGGCCAGGGCGAAGAGGTAGCCGGCCATCCACGAGCCACCGTCGACGGCATCGTCTGCGGCGAGCTCGCCATGTGATCTGAGCAGGCGCAGTGCGGTGGCGTGTAGTTCGACGTCGAGCTCCGACCAGAAGACCTTCATCATCGATGAAGAGGCACCGAGGTCGCCGCCGGCCTGGAGCCGGGCGGCGGCGGCGTAGGTCTGCCACCGGTAGGCGTCGGCAGCGATCCAGGCCCGCACTACCTGGTCGAGGATGGCGGGGTCGACGTCGTGCTCGGCGCTGACCCGGCGATAGAGGTCGGTCAGGCGGGTGGCGGCGGCGAGGAAGCGGCCGGGGGCCCGCAGGTTGAGGCCCCGTTCGCTCGACGTGGTGGCCATGGCGACCGACCAGCCCTGGCCCTCCCCGCCCAGCAGGTTGGACTCGTGGACCCGGCAGCCGTCGAAGAACAGTTCGGCGAATGCCGGCTCGCCGTCGAGGCGGCCGACCGTGCGCCGTTCGAGTCCGGGGCTCTCGGCGGGGACCAGCAGGTAGGACAACCCACGGTGGCGCTCCGATTCGGGGTCGGTGCGCACGATGCAGAACAGCCAGTCGGCCCAGGCACCACGGGAACACCACGTCTTCTGGCCGTCGAGCACGAAGTGATCGCCGTCCCGGACGGCCTTCGTGGCGATCGACGCCAGGTCGCTGCCGGAGTCCGGCTCGGACCAGCCCTGGGCCCAGATCGCCGCCCCGGAGGCCATGGCGGGCAGGAGACGGTCGCGCTGGTCCTGGGTTCCGAAGGCGAACAGCGTCGGGCCGAGCAGGGTGATGCCGTTGGTGTTGACCCGGCCCGGTGCGCCCGAGCGGTAGTACTCCTCCTCGAAGAGCAGCCACTCGACGAGGCCGACCTCGCGGCCACCGTACGCCTCGGGCCAATTGACGACAGACCAGCGGGCGTCGAAGAGCACCCGCTCCCACTGACGGTGTGCCTCGAAGCCCTCGGGCGTGTCCATCGAGGGCAGCGGTTCGTCGGGGATGTTCTCGGCCAGCCAGGTGCGGACCTCGTCGCGGAACGCGACCTGCCCGGAGGTGAAGCGCAGGTCCATGGTGTCGCCTCAGGCGCCGCAGAGCCGGTCGAGGGCTTCGCCGGCCTCGGCCATGATCCTGCCGACCAGTTCGGCGGCCGAGGGCAGTTCGTCGATCGAGCCGACGCCCTGGCCGGTCGGCAGGATGCCGACCTCGGTGCGACCCTCGACCATGGTGGCCCGGGTGAGCATCGGGGCGTTGGCGGCCAGCGCAACCTGTCCCCAGGTCAGGTCCTGGGCCTTTTTCATCCGGAGGCCCTCGGCGAGGAGCGCCCGCAGCGGGGTACCGGTGAGCCGTCGGAAGCGCAGGGCGTTGGCGGCTGCACGGGGGAAGCGGGTGAGCCGGGCAGCCTCGAGTCGGCGGATCATGTCGGTGGCGATAACCCGCTGCGGAGCGCCGTCGATGGCCGTGGTGACCACGGTGCCGGTGACCGGGGTGGCGAGGTACCGGGCCTTGACGACATCCGGAACGGTGCTCTCGGTCGTGAGCAGGAAGCGGGTGCCCATGGCGATGCCATCGGCACCCCAGGCCAGTGCAGCGGCGAGGCCCCGTCCGTCGACGAACCCGCCGGCGGCGATGACCGGCAGTTCGACGGCGTCGAGCACCTGGGGGATGAGCAGCGAGGTCGGGACGACGCCGGTGTGGCCACCGCCCTCGGTGCCCTGGGCGATGACGGCGTCGACACCCCATTCGGCGACCTTCTCGGCGTGGCGGCATGCCCCGATGGTGGGGATGACCACGACGCCGGCCTCCTTGAGCCGGGCGACGGTGGCCTGGCCGGGGGCCTGGGCGAACGACGCCACCTTCACCTCGGCGGTGATGAGGTGCTCGACCCGGCGTTCGACGTCGTCGGCGTCGGTGCGCATGTTCACGCCGAAGGGGGCGTCGGTGCCGGCCCGCACCTCGTCGATGTCGGCCACCATCTCATCGAAGGTCAGGGTGGCGGCGGCGAGGATGCCGAGGCCGCCGGCGTTGGCCGTGGCAATGGCGAGCCGGGGTCCGGCCACCCATCCCATACCGGTCTGCACGATCGGATACCGCACCCCGACCAGGTCGCAGAACCGCGTGTGTAGCCGGGGGTCGCCCATGGGGCTCAGCGGAACTCGGCCTTGCGGAGGCCGTGGGGGTCGATGACCTCGCGGATGAGGCGCAGTTCCTCATCGGTCGGCTGGCGGGACTCGGCAACCTCGTCGGGCACGACCAGTTCGAAGCCGGTGGCATCGACCACCTCATCGACCGTGACACCCGGGTGCACCGACACCAACTGCATGCGCTGTTCGTCGTTGGCGAAGTCGAACACGCCGAGGTTCGAAACCACCCGGCGGATCCCGTGGTTGTCCCGGATGAACCGGGAGAGTCCGGCCACCCGGTCGTAGCCGGGTCCCGACACCACGTCGACGGTCGGCACGAAGGACCGGGTCGAGTGGTTGGGTACCCAGTACGAGGTGGCGTGGTTGACGAGGTTCCCGGGGGCACCCCGGAGGCCCAGCAGCTGTGCCTTGGGCTGTCGCCAGTCGCCGATGGCGGCCAGGTTCTGGTTGCCGTGGGCGTCGATCTGGCTGGCGCCCATCACGACGTGGCGGCGGCCGGACCAGACGATGTCGAACACGTCCCGGTAGGGCATCCAGGCCTCGACCAGGCGGGGGGCCTCGTCATCGCCGACGGGGAGGACGTTGGCGGCCAGCACCGAGACGGCGTCGGTCATAACCATGTCGGGCTCGAAGGTGGCCCGGGCCAGACGTCCGCCGATGATCGGCGTGGTGCCGATCGGATTGCAGAGGATCTCGCCGTCGCCCCTGAAGGCCTCCGCCATGGCCACGGCGCAGACCTCGTCGATCGTCGCCGGGTCGCTCACGAGCTGCTCCCCTCGCGTGCGTCGACCGCCGCCAGGTAGGCCTCGTGGCCGGGGGCGTCGACGTAGCACTCCCGGAACGCCGCCCAGGCCTCGGGGTCCTTCGCCGTGGCTGCGTACTCGCGCTGGAAGGCCTCGTCCCGGCCGTAGTCGGGCGGGCACTCGGTGAAGTGGGCGCCACGGGGCGCCTCGACGACCCCGTCCACGAACAGCCGCGGGATCTTGAGCGTGTGGAAGGTGCCCTCGTCGAGGAGGTGCCCGGTGGGCACGACCTTCTCGCAACTCATGAAGGTGCGCTTCGCCGCCTTGGCGAAGAGGTCGTCGAAGTAGAGGTCGGGGCCGAGGAACTGGCCGTTGCCGCCGGCGTCGGCACGGTTCATGTGGACCAGTGACACGTCGATGTCGAAGGCGGGGATGGCGACGAGCTCCTCATGGTGGCCGTCGGCATCAGGGTACGGCGAGGCCACGGTGCGCAGGTCGGGGTTCATGGTCAGCATGTCGCTGCCGAGCCCGGCCCTGGTCGGGTAGAAGGGCACCCGGTGGGCGGCGGCCAGCAGCCCCAGGTAGAAGGCTCCCTCGTCGAACTCGGCGAAATCGACGGCAGCGGTCTGGCGGGCCACCCGGAAGTGCGGCTCGAGGGGTATCGAGTCGAGCGACACGAAGCCGTAGACGACCTTGCGGGCCTTGCCGGTGGCGCAGAGCAGGCCGATGTCGGGGCCGCCGTAGGCGACGATGGTGAGGTCGGTGAGGTCGCTGCGGGCGATCGCCCGCACCAGCGACATGGGCTTGCGGCGAGAACCCCAGCCACCGATGCCGATGGTCATGCCGCTCTCGAGTTCGGCAACCACCTCGTCCTCGGTCATCCGTTTGTCGGGCACGGGCCGATGGTAGGCGAGGTGAGCCCCCGGCGACGATCCTGACGGACTGTCAGAAAGTGAAACCTGTCACCGCCAACGGGTGGGAACGGCCCCGGACCGGGACCGGGGGCTAGCGTGCCCGTCGTGGACTCCCCCGTCGACCCCGCATCCGCCCTCGACTTCAGCGGGCAGACCGTGCTCGTCACCGGCGGCACCCGCGGGCTGGGCCGGGTCATCTGCCGAACTTTCCTCGATGCCGGCGCCGACGTGGTCACCTGCGCCCGAAGCGCCCCCGACGAGCCCGTCACGTCGTCCGATGGCACATGTTCGGCCACCTTCTTCGCCGCCGACGTCCGGGACCCCGACCAGGTCGGGGCCGTTGTCACAGCCGCCGTCGAACAGACCGGGCGCCTCGACGTGCTGGTCAACAACGCCGGCGGCGCCCCGCCCGCCGAATCCTCGACGGCCTCGCCCAACTTCAACGCCAAGGTCATCGCCCTCAACCTGACCAGCGCACTCACGTTCAGCCAGGCCGCCCACCGGGCCATGGCCGACTCGGGCGGGGTGATCCTCAACATCTCATCCGTGAGCGGCACCCGCACCAACCCCGGCGGCGCCGCCTACGGGGCCGCCAAGGCAGGCCTCGCCAACCTGGGTCGCACCCTCGCCCACGAGTGGGGTCCGGCCATCCGGGTGGTCACCGTCACCGTCGGGATGATCGTCACCGACGAGGCCATCGCCTTCTACGGCGACGGCGGACGCCGGGAGGCCATCGGCGACCTGCTCGCCGCCGGCCGCATGGGCGAACCAGAGGACGTGGCCGACATGTGCCTGGTGCTGGCCTCGCCGCTTGCCCGCTGGGTCACCGGCACCGAAGTCGAGGTGCACGGCGGCGACGAGCGCCCCGGCTACATCGACGCGATCAGGTCGGACTGACCGGTTCCGTGACCCCGATCCACTGCTGGCGCTCCCCAAAGGTGGAGGTCCGCGACGGTGCCCTGGCCGGCAGGGGCGTGTTCGCCACCGAACCCATCGCTGCCGGCGAGGTCGTCGCCGTCAAGGTCGGACACATCGTCGACCGGGAGGAGGTCGTGCGCCTGACCGCCGAGATCGGTGACCAGGCCCTCCAGATCGACGACGACATCTACCTCAGCCCCCGGACCGCAGACGAGGTCGTCCAGACGGCGATCCTCATCAACCACTCATGCGATGCCAACGTGGGCTTCCGGGGCCAGGTCATCTACGTGGCGATGCGGGACATCGCCGTCGACGAGGAACTCTGCCACGACTACGCCATGGACCGCACCGACGAATACCGGTTGGAGTGCCGCTGCGGCGCCGATGCGTGCAGGGGCGTGGTGACGGGCGAGGACTGGCGGCTCCCAGCGGTACAGGCCCGCTACGAGGGCTTCTTCCTCGAGTACGTGAATGCCAAGATCGAGGGGCTCGGGGACTAGCGCCCCGGACCCTCGCCCATCTCGGCGAGGGCGTCGCGGACGGCGCCGCGCAGCCTTCTGGCGATGTCGGGCGAAAGGTGCCCGATGAGGCCCTGGCCGGGCTTCCCGATCTCCTCGACGGTGAGGATCACACGGGGCCGGGCGTCCGCGTAGTCGTCGCTGATGGCGACAGCCCACGAGATCGGCGTGAGCTCGTCGTCCTCGAAGTCGGGCGGGTAGTCGTCGGGGTGGAACGGGTAGTCATCGATGGAGCGGCGCATGCCGACAGTCTGGCAGGACGTCCCGATCCCTAAATATGACTAATCCGATCATATTTCTGTTGATTCGGGAACCCCGCGTCTGTAGGTTGAATGTCAATCCTGACCGATCTGATCGGAATTGCCCCACACCATGCCCACCGCGACCCCGGCCCCCGTGCAACTGCGCCGCCCGGCCGCCCTGTCCGCGGCCGAGGTCGACGCTCTGAACGAGCGGTTCGAGGCGGCACACCCGGCCGAGGTCATCCGCTGGCCTGACAGCACCAGGACCGAATGCGGAATCCACCTGTGAGCGGCCACCCCTACCCCGTAAACCTTGACCTCTCCGGGCGCAAAGTGCTCGTGGTCGGGGCCGGAGTCGTGGCCGCACGCAAGGTGCAGGGCCTGGTGGCCGCCGGCGCCCGGGTCACCGTCGTCGCCCCCGAGGCCGTACCCGAACTGGTCGAGGCCGCCGAGAACGGTGCCGTCCGCTGGCACCAGCGCACCTACCGCCGGGGCGAGGTGGCGTCGTACCGCCTGGCCGTGGCCGCCACCGGCGACCCCGACGTGAACGGTCAGGTCCACTGGGACGCCGAGGCTGCCGGAGTCTGGCTGAACGCAGCCGACGACCCCGACCGCTGCTCATTCACGTTGCCCGCCGTCATACGCCGCGACGACCTCCAGGTCGCCGTCTCCACCAACGGTCGCTCACCGGCCGTGGCCGCCTGGCTGCGCCGCTCCCTCGAGGAGTCGATCGGACCCGAGCACGCCTCACTCCTCGCCCTTGTCGCCGAAGTGCGTGAGGACCTCCGGGTCGAACGCTCCACCACCGAAACCTCCGACTGGGAGGCCGCCCTCGATGGGGACCTGCTCGACATGATCCGGAACGGCGACGTCGACGGTGCACGCCTCCGACTCCGCCGGGCCCTCGGACTCCCCGGGGCCCCCACCCTCGAAGAGGTTGCGTCATGACGGTGTACCTCGTCGGTGCAGGCCCGGGCGATCCCGACCTCCTCACGCTTCGCGCCGCCCGCCTGCTGGCCGAGGCCGAAGTCGTGGTCCACGACAGACTGGTCGACCCCCGGGTACTCGACCTGATCTCCCCGTGGGCAGAGGTGGTCGACGTCGGCAAGCACCCCGGCGGCCCGACCGACGCCCAGGGCCGCATCCACCGACTGCTCGTCGGTGCCGCCGGCCGGTACGCCACCGTCGTGCGCCTCAAGGGCGGCGACCCGTTCGTATTCGGCCGCGGTGGCGAAGAGGCCGCAGACCTGCTCAGGCAGGGAATCGACGTCGAGGTCGTCCCCGGCATCACGTCGGCCATCGCCGGTCCCGCCGCCGCCGGCATCCCCGTCACCATGCGGGGCCACGCCAGCGGATTCACCGTCATCACCGGCCATCAGGACCCCACCAGCGCACGCAGCATCGACTGGGAGGCCGCTGCACGCCTCGGCACCACGCTCATCGTGTTGATGGGCGCCTCGCGGGCGGGCCTCATCGCCGAACGACTCCTGCTCGGCGGCCTCGACGCCGACACCCCTGTCGCCGTGGTCGAGTCGGCCACCACGCCCGACCAGCGGGTCGCCCACACCGTCCTCGCCGACCTCCCGGAGACGCCTGTCCATGCACCGGCAATCCTCGTCATCGGCTCGGTCGCCGGCCTCGACGTCACGGACGCAGCACTCGACGACCTCGTCGCCACCACAGCCGGCGAACACGGAGGTTCGTCATGGCTCAACTGACCAGCCCGCTCGAGACCGCCCCCATCGATCCGGAGATCGCCGCCGACATCGACAAGTTCGATGAACAACTCGCCGGCTACTTCGCCGGGCGCGTCCCCGAGGACGTGTTCCGGGTCTTCCGGCTCAACAACGGCATCTACGGTCAACGCCAGGGCGGCACCAACCAGATGGTGCGCGTCAAGGTCCCCTACGGCGCCATGACCGCCGACCAACTCGACCTGCTGGCCGACGTCATCGTCGACCACAGCCGCGGCTGGGGCCACATCACCACCCGTCAGAACATCCAGTTCCACTTCGTGGAACTTGCCGTGATCCCCCGGGTCATGCGCCGACTCGCCTCCGTGGGCCTCACCACCCGGGAGGCCTGCGGCGACACCGTCCGCAACGTGCAGGGCTGCCACCTGGCCGGCGCCTGCCCCTACGAGGTGCTCGACATCAGCGCCTGGTCCGAGGCCGCCTACCGGCACTTCGTCCGCAACCCGATCAGCCAGCGCCTCCCCCGCAAGTTCAAGATCAACTTCTCGGGCTGCGACACCGACTGTGGGCAGGCCATGTTCAACGACGTCGGCGTGATCGCCGCCTCGCGCACCCATCCCGATAACAGCGTGGAACAGGGATTTCGGGTCTACATCGCCGGCGGCCTCGGCACGACACCGTTTCCAGCCCTTGCGCTCGAAGAGTTCACGTCCCGCGAGGACCTGCTCCCCACGATCGAGTCCGTCCTGCGGATCTTCGACCAGACGGGCAACCGCGACAACAAGCTGCGGGCCCGCCTCAAGTGGGTCGTCGACCAGCTCGGCATCGACGAGGTCCGCCGCCGGGTGATGGCCACACGGAAGTTCCTGCCCGCCTCGGCGAACTGGCCGGGAGGCATCCCCGACATCGTCACCGAGTGGGGCGACGACCCGGCAGGCGTCGCCGCCGACGCCACCCCGACCCTGGTCGGCCAGGGCGTGCCCGTGTCACTCGGGGCTAGGACCCCGTTCGACCGGTGGGCCGAGGCCAACGTCGTGCGCGGTGCCGCCAACGGCACCGTGTCCGCCTACGCCTGCTGCGAGCTGGGCGACGTCACCGCCGACCAGTTCCGGGCCCTGGCCGCCATCGTGCGCGAGTTCGACACCGATGCGCGGGTCACCAACCGGCAGAACTTCGTGCTCCGCGACCTCACCGAAGACCAGCTGCCCGCCCTGTTCCAACGGCTCGTCGACGCCGGCATGGCGACGCCCGGTGCCGAACTGCTGCGCGACGTCGTGGCCTGCCCGGGCGCCGACACCTGCAACCTGGCGGTCACCCAGAGCCGCGGCCTGGCGAAGGCGATCGGCGAGGCACTCGATGCCGAGGGCCTGGCCGAGGTCGGCGGCGTGCGCATCAACATCTCGGGCTGCACCAACAGTTGCGGCCAGCACCACACGTCCGACATCGGGTTCTTCGGCGCCGAACGGCGCGCCCACGGCCAGTCGGCCCCCGGCTACCAGATGCTGCTGGGCGGCTACGTCGGCCAGGAGCAGGTCCACTTCGGGCGGAAGGCGTTGCGCCTCCCCGCCCGCAACGCCCCGCAGGCAGCCGTGCAGGTCGTCCGACGGTTCGTCGACGAGCGTCAGGCAGGCGAGAAGTTCCCGACCTGGCTGGAGCGCTCGGGTGGCGCCGAGGAGGTGGCGATCGGCCTCAAGGTGCTCGACCGGTTCCCGCTGCCCGACGAGGCCCCCGACTACTACGTCGACTTCGACGAGACCGGCCCCTACTCGGCCGAGGTCGGCGAGTCGGAGTGCGCCACCTGATTCCCGGCTGATCCCCGGCTGGTTCGCCACTCGACCTGCCCACTCGGGCAGGATCAGGGCGTGGCCATCGAGTTCCGCACCGAGGACGCTCCCCCGTACGGGGCCATCGAGCAGGTGTCGCCGCTCGTGCGCCGGGTGGTGGCCCACAACCCGTCGAGGTTCACCTACCACGGCACGGGCACCTTCCTCGTCGGACCACCCGAGGGTGGTCGCGTGGCGGTCATCGACGCCGGGCCGGACGACGACGACCACATCGCCGCGGTGCTGGCGGCGGTGCGGGGCCAGGAGGTGACCCACCTGCTGGTCACCCACACCCATCCCGACCACTCACCCGCCACAGCCGCCCTCCAGACGGCGACCGGTGCGGCGACGTTCGGTTTCGGTCCCCACCCCGAGGCCGCCATCCGGGCACACGAGGAGCGCAAGCGCCGGGCGGTCGAGGCCGGCGAGGAGCCCGAGTCCGACGACGGGGAGGGCGGAGGCGACCTGGCCTTCGTGCCGGACCACCCCGTCGCCGACGGCGACCTGGTCGATGGCGACGGGTTCTCGTTCGGGTGCCTCCACACGCCGGGCCACATCTCGAACCACGTGTGCTTCTCGTTCGCCGAAGAGCAGACGCTGTTCAGCGGTGACCACGTGATGGGCTGGTCGACCTCGGTGATCTCCGCCCCCGACGGTGACCTCAACGACTACCTGGACAACCTCCGCCGCCTGATCGGACGCAACGAGGTCCGCTACCGCCCCACCCACGGACCGGCGATCACCGATCCGGACCCGTACGTCGAGGCACTGGTCGCCCACCGGGCTTCACGTGAACGCCAGATCGTGGCAGCACTGGCCGACGGTCCCCGCACCATCGCCTCCCTGGTCGCCGAGCTCTACGCACACGTGCACGAGGACCTGCACAAGGCCGCAGGAGCTTCGGTGTACGCCCACCTGCTGGCCCTGCAGCGGGCCGACCGGGCCACCGTCGAGGGCGAGTCCGGGCCGAAGTCGGAGTGGGGGCTGCGGTAGCGCCCGGTTACGGGTGGCGGCTCGAGACCGAGACGACCTCGCCGGTCATGTAGGACGACAGGTCGCTGGCGAGGAACACCATCACGTTGGCGACCTCCCACGGCTCGGCGGCACGCCCGAAGGCCTCGCCGGCGACGAGGCCGGCCAGGAGTTCCTCGCTGCTGGTCTTCGCCAGGTGCGGGTGCATGGCGATGCTGGGCGCCACACAGTTCACCCGGACCCCGTACTCGGCGGCCTCGACCGCCGCCGATCGGGTGAGCGCCATGACGCCGGCCTTGGCGGCCGCGTAGTGGGCCTGGCCGGCCTGCGCCCGCCAGCCCAGCACGGAGGCGTTGTTGACGATGGCTCCGCTGCCACGTCCGGTCATGTGGCGCAGGGCGGTTCTGGTGCAGCGCATGGTGCCGGTGAGGGTGATGTCGAGCACCCGGTGCCACTCCTCGTCCGCCATGTCGACGAGGAGTGTCTCGCCGCCGAGGCCGGCGTTGTTGACCAGCACGTCGATGTGGCCATGGGCGTCGATGGCAGCGGCGAAGAGTCCCTGGACATCGTCTTCGACGGTGACGTCGCAGCGGACCGCCAGCGGGCGTTCGCCGGCGAGTTCGGCCAGGGAGTCGGCCGCCTCGCCCAGGCGACGCTCGTGGACGTCGGAGACAACCACGACGGCGCCCTCTTCGACGCAGCGCTTCGCAGCGGCGAAGCCGATGCCCGCTCCGGCGGCGGCCGTGACGACAACGACCCGGCCATCGAGCAGGTTGCGACCCGGCGGGTACTCCGGAGCGGTCACGAGGCGGCGGCCTCTTCCGCCACCTTCTTCTCCGCCATCTCCTTCATACGTCGCTCGAGGTCTGCGAACATCGGCATCTCCTCCTGGCCTACCGAGACCGGAAGTCTCTCAGCAATCTCGTCCACGGTGAAGACACCATCGGTGTTGGCGACCATCTCTCGGACCTCGACGGGCTGGTTCCAGACGGCGATACGGCTCCCCGTGCAGGTGTAGGTCTGGGCGGTGATGTCCCGTGCTGCGTCGGAGAGCAGGTAGACGGCCAGCGGTGCGATGTCCTCGGGGGCGCCGGCCTCGATCTCGAACGGCACGTTCTCGGCCATGCGGGTCATGGCGGTGGGGGCGATGCAGTTGGCGTTGATGCCGTACCGGCGCAGGGCGAAGGCGGCGCTGCGGGTCAGCGAGACGACGCCGCCCTTGGCCGCCGAATAGTTGGGCTGTGCCGTCGAGGCGACGAAGGCGCCCGAGGTGAAGCCGACCAGGCTGCCACCGGTCTCCTGCTTGCGCATGACCGCCGAGGCGGCCCGGTAGAGGGTGAAGTGGCCCTTGAGGTGCACGGCCACGACGTCGTCGAACTCTTCTTCGCTCATGTTGAACAGCATCCGCTCGCGCACGATGCCGGCCACGCACACGACGCCGTCGATGCTGCCCCAGTTGTCGACGGCGGTGTCGACGACCTGCTGGCCGACCTCCATCTTCGAGACGTCGCCGGCGACGGCGATCGCCGTGCCTCCGGCCGCCTCGATCTCGACGACGACGGCGTCGGCGACCCCGCTCGAAGGGTCGAGGCCGTCCAGGGAGACGCCGTAGTCGGCGACGACGACGTTGGCGCCCTCGGCGGCACAGGCGAGGGCGATGCCGCGACCGATGCCGTTGCCTGCGCCGGTGACGGCGATGTTCTTTCCTGCGAGGTGTTCGTTCACGTGAACTCCTGGTTCCTGACGGTGCGTCAGGTCACCCTACCGTCGACGCCACCGCACACGAAGGCTGCACCCGGCTGAGCGTAGGGTCATCACGTGGCACTCCCCGATCCGCCCCCACCAGGCCCCGACGCCATCCGACTCGACGGCCGGGTGGCCGTCGTCACCGGCGGCGGCGCCGGCATAGGCCGCGGTGTGGCCGAGGTGCTTGCCGCCTTCGGCGCCAGCGTCGCCGTCTGGGAACGCGACGCCGATACAGCCGACGTCGGCGCCGAGGTGGGCGGACTCGGCCTCACGGTCGACGTGCGCGAGGCAGACCAGGTCGAAAGGGCCCTCGAGGAGACGACCGCCGGTCTCGGAACACCGACGATCCTCGTCAACAACGCCGGTGGCACCTTCCGGCAGCCCTTCCTCGAATCCACCCAGAATGGACGGGACGCCATCCACCGGGCGAACCTCGGACAGGTTCTGCTCTGCACACAGTTCGTGGCCCGGGCGATGGTCGATGCCCGACTGGGTGGAAGCATCGTCAACCTCACGTCCATCGAAGGAGACCGGGCCGCACCCGGCTACGCCGCCTATGCCGCCTCCAAGGCCGGCATCGCCAACTTCACGAAGAGCGCCGCCGTCGAACTGGCGCCCCACGGCATCCGGGTCAACGCCGTCGCCCCCGACATCACCGCCACCGAAGGCATCCTCGAACGTGCGGGGGCGGACGCCCACCGGCGCTGGGCCGACCTGGTCCCACTGGGCCGCGCCGGCACCGTCGCCGAGATCGGTGCCGCCATCGCCTTCCTGGTGTCGGACATGGCCGCCTACATCACCGGCGAGACCCTCCACGTCGACGGTGGCACCGCGGCCGCCGGGGGCTGGTACCGGCACCCCGGCACAGGCGACCAGGTACTCGGACCACGCTGACCAATGGTCACCGCCTCAGCGGGCGGTGACCAGGCCCCCGTCGACCATCAGGCACTGGCCGGTCATGAAGCTCGATGCGTCGGACACCATGTACAGGACGGCGCCGACCATCTCGTCGGGCGAGGCCAGGCGGCCCATGAACGTGGCCCTCGCCATGCCTGCCACCCCCGCCTCACCGGTGTTGCGGACCATGTCCGTGTCGACCGGCCCGGGGGCCAGGGCGTTGACGCGGATGCCCCGACCGGCCAGCTCCGCCGCCATCGACCTCGTGAAGCTGAGTAGGGCCGACTTGCCGGCTGCGTAGAGGGACCTACCCGGGCTGGGGAGGAAGGCACCGGCCGAGACCACGTTCACGACAGCAGAGTGTCCGGAGACCTCGAGGTGCGCCAGACAGGCCTGGACCAGGAGCACCGGCCCCCGGACGTTCACGGCGAACGACTTGTCGAACCCGGCCAAGGTGATCCCGCCCAGCGGTTCGGCCAGGGCATTGGCTGCGTTGTTGACGACGATGTCAACGCCGCCGAAGGCCTCGACGGTGGCAGCGACCAGGCGCTCGGCGTCCTCGGGCTCGCCGAGGTGCGCCGGAACCGCCAACGCCTCGCCACCGGCGTCACGGATGGCGGCGGCCACCTCCTCACAGGCATCGGCCTTGCGGCTGGCGACCACCACCCGGGCGCCCTGGGCGGCAAGGCCCTCGGACACGGCACGGCCGATCCCCCGGCTGCCACCGGTCACGATGGCGACCCGGCCTGTCAGGTCGTGCAGGGCGGCGATCTCCGCTCGGTCCACGTGCGCGCTCTCAGACAGGGTGGCCCGGTGCGGGATCAGGCCTCGCCCTCGCCCCGCTGTCCGACGAAGTAGCCCACACCGAAGTCGGGCGTCGAGAACGTGACCTCGCAACCGTCCGGGAAGTAGAAGAGGTCTCCCTTCGTGCCGGCGACCGTCTCGCCGGTGCAGTCGGTGATGTGCAGCTCACCGTCGATGACGAGCTTGATCTCGTGGTACGTGTAGGTGTAGGTCATCGATTCGCCGGCCTCGAGGCGGAAGATCCCCGCCGTGATGGCCTTGTCGGGGTCCTCCGACACGGCGAAGTCCTCGAGGAAGGCGTTGGCGTCGAACTCGTCCATGGCGGGAAGTTCCCGACCGAGGATCTTTCCCTTGTGCTGCATCGCGGGCATTGCGGTTCTCCCCTGTCGCTGTGTGGCGGCCCGTCGGAGCGGGACACTGCTGCGGATCACGGTCAACCTACAGCCGGACTCACCACCGAATGCGACGCACCCCTAGCCTCCGCATGTGCCCACCGACCGGAAGATCCTCGTCACCGGCCTGACCGGCCAGATCGGCCATCCCGTGGCCCGGATCCTGGCGCAGGACAACGAGGTGTGGGGGGCCGCACGCTTCTCCGCCGAGGGCAGCCGGGAGCGGGCCGAGTCGATCGGGGTCAGGACGGCCGCGGTCGACCTCGAGACCGGCGACTACACCGGACTCCCCGACGACTTCACCCACGTTGTGCACTTCGCCGCCTGGATGGGGCCCCGTCCCGACCACGAGCGGGCGCTGCGGGCCAACGCCGAGGCGACCGGGCTGCTGATGCAGCACTGCCGGTCGGCCGAGGCGTTCCTCATGGCATCCACCAACTCGGTGTACCGACCCAACGCAGACCCCTGCCACCGCTACGCGGAGGACGATCCGCTCGGCGATCCGACCTCGCCGTTCAGCCCCACCTACTCGATGTCGAAGAACGCCCAGGAGGCCGTGGCCCGCACCATGTCCCGGGCACTCGGGCTGCGCACCACGATCGCCCGCATCAACGCCAGCTACGGCCCCAACGGCGGCCTGCCCGCCTACCACGGCGACTGGGTGGCCGCCGGCCAGACGGTCCACCTGCGGGCACCCGGCCCCAACCCCTACAGTCCGATCCACGAGGACGACCTGGGCGCCCAGGTGGCGCCGCTGCTCGACGCCGCCTCGACGCCTGCCACGATCGTGAACTGGTGTGGCGACGACGTGGTGACCGCCGAGGAGTGGTGTGCCCTGTTCGGCGAATGCCTCGGCGTCGAGCCGGAACTCGTCTACGACGAGGTGCCCGGCAGCCAGCCCGGAAGCGCTGCCGACCCCACACGGCGCCTCGAACTCACCGGTCCGTGCACCGTGCCGTGGCGCGACGGCATGGCGGCGATGCTCGAAGCGCGCAGCGCCGGCGCCGCACCGGCCCGCAACTAGGTTCGCCGACCATGGAGGCACACGAACTCGAGGCCCTGGCCGACCGACTCGCCATCGAGGACCTCCTCACCCGCTACGCCAGCGCCGTCGACCGCCGCGACTGGCGCCTGTACCGCAGCGTCTTCACCGACGACGCCCACATCGACTACACGTCGGCCGGCGGCATCGCCGGGTCCCTGGAGGAGGTCGTGGCGTTCCTCGAGACCACGATGCCGATGTTCGAGATGACCCAGCACCTGGTCGCCAACGTCGAAGTGCGGATCGACGGCGACACGGCGACCGTGTCGGCCATGTTCAACAACCCGATGAGGCTGCCGGACGGCGACGCCTGGTTCACCGGCGGCTGGTACCACCACGACCTCGTTCGCACAGGCGACGGCTGGCGCAGCCGGAACCTGCGCGAAGAGACCGCCTGGTCCGACCGGGCGCCGTTCTGACACGTCCACGGTCCCTCCCGGCTACGTTCCCCGCCATGCCCGGACCCCTAGACGGCATCCGCATCGTCGACTTCTCCGTTGCCCTGACCGGGCCGCTGGCCGCCGGCATGCTCGTCGACCAGGGTGCCGACTGCATCAAGGTGGAGCAGTCCCCGAACGGCGACCTGGTGCGCTGGCTCGGCACGTCCCTCGAAGGCATCTCCTCGATGTTCCAGATCGCCAACAGGGGCAAGCGCTCGGCCGCGATCGACCTCCAGCAGGCCGAGGGGCGGGCCATCGCACTCGACCTCGTCGCCGACGCCGACGTGGTCGTCCAGAACTTCCGTCCGGGGGTGGCCGAGCGCCTCGGGATCGCCTACGCAGACGTTGCCGCAGTCGTACCCGACGTCGTCTACGCCGACATCACGGGCTTCGGACCGACCGGTCCAGCCAGTAGCCGGCGCGTCTACGACACAGCCATCCAGGCCGCCTCCGGCCTGGTCGCCAGCCAGACGGGGGTCAACGACGACCGGCCGAGGCTGCTCAAGCAGTTGATCGCCGACAAGGTCACCGCCTACACGGCCTGCCAGGCGATCACCGCAGCCCTGCTCGCCCGCGAGCGGGGCCAGGGCGGGCAGCACCTCGAACTCTCGATGCTGGACGCCTGCATCGCATTCCTGTTCGTGGATGCCGCCGACCATGAGATCGTGCTCGACGGCGACCACTCGGGCCCCCAGTGCGTCGCTGCCAACAACACGCCCCTCGAACTGGCCGACGGGTTCGCCACCATCGCCGTGCCTGGAGACCAGGAGTTCCACGGTGTGGCGGCCGCCTTCGGCGTGGACACCTCCGACCCCGACCTGGCCACGCTCCACGACCGCGTGCGCAACCCCGACAAGGCACGTGCGATCCACAGGGCGGTCAGGGAGGCCTCCCCTTCCATGACCATCGCCGAGGCGGAGGCCTCCCTCGACACCCTGGGTGTGCCGTTCGGCGTCGTGCGCGCCGTGGACGAGGTCGCCGACGACCCACAGGTGCTGGCCAACGAACTGTTCGAGGAACACGACCACCCCGCTGCGGGTCGAATCCGGCAGCACCGTCCCCCGACACGGTTCCACGGCACGCCCGCGGAACTCCGGGAACGGTCGGCACCGACCCTCGGCCAGCACACCGACGAGGTCGTGGCCGAAACCGGACGCGGCGACCGGCTCGACCAGCTCCGCTCGTCAGGGGTGGTCGGATGAGCGACGGGACCCGCGAACAACGCCGGTACGACGCCTGGGTACGCCGGCACGCCGAGGCCGGAACCACGGAGCTGATCCCGGCGGCAACGGTGCTGGTCCTCCGGGACGGCGTCGACGGCCTCGAGGTCCTGATGCTGCGCAAGAACTCGAAGATCGCCTTCGGGGGCATGTGGGTGTTCCCGGGGGGCCGCATCGACGACGAGGACAACGTCCTGGGCGACGACGGCGAGCCCGATGAGTTGGCGACAGCGGGTCGGGCGGCCGTTCGCGAGGCGGCCGAGGAGGCCCGCATCGCCGTCGACCCCGAAGCCCTCGTCTGGTTCTCGCACTGGGTGCCCCCGCCCATAACACCGAAGCGATTCTCGACGTTCTTCTTCGCCACCCGGGCGGCCCCGGGCCCGGACGGGGTCGTGGAGATCGACGACGGCGAGATCGTGGACCATGCATGGATGACCCCTGCCGGGGCCATGGCCCGACGGGATGCCGGCGAGATCGAGTTGGCGCCGCCCACCTGGGTGAGCCTGAACCTGCTGTCGACATGGACCACGGTCGGAACTGCGCTCGAGGCACTGGCCGACCTGGATCCCGAGTTCTACGAGACGCACATCGGCCGATCCGACGACGGCGCCGTGGCGATGTGGTCGGGCGACGCCGGCTACGAGACCGGCGACCCGTCGCAGGACGGCCCCCGCCACCGGCTCACCATGCGCGATGGCGGCTACGTCTACGAGCGCACCGGTTGCTGAGCCCCACGGCCCTACCATCTCCCGGGTGAGCACCGACACCCTTTCCGGCCTGACCGCAGCCGAGGTCGCCCAGCGCGTCTCCGACGGGCGCGTCAACGACGTGCCGGACGCCCCTGTCCGCACCACCCGCCAGATCCTGCGGGCCAACGTGCTGACCCCGGTCAACGCCATCATGGGCACGCTGCTGGTGCTGATCCTGGTGGCCGGCCACCCGAGTGACGCCCTCTTCGCCGGGGTCATCGTCTCGAACAGCGTGATCGGAGTGGTCCAGGAACTACGGGCCCGTCGCACGCTGACAGCCCTGGCCGTTCTCTCGGCGCCGAAGGCCCGGGTGGTCCGCGACGGCTCCACCACGGAGGTCGGCGTTTCGGAGGTCGTGGCCGACGACCTGCTCGAACTCTCCCCGGGCGATCAGGTCGTGGTCGACGGCGAGGTCGTCGCCGCCCACGGTCTGGCCGTGGACGAGTCGCTGCTGACCGGCGAGGCGGACGCCGTCGACAAGGCGATCGGCGACGAGGTGCTCTCAGGCAGCTTCGTGTCGTCGGGCTCCGGCCACATGCGGGCGACCCGGATCGGCGCCGATGCCTACGCCGCCTCCCTGGCCGACGAGGCCCGCCGCTTCACCCTCGCCAACAGCGAACTCCGCAGCGGCGTGAACCTCATCCTGCGGTGGCTCACCGTCATCATCCCGCCGGCCTCGCTGCTGCTGCTGGCCCGCCTCCTCGTCGAGGAGGACCTCTGGCAGGAGGCACTGCGCGGAACGGTCGCCGCTGCGGTGGCGATGGTTCCCGACGGCCTGGTGCTCCTGACCAGCCTGTCGTTCATCGTCGGCGTGGTCGCCCTGGCCCGGCGGCAGGCACTGGCCAAGGAACTGGCCTCGGTCGAACTGCTGGCCCGGGTCGACGTCCTGTGCCTGGACAAGACCGGGACCATCACCACCGGCGAGATCTCGTTCGCCGGGCTCGAGCCCCTGGGCGACACCACGATGGAGGCTGCAGCGGCGGCCCTGGGCGCCCTGGCTGCTGCCGAGCCCAGCCCCAACCCCACGCTGGTCGCCATCGCCGCCGCACACCCCGATCCCGGATGGTTGGTCGGCAACGCCCTCCCCTTCTCGTCGGACCGCAAATGGGCGGCCGTCGCCTTCGCCGGCCGGGGGCTCCACCACCTGGGAGCCCCCGATGTCCTGCTGCCCGAGGACCGACAGGTGCTGGACCGGGTCGCCAGCCACGCCGAGGAGGGCCGCCGTGTGCTCGTCCTCACCAGTTCAGATGCTGCACCCGACGACCTCGGGATTCTCCCCGACGACCGGCAACCGATCGCCCTGGTGCTGCTCGAGGACACTGTCAAGCCGGACGCCCCCGAGATCCTCGGCTACTTCGTCGCGCAGGGCCTCGATCTCAAGGTCATCTCGGGCGACCATCCTGCAACCGTGGCGGCCGTGGCCAGGCGGGCCGGCGTGCCCGATGCAGAAACAGGAATCGATGCCCGCACGCTCCCGGGCGACCCGGGCGAACTGGCCGACCTGCTCGATGGACACGCCGTGTTCGGCCGCGTCACGCCCCACCAGAAACGGGACATGGTGGAAGCGCTGCAGTCGCTGGGCCACACGGTCGCCATGACCGGCGACGGCGTCAACGACGTGCTGGCCCTCAAGGACGCCGACATGGGGATCGCCATGGGGTCCGGCAGCGAGGCCACCCGGGCCGTCGCCCAACTGGTGCTCCTCGACGACCGGTTCGGCACCCTCCCCCGGGTGCTCGACGAGGGGCGTCGGGTCATCAACAACATCGAGCGGGTCGCCAACCTGTTCATCACCAAGGCCGCCTACGCCATCCTGCTCACCGCCCTCGTCGGCCTGCTCGGGGCACCCTTCCCCTTCCTCCCCAAGCAGCTCACCCTGATCGGCACGTTCTCGATAGGCGTGCCCGGGTTCTTCCTGGCCCTCGCCCCCGACACCTCCATGGTCAGGCCGGGGTTCCTGCCGCGGGTGCTGCGCTTCTCGTTGCCGTCCGGCGTTGCTGCCGCCATCGCCACCTTCGCCTGCTACGAGTCCGTCCGTGCGGGCGACGCCACGCTCGCCGAGGCCCGGACCACGGCCACGATGACCCTCCTGGCGCTCGGCCTCGTCATCCTCCTGTCGATCAGCCGGCCGCTCCGGCCGTGGAAGCTGGGCCTGGCGCTGGCCATGGGGTGCTCCTACGTGCTCGTCATGGCCCTCGAGGCGGGCCGCGACTTCTTCGAACTGGACGCTCCCCCGACCGCCGCCTGGGTGATCGCCGCTACCTGTGTGGCGGTCGGGGGCGTTGCCATCGCCATGGCCCCACCGCTGGCCAACCGCCTTTTCGACTAGCGTTCCGCCCCTCGAACGGCCACGAAGGGGCGCACATGCCGGAAACCGACCAGGGACTCTTCGCCACCGCGCTGGCGCAGTTCGAGCGCGGGGCCGAGTTGGTGGGCATGTCCGCCGACCTGCGGGCGATCATCTCGCAACCCAAGAACGAGATCATCGTCAACTTCCCCGTCCGCATGACCGACGGGAGCTTCCGGGTCTTCCGCGGCTACCGCATCCAGCACAGCAACCTGTTGGGCCCCTACAAGGGGGGCGTCCGGTTCCACCCGGCGGTCGACCTCGACGAGGTCAAGGCACTGGCCTCCTGGATGACCTGGAAGTCGGCCCTCTGCGACATCCCGTTCGGTGGGGCCAAGGGTGGCATCTCCTTCAGCCCCCGCGACCACGACGAGGACGAGCTCGAACGCATCGTCCGCCGGTTCACCCACAGCCTCGGCGCCAACATCGGTCCCGACCACGACATCCCGGCCCCGGACCTCGGTTCGAACGCCCAGTCGATGGTCTGGATGATGGACACCTACGCCAACTCGACCGGCGCCACCGAGCGCCAGAACGTGAAACGGGTCGTCACCGGAAAGACGCTCGAGACCGGCGGCAGCCCCGGCCGGGACAAGGCCACCGGTCAGGGCGTGGTCTTCTGCCTGCAGCACTGGGCCGACGAGGTCGGGTTCGACCTCTCGAGTGCCACGGTCGCGATCCAGGGCTGGGGCAACGTCGGGAGCGCCACCGGCCGCATTCTGCAGGTCCACGGGGCGACGGTGACCGCCGTTGCCGACCATCAGGGCGCCGTCGCCGACGAGGACGGGATCGACGCCTTCGAGCTCACCGACTGGGTGCGCGAGCGGGGCACCGTGAAGGGCTTTCCAAGGGCCGGCTGGATCGACGACGACGACTTCTGGTCGTCCGACGTCGACATCTTCGTTCCGGCAGCGATCGAGAACCAGGTCCGCGCCGACAACGCCCCGATGATCCGTGCAAAGGTCATCGTCGAGGCTGCCAACGGGCCGACGACCCTCGAGGCCGAGCGCCTTCTCCAGGACCGGGGCGTCGAGATCCTCCCCGACATCCTCGTGAACGCCGGAGGCGTCATCGTGTCGTACTTCGAGTGGGTGCAGAACCGCTCGGCTCAGCGCTGGTCGCTCGACGACGTCGACTACAGGTTGCGGGACGTGCTCTGGGGGGCATGCGACGCCGTCGCCGAGGCGCGCAAGGACTACGAGGTCGAATCCCGCCGGGATGCCGCCTACGCCGTGGCCCTCAGCCGCCTCCAGGCCGTGTACCAGCAGCGCGGCATCTTCCCCTGATCCGATCCCGGGAGGTCGCCCGGGCGTTGCTACGGTCGACCCCATGGGCACCCGGACGCTTGTGTGTGGCGCCGGAGACCTGTACGACGAACTGGTCGCCCGGCTTCGTGCACGTGGCCACCTCGTCGAGACCCTGGGTCTTTCGTCGCTGGTCGCCCGGCCCACTGCCGAAATGGCCGTGGACACCGCCGCCGCCGCACTGGGGGCCGTGGACCTCCTGGTCCACGTGCTGGAGTCCCCGGGGCAGCCGATCCCCCTGGTCGACCTCTCGACCGACGACTGGGTGGCCGTCTGCGAGGATCCGATGGTGGGCGCCCTCCACCTGCTCCAGGCCTGTCGCCCGCACCTCGGCCCCGGCAGTCGGGTCGTCCATGTGGTGCCCACCTCCGCCATGGGAGGCGCACCGGGGTTCGCCGCCACGGCGACGGCGGCCGAGGGCATCCGGGCCCTGAACAAGAGCGCTGCCCGCCAGTGGGGCACCGATGGGATCACGACCGCCGTGGTCGCCGCAGCCCCCGAACTGCTCATCGGTCCGGCGGCGAGCTCGTCGGGTGGTGCCCTCTCCGGCCCGGCACTCGGACGCACCGGCGGGGCGGAGGACCTGGCCGGGATCATCGACACCCTGGCCTCACCCGATGCCGCCTTCACGAGCGGGTCGACGATCGTTGCCGATGGCGGCACCTGGATGGCGCCGTGAGCAAGGACCTCGATGCGGGACTGCTCGAGGGCCGGGTGGCGCTGATCACGGGCGGCGCCGCCGGCATCGGCCTCGGAATCGCCACGGCGATGGCGAGGGAGGGTGCTGCGGTGGTGCTCGCCGCCCGCCGGATCGAGAACGGCGAGCCGGCCGCCGAGGCGCTCCGGGACGCCGGGCACCGGGCGCTCTGCGTGCGCTGCGACGTCACCAGCCGGATCGACCTGGAATCCGCCGTGGCCACCACGATCGACGGGTTCGGCCACCTGGACTGCTTCGTCCACAACGCCGTCGGTGGCAGCGTCGCCCCGGGCCCGATCGAAGGGATGGACGACGGCTGGCTGGGCCTGCTCGCCACGACGGTGAGGGCCTCGTTCGACGCCGCCCAGGTGGCGCACCCACACCTCGCCGCCGCCGGGGGCTCGTTTCTCCTACTGACCTCGGCGGCGGGCATGGAGGGCAGCGCCAGCCTGCCCGCCTACGCCATGGTCAAGGCGTCACAGCGGGCGCTTGCGAAGAGCCTCTCCCGGGAGTGGGGGCCGGCAGGGATCCGCGTGAACTGCATCGCCCCCGTCGCCCGTACGCCGGCCATGGATCGCGCCTACAGGGCCAACCCGGACCTCGAGGAGCGACTGCTGGAACGGACGCCGCTTCGACGGATCGGTGACCCGACCGATGACATCGGACCGGTGGCGGTGTTCCTCACCAGCGACCTGGCCCGGTTCGTGACCGGCCAGACGATCGTGGCAGACGGTGGGGGGTTCCTGGGGCTCTGAGCCCGGGTGGAGCCTCAGTTCGCCCGGGCGAGTGCGGCGGCGGCCCGTTGGGCGGCCACCTGACGACGACCGATGATGGGCGTGGTCGGGGCGAAACCGGCGGTGGCGCGCTCGGACTCGGATTCGCCACCCCAGTAGCCCAACTCGCGGTTCTGGCGGGCGTAGTACTTGCAGGGATCGGCGACGGGGCAGGCATCGCACAGTTGGTTGGCCTTGGCCTCCCGTCGGACCCGGGCCTCGGGGCGTTCGGCGAAGGGGGCGAAGAACAGGTCGCTCTCTCCATGGCAGGCGGCGGCGTCGACCCAGGTCATCCGGTCGTCCGCCAGCAGGATCGCCGCTGCCACGGTCAGGTCATCGATGCGGGTAGCCAGGTCGGTCATCGTGGGATCTCCTCGTCTGTCTCGATGGAGGCGGCCCCTCTGCCGTCCCCCTCATCCACGGCACGCGAACGTACGCCCTTCTGTGACGCCGGTACAGGGATTCGCGATAATTGATAGAGAACCTATCTATCTCTTCTAGTGATTGATGAGTCCGTGTCACATGCCTCCCCACGATTACTCCTCGGTAGCAACCACGAACAGTCGGCCCGTGGCAGCGCTCGGCCACGACGGAGTGCCATGCTCTCCCCGATGAGCACGCCCGACCCGGCCAGCGACCCGGGCCCCTACTTCGACGACCTCTCGCTGGGACAGTTGCTCGACCCCGCTCCCGCCGTCACGATCGACGAGGGTGAGGCCGCCGTCTACCAGGCCATCTGCGGCGACCCCCTCGCCCTCACCCTGAGCGCACCGCTTGCGGAGGCCGTGACCGGAGCCCCCGGACGCCTGGCCAACCCGGCGCTCGTCATGCACGTCTCGATCGGCCAGAGCACGGTCGCCACCCAACGGGTCATCGCCAACCTCTTCTACCGGGGCGTGGCACTGAGCGAGACCATCCGACTCGGCGAGACCCTGCACACCACGGTCGAGGTCCGCGGACTGCGGGAGACCACCCGTCGCGACGACCGCCCGCCCCGGGGACTCGCACTGCTAGGCATCCGCACTGTCCGGGTCGACGACGACGCCCCGGTCGTCGACTACGAGCGCTGCGCCATGCTGAGGTTCCGCGATGAGGCTGCCGAAACCGGCCACGCAGACGACCTCGGCGGCGCAGATCCCGAGGTCGACCTGGCCGCATGGACAGAACGCGTTCCACCGGGTTGGGACCCCTCGGCGTTGGCCGATGCCGCCGACCGGGACTGGGCCGTCGGCGAAACCCGGGCCGACCTGATGCGCGACACCGTCACGGCCGCCCCCGAGTTGGCCAGGCTCAGCCAGAACCTGGCGCCGGTGCACCGCGACGCCGCCGCCAACGAGGGCGGCCGACGACTCGTCTACGGCGGCCACACCATCGGACTGGCCCAGGCCTCCCTGGTGCGCCGCATGCCCGGCACCGCCACGGTGCTTGGCTGGCAGTCCTGCGACCACCCCGGACCCGTGTTCGAGGACGACGTGCTGTCGTGTCGCCACACGCTGCTCGACGAACAGGCGGTCGCCGGAGGTCGCCTGCGGGCCGTCCGCACCGAGGTGTCAGCCGAACGGGACGGTGAAGACGTCGGCCCGGTCCTCGACTGGCGGCTCGTGACGTGGGGCGCCTGACCCGCTAGGTCGCGACGACTCCGCGGTCGACCAGCGAGCCGATCTCGGCGGCACCGAGGCCGAGGTCGTCGGCGAGCACCTGCTCGGTGTGCTCGCCCAACCGTGGCGCCGTTGCCGCACCCCGTCCCTCGACCCCGGCGAACGCCAGCGGCGAACCGCACACCAGGTGGCGGCCCACGCCGGGCTGGTCGAGGTCGGCGAACAGCGGGTTGACCGTCGAGCACCTCTGGTCCTCGTCGACCATTTCGATGAAGGTCCGGTAGGGACCCCAGCACACGCCCTCGACATCGAGGCCGGAGGCGACCTCAGCGAGCGTGCGTGCGGCGAACCACGGCCCGAACAGGCCGCCGAGCCGGTCGCGGGCGAGGTAGCGCTCTCCCTCGTCGGCGAAGTCGACGCCCAACTCGTCGGCCAACGCCTCCACGGCATCGGTCGTGCCCGTGGCCGACTGGAGGCCCCGCCACTGCTTCGAACTGATCGCCACGACCATGACCCGGCGGCCGTCCCCGGTCGGGAAGTCTGAGCCGTAGGCGCCGTAGAGGTCGTTGCCGATGGCCTCCCGCTGCGTACCGAGCAACTGGGCCTCGGCCAGGGAGCCGAGCATGGAGACCGTCGCCAGCGCCACATCGGACAGGGCAAGGGTCACGAGGTCGCCGACTCCCTCGAGGATCCGTCGCCGGTCGGCGGCGAGGAGGCCCACGGCGGCCATCTGTCCGCACACCAGGTCCCATGCCGGCACCACGTTGTTGACGGGCCGGGGGTCGTCGGCATGTCCCGTGGCCGACGGATAGCCCACGGCGCAGTTCACCGTGTAGTCGACAGCGGTGGTGCCGTCGTGGTTGCCGGTGATGGCGACCATCACCAGGCCTTCTCCGCGCTGACGCAGCGATTCGTACGACAGCCATCCGACGGCCGGGAAGTTGGTGAGGAAGTTGCCGGCCCGTCCGACCAGCTCGGCGACCAGGTCCTGTGCCTCGGGGTCCCCGAGGTCGACCGCCAGCGAGCGCTTGCCCTTGTTGAGGCCGTTCCAGTAGAGGCTGGCGCCGTCGGGGGTGAGCGGCCAGCGCCGGTGGTCGATGCCGCCGCCGATGCGGTCGAAGCGGATGACATCGGCCCCCAGTTGGGCCAGTGTCATGCCACCCGACGGTGCGGCGACGAAGGCGGAGCCCTCGACGACGGTCAGGCCCTCGAGCGGAAGCGACACGCTCTCTAACTCAGCGTGGCTATGTCGGCCAGCAGGTCGGCGGCGTGCTCGTCCAGCGTCGTCGAGGCGTTGAGGTCGTAGGCCCTGGCGATGGTGCCGTCGGGGCCGATCAGGTAGGAGATGCGCAGCGGGAAGGCTGCGAGTCCCCCGTCTTCCGGCCGTAGCACCTCGTAGGCCTCGCCCATCGTCCGGTCCGGGTCGGCCAGCAGGGCGTACGGGAACTGCTCGCTCTCGGCGAAGGCCTTCTGCTCCTCGACGGTGTCGAAGCTGGCTCCCACGATCACGGCGTTGGCGCCGGTGAACTCGGGGGCTCGATCACGGAGCCCCCCTCCTTCGATCGTTCAACCGGGGGTGCTGGCCTTGGGGTACCACCACAGGGCCACCCACTTGCCGGCCAGGTCGTCGAGGGTGACGGTGTTGCCGTCCTGGTCGGGCACCGAGAATGCCGGCGCCGCGGTTCCTGCTTCGAGCATCGTGGTCCTTTCAGGTCCGGAGGTCGATCGATGACGACCCTAGTTGGCGGCCGCGAGGATGGCCCGATCAGCCGTCGAGGGCCTCGACCATCACCGAATCGACGGACACGGTGGGTTCGTCCACATCCGGTTCGTCATCGTCGCCTTCGAACGCCCCGTCGAGTACCGACATGGCCTCTTCGAAGGCGTCGAAGACCGCGTTGTCGCCCGCGCCGCAGACGAGGAAGAAGTCATCGATCGCATACTCGGCCTCGCCGGGATCCTCGAACCCGTACTCCGACTCCAGGGTTTCGAGGGATGCCAGTTCGGGCAGGGCGGACAGGAAGTCGTCCTTGCCGTCGAAGGCGTCGGCCACCCCGGCGGCCGCCGCGGACAGGTAGGCGGCGTTCGGCTGGAGTACGTCAGGGAGTTCGCCGACCAGCCAGGCCGCGTAGTCGCCACCGGCACGCATGGTGTCGGCAAGGTCGGCGGGCGTGGCCGGTCGCCGGTCCATGTCAGCAAGCGCCGTGGCCACCCGGGCTTCGTTCTCGGCGCAGAGGCCCTCTGAGGCGGTCGGGCCGTCGTAGGCGTCGGGCATGGGAACCTCCTCGAGGATCCCGACCTCGCCGTACTCGGGTTCGAGGTGGGCGCAGGCGGCATAGGCGGCGTCGTTGCGGTCCTGGAACTCCTCGGTCCACTCCTCGTTCCACCATCCGGGGCCACCCATCTCGGTGTCCATGCACTCCTCGTGGGCGGCCCAGGCCTCCATCGAGGCGATCTGCTCCTCGATCCACGACCTCTGGTCGTCGGGAGCCAGTTCGACGCACGACTTCATGCCCTCGATGTACGCCGACTGGGACCGTTCGTCGTCGGAGCTGACGTGGCCCTCCATGCACTCCTCGTACGGGAGCATGGCCTCCATTTCGACCAACCACTCCTCCATCTCGGCCCGCTGGTCCTCGGGTGCGAGCGACACGCACTCGCGCATGCCCTGGGTGTAGGCGGCCTCGGAGAAGTCGTCGTCGAAGCTGACGTGGCCCTCCATGCACTCCTCGTACGGGAGCATCTCCTCCATCGACTCGAGATCACGCAGCAGGTCGGCCTGCGCTTCCTCGGGTAACAGCGGCAGGCAGTCGCGCATGGCCTTGGTGTACGCCACCGACGACCACGAGTCCCGCGGCACCGCATCCTCGAGGCATTCCTCGTAGGGGCCCCACTCCTCGTCGTAGCCGCCCCGGTCGTCGTCGTCCCAGTCGCCGTCACCCGCACAGGCCCCGAAGGCGAAGCCGCCACCGTCCGAGACGGCGCCGGCGGGGTCACCGCAGCCGGAAGCCAACTTCTCGTCGTCGGAACCCGGATCGGAGTAGTCCCAGAGCACGTCGCAACTCCACGGGTCGCCGGACGTGCAGTCCCCGGCCAACACGGCCGGGTCGATCGCGGGCATGGCGGACTCGGTGCCCAACGCACCGGCACTCGTGCTCGACGAGTAGTCGTCGTTCGGTTCCATCGCCCGGTCCATCCCGTCCTCGGCCATGTCGCCGCCGCCCATCAGCTCCTCGGAGGCGCCGAGGATCTCACCCGCCGCCACGGGGGCGAGGAGGACGTCCTCGATGCCGAAGCCGACGTCGTCGAAGGCGCCCGAGAGTGCTGCGTCGAGCACCACGGCCATGTACTCGACCACGGTCTCGACCGGGCTGAGGTACCACGAGCCGTCGATCCTGCGCGTCACGACGAACAGGCCGTCGACGCCCAGGCCCGGTATGGCGTCCTCGAGGCAGCCCTCGTGCAGGCCCGTCGACCGGTCGGGGCCACCTTCGTCCTGCAGGTCGGCCAGGTAGTCGAACGCCGCACAGGTACCCCGGATCGTCAGCGTGGCGTCGGCGGACGCAGAACCCGCACCCTCGGGAAGGGTCAACGACCCGACCAGGTGCAGTACGACATCGGATACCACGACCTTGGTGCGTTCTTCGTCGAGCACCTCCTCGGTGGTGCCGATCTCGAGCGTGATGTCGAGTGCCGGCTCCATCTCGGCGACGAGGTCCTCGACCATGTCTGCCATCTCGTCGGTGTCCATCTCCATCCCGTCGGGCACCGACTCGTTGACCTCGTCGAACAGACCCTGGAACATGGGTAGGTGGTCGAGGAACACGGACATCTCGTCGGGTGCGACCGGGATCACCCCCTGGAGGGGATCCGCCAGGTCGATCGAGGGCACGAGCACCCCGGTCCGTATCTGGGCCAGCGCGGCATCGACCTCGGTATCGAAGTCGAAGCCGTTGACCTGGTCGATCACCACCTGGAGCACCCCGGAGGCGCTGTCGGTGCCCGTCGGCAGGCCGACCGTGGAGCCCTCGTAGTCGACCGGAGGCAGGTCGAGGAGCGTCCTCACGTATTCGAAGGAGGTGTAGAGAGGGCTCACGAACCAGCGGCCCCGCTCGTGGACGACCATCACGAAGAGTTCTGATGGAAGCCTGACGTCGAGGAGGTCGCCCGACTCGTAGGCGGCCGCCTCCTCGGCCAGTATCTCGTTGATCTCACCGAGCGTGATCGACTCGTCGACGGCCTCGGCTCCCTCCCGGAGGTTGGCGTCCATGGCCGACGGATCGACCGTGATACCGAGGCCGCCGTCGACGAGGTACACCTTGTGGACCCGTTCGTGGAGTGCGTCGACCCGGATGTCGAGGTCGGCGACCTGGAGGTCGATTCCTGCGAGGGGGTCGCTGCCGGCCAACGCCCCCTCCTTCTGCGCCAACTCGATCACCCGCGTGTAGAGGTCGATGGCATGGCCGACCTCGGACGGCGGAAGCATGGCCGCTGCACCCACCACGTCCTCGGCGGCCAGCGCCACGGCGAGGCCGTTGACGGCCTCCTCGGCAGAAGCCGCACCGATCACCGAGCCCTCGGAGGCGGAGCGCAGGCTCAGGACGACGGCGACGACGACGACCGCCGCCACCAGTGCCCCCAGAAGTGTCCAGCGCCTCGAACCCGAGGCCCGGTTCGCTTCACCTACGTGGCCGGGTACCGCCGTCGTGTCCATGCGACGATGCTACCGCCGACCGTGGTCAAGATCCCGGCCATCCCGGCCAACCAGAGCCCCGTCCCGATGTGCGTGGCGTCGGCGACCCTCGCCGCCACTGCGACCACTACGGCGACCAGCATGACGACCCCGCCGAGCAGGCCGTGGGACGGTCGCGCCCGCGGCGGTCCGGGCCAGGTCAGGAGCAGCACCGAGGCCGCTCCTGCCAGTGGAACCAGGTACCAGGCGATCCCCACCCACCCGGGTGGCCCGCCGCCCAGGTCGTCGCCCACGACCACCCAGAGTTCGGCCATCCGGAACCCGGTGACCGACGAGCCGACGACCTCGACCCAGGTGGCCCACCCGCTCAGGATCGTACCGACGGCCCCGACCGCCACCAGGCCGACGGACAGGCGACCCGCAGCAGCAGGACCGGTGCTGGTCATGCCAGCCAGGAGACCGCCTGGACCTCGCTGTAGGCCTCGAGGCCCCAGACGCCGCGGTCGCGGCCTATGCCCGACATCTTGAAGCCGCCGAACGGGGCCTCGTTGTGGGGCTGGATGCTGTTGAGCGCCACGTTTCCGGACTGTAGGCGCCTGGCGATGCTGTGGGCACGTGCGGTATCACCGGCATAGACGTAGCTGAACAGCCCGTAGTCGGAGTCGTTGGCGATCGACACTGCCTCGTCGTCGTCATCGTGTGGGAGCACCACGACGACCGGACCGAAGGCCTCCTCGCGCACGCAGTGCATGTCGGGGGTGCAGTCGGCCATAAGGGTCGGTGCCACGTAGTAGCCGGGCAGGTCGGGGCGCTCGCCGCCGGCGACCAGCGTGGCCCCGGCGTCGACGCCACCACGGATGAACGCCTCGACGCTGTCTCGCTGGCGTTCGCTGATGAGCGGACCGACCAGGGTGTCGTCGTCGAGCGGGTCGCCCACCTTGAGCATCCCGGACACGGCCTCGAGGGTCGACACGAGCTGGTCGTAGAGGCTGCGGTGGCAGATGACCCTGGTGGGCGCCGTGCAGATCTGACCGCTGTGGAAGCCCCACACGCTGGCGATGGCCTGCACGGCGGCGTTCACGTCGGCGTCGTCGGTCATGACGAGGGCGCCCTTGCCGCCGAGTTCCATGAGCACCCGGGTCATGGTGGCGGCGCCATTGGCGTAGATGGCCGCACCGATGGCCGACGAGCCCGTGAAGCTGACCATGTTGACGCCCGGCGAGGCGACCAGGGTCGACGGTACATCCGGGCCCGAAGAGGTCAGGACGTTGACCACGCCGGGTGGGAAGCCGGCCTCGGTGATGGCCCGGCCGAGGCGCAGGATGCCGAGCGGGTCCTGGGGCGCCGGCTTGATGATGCAGGTGTTGCCCATCGCCAGCGCCGGGGCGATCTTGCCGGCCATGTTCACGAGCGGGAAGTTGTAGGGGGTGATGCAGACGACCACGCCGACCGGCTGGCGGTGGACGACGGCTCCGACGAGGCCGGCCGGACCGAGTGCGGAGGCTCCGGCGGGCATGGGTTTCTCGGCGACGTCGAGATCCCGGGGTCTCGAGTAGTAGCGGAACCGGTCCACGAAGGTGCCACCCAGTTGCAGGGTCTGTGCGATCTTCATGGTGGCGCCGGTCTCGGCCTGCACGAGGGTCGCCCAGTCGGGCGAACGTTCGGCCAGGATGTCGGCCAGGCGGCCGAGGAGGGCGCACCGCTCGACCATGGGCGTGTCGCGCCATCCGGGGAGCGCCCGGCTGGCGGCGACGATGGCGGCCTCGGCATCGGCGACGGTGGCCTCGGGGGCGTGGCCGATGACGGCGGTGGTGCTGGGATCGACGATCTCGTAGGTGGCGGAGGTGGCAACCTCGTCGCCTCCGATGAGGAGGTTCCACTGCTCCTGGGGGTCGATCTCCATCGTCGCTCCTGGTCGGTGTGCCCCGGCCGGGGGGCCTGACTATTCGTCAGATCGTAGGAGCCAGCCGACCGCCGCCCCAACGCCGCCGCCCCAACGCCGCCACCCCGTTCGACCCCATGCCCGATCGGTCGGTACCGTGGTCGTCGTTCAGTCCGCGTCTGATTGGGGAAGGCCGAATGCTCGACACGGTGATTCGCGGCGGCTGGATCGTCGACGGCACCGGCGACGATCGCCGGCGTGCCGACCTCGGCATCGTCGACGGTCGGATCATGGCGCTCGGAGACGTCGACGACGAGGCCGCCCACACGATCGATGCCGACGGCCGCGTCGTGGCCCCGGGGTTCATCGACGTCCACACCCACCTCGACGCCCAGCCCTTCTGGGACAGCACCCTCAGCCCCTCACCCCTGCACGGAGTGACCTCGGTGGTCGGGGGCAACTGCGGCTTCTCCATCGCTCCCCTGTCCGACGACCCTGCCGACGGTGCGTACCTGATGCGGATGCTGGCCCGTGTCGAGGGCATGCCGATCGAATCGCTCCAGGAGGGCGTTCCCTGGAACTGGCGCACCACCGCCGAGTACCTCGACGCGATAGAGCCCCACCTGGCCATCAACGCCGGCTACAAGGTCGGACACTCGGCCCTGCGACGGGTGGTGATGCACGAGGAGTGCACCGGACGCGAGGCCACACCCGACGAGTTGGCCGCCATGTGCGACCTGCTGCGGGACGGGCTGGCGGCAGGGGCGCTCGGCTTCTCGTCATCCTGGTCACGCACCCACAACGACGGCGACGGCCACATGGTCCCCAGCCGCTACGCACACCGCGACGAACTCATCGAACTCTGCCGGGTGGTCGGCGAGTTCCCCGGCACGGGCATCGAGTTCCTGCCCATGGCCGGCCGGCACGAGGACTGGGCCGTCGAGTTGATGACCGACATGTCGCTGGCCGCCGGCGGCCGCCAACTCAACTGGAACGTCCTCACGGTCACCGCCGCAAACCTCGACGATGCCCGCCACCGGATGCGGTCCGGTCCCTACGCCGCCGAGCGCGGCGCCAGGGTCGTCGCCCTCACGGTGCCCGTCACCTTCGGGCTGCGCATGTCGTTCGCCAGCGGCTTCATCCTCGACGCCCTCCCCGGCTGGGAGGAGGCGATGCTGCTCCCGAGGGAGGCCAAGAAGCGCCTGCTCGCCGACCCCGACCAGCGGCGCCGCCTGGAGCAGCAGGCGCAACAGGACAGTCCCTTCCGGGGGCTCGCCAGGTGGGAGACCCAGGTCATCTTCGACACGTTCGCCCCGGAGAACGACGGCTACTCGGGCCGCACGGTCGGCGACGTGGCCGCCGAACTCGGCAAGGAACCCTTCGACGCCCTGATCGACATCGCCCTGGCCGACGACCTGTTGACCTCGTTCGGCCGGGAGGACCCCTTCCAGTCCCGGGAGGACTGGGAGGCCCGGATCGGCGTCTGGCGGGACGAGCACGTGGTGGTCGGCGCATCCGACGCCGGCGCCCACCTCGACATGTTCGGCACCTTCAACTTCACCACCCGCCTCATCGGGGGAGCCGTCCGGGAACACGGCCTGATCGACCTCGAGGAGGCGGTGCACCTGCTGACCGCAAGGCAGGCCGACCTCTACGGACTGGTCGACCGGGGCCGGATCGCCGAGGGTGCCCACGCCGACCTGGTGGTCTTCGACGAGCACAGCATCGGATCCGACCCGCTCAGCCTGCGGGCCGACCTTCCCGGCGGCGCCGCCCGCCTGTACGCCGGTTCGTCCGGCATCCACGAGGTGCTGTGCGCCGGCGTTCCCGTAGTGAGCGGCGGTGACTTCACCGAAGCCCGCCCGGGCCGCGTGCTGCGAAGCGGCACCGACACCCGCTGAACCCCGTGGACCAGGGAGGGGAACCGATCGTGACCGGGCACCGTTCCTTCTTCCTCGAAGAGGCCCTCGACGCCTACGTGCAGGCCCACTCACCGCCCGTCGACGACGTGCAACGGTCGCTGATCGAGGCGACCGCCTCGCTCGGCCCGGTCGCCCGGATGCAGGTGGCGCCCGACCAGGCTGCCTTCCTCGCCCTGCTGGTCGCCGCCGTACGCCCGATGTTCGCCGTCGAGGTGGGCACCTTCACCGGCTTCTCCTCGCTCGCCATCGCCCGAGCGCTCCCCGATGGCGGCCGCCTACTGTGCTGCGACGTCTCGGCCGAGTGGACCGACATCGCCCGCGAGCACTGGTCCAGGGCCGGCGTCGACGACCGCGTCGACCTCGTGGTCGCCCCCGCCCTCGACACGCTGCGGGCGCTGCCCGCCGACCGGGAGGTCGACTTCGCCTTCCTCGACGCCGACAAGGCGGGCTACCTCGCCTACTACGAGGAGATGGTGCCCCGCCTGTCACCCCACGGCCTCATCGCCGTCGACAACGTGTTGTGGTCCGGCAGGGTGCTCGACGCCGGGGCCGACGACGCCGACACCGTGGCACTGCAGGAGTTCAACGACCACGTCATGTCCGACGACCGGGTCACCTCGGTGCTGCTCTCCGTGGGCGACGGCATCAACCTCATCCGACGGGCCTGAGGCATGCGCCACACGGACCCGACCCGGCCCCGCAGGCCGGGCACTGGATAGGCTCGGAACCTACCGGCCGGTAACCCACCGGACCGCGGATCAACCAGGAGCCCCCACCATGGCCGAAGCCGTCATCGTCGCCACCGCCCGCACTCCGATCGGACGGGCCGCCAAGGGCAGCCTCGTCGAGGCCCGCCCCGACGACATGTCCGCCTTCATCATCGACGACGTCCTGGGCAAGGTCCCGGAACTCCCCCGCGACCAGGTCGAAGACGTCATCTGGGGGACCGGACAGCCCGGCGGCGAACAGGGCTACAACGTGGCCCGCGTCGCTGCACTTCTGGCAGGACTCGACGCTCCCGGCGTCACCGTCAACCGCTACTGCTCCTCGTCGCTCCAGACCATCCGCATGGCTGCCCACGCCATCAGGGCCGGCGAGGGCGACGCCTTCGTGACCGGCGGCGTCGAGTGCGTCAGCCGCTACCAGTTCGGCGCCGCCGACAACGGTCCCCACAACGCCGAGTTCGCCGACGCCGAGGCCCGCACCGCCGGCCGCACCGGCGAGGGCACCGACGGGTGGACACCACCGGAGGGCCTACCCGACATCTACATCGCCATGGGCCAGACCGCAGAGAACGTCGCCCAGCACATGGGAGTCTCCCGCCAGGCCCAGGACGAATGGGGTGTGCGCTCCCAGAACCGGGCCGAAGCCGCCCGGGACCGCGGCTTCTTCGAGCGCGAGATCACCCCCTACACCCTCCCCGACGGCACCGTCGTCAGCCAGGACGACGGCATACGCGCCGGCACCACCTACGAGAAGGTCTCACAGCTCAACCCGGTGTTCCGCCCCAACGGCACGGTCACGGCCGGCAACGCCTGCCCGCTCAACGACGGTGCCGCCGCCGTGGTCGTCATGAGCGACACCCGGGCCGCCGAGCTCGGGCTCACCCCTCTGGCCCGAATCGTCGCTTCCGGCGTCTCGGCCCTCGACCCCGAGATCATGGGCCTCGGCCCGATCGGCGCCATCGAACAGGCCCTCGGCCGGGCCGGCATGACCGCCGACGACATCGACCTGTTCGAGATCAACGAGGCCTTCGCCGCCCAGGTGCTGCCCTCAGCCGACGCCGTCGGCATCGACCTCGACAAGCTCAACGTCAACGGCGGCGCCATCGCCCTGGGTCACCCCTTCGGCATGACCGGCGCCCGCATCATGACCACGCTGCTCAACGGCCTCGAGGACTCCGACAAGGAGTTCGGAGTGGAGTCCATGTGCGTGGGTGGCGGGCAGGGCATGGCGATGGTGGTCCAGCGGCTCAACTGAGCCCCGGTTCTCCCTTGGGCGTCCGAGTGGGGCGTCGGACTTGGAGCGCTACCCCTGGCCGCCAGAGGCTTCCTGGACGGAGACCTTGCCGGCGCTGATCCACGGCATCATGGCCCGCAGTTCCTCGCCGACCTTCTCGATGCGGTGCTCCCTGCCCTCGGCCTCGAGGCGGTAGAAGTTCTCGCGGCCCGAACGGGCCTCGGCGACCCACTCCTCGGCGAAGGCACCTGACTGGATCTCCGAGAGGATCTGACCCATCGTGGAGCGGACGTTGTCGTCGATGACCCGGGGGCCACGCGAAAGGTCGCCGTACTCGGCGGTGTCGGACACCGAGTAGCGCATCCCGCCGATGCCCTGCTCGTAAATGAGGTCCACGATGAGCTTCAGCTCGTGGAGGCACTCGAAGTAGCAGATCTCCGGTTGGTAGCCGGCGTCGACGAGGGTGTCGAAGGCGCTGCGGACCAGTTCGGTCAGGCCTCCGCACAGGACCACCTGCTCGCCGAACAGGTCGGTCTCGCACTCCTCGGTGAACGTGGTCTCGATCACTCCGGCCCGGGCACCGCCGATCCCGTCGGCGTAGGCGAGGGCCAGCGCCTTGGCTCCACCCGTCGGATCCTGCTCGATGGCGATGAGGCACGGCACGCCGCCGCCCTCGACAAAGGTGCGGCGCACCAGGTGGCCGGGACCCTTCGGGGCGATCATGATCACGTCGACGTCCTCGGGCGGGCTGATGAGGTCGAACCGGATGTTGAACCCGTGAGAGAACGCCACGGCGTCACCCGGGTTCAGGTTCGGGGCGATGTGCTCCTCGTAGATAGCCGCCTGGTCGGTGTCGGGCAGCAGCAGCATTACGACATCGGCCCAGGTGGTGGCGTCGGCGATCGACTTCACTTCGAGGCCGGCCTCGGTGGCCTTGGCGACCGAGCTCGAGCTCTCCCGCAGGCCGACGCAGACGTCGACACCCGACTCCTTGAGGTTCAGCGCATGGGCGTGGCCCTGGGAGCCGTAGCCCAGGATCGCCACCTTGCGATCCGCTATCGCCGAGCGGTCCACATCCTGTTCGTAGTACACGTTCGCCACGGGAGGTCCTCCTGTTTTTTCGTTGTGGAAATGGTCGAAGGGGTTCGGGCGCCGGGTCAGGCGTCCTCGTCGAGGACGGGCAGGGCGACGCGGCCCGTGCGCTGCAACTCGACGATGCCGAAGGGTCGCAACAGGTCCTCGAACTCGTCGATCCGCTTCGGCGGACCGACCAGCGACAGCATCATGCGGTCGGCACCCACGGACAGCACCTTGCCGCCGGCCCGGTCGAGTTGCTCGACGAGTTCGTCTCGACGGTCCGGCTCGGCCTCGACGGTCACGATCATGAGCTCGCGCTCGACTGCGCTACCGGGGTGGAGTTCCCGGATCTCGACCACGTTGACGAGTTTGTCGAGTTGCTTGACGACCTGTTCCAGCGGCGCAGATTCGAGGTCGACGACGATCGTGAGGCGGCTGAAGCGGTCATCGTCGGTAGGCGCCACGGCCAGGGACTCGATGTTGAAACCGCGGCGTGCGAACAGGCCGGCAACCCGGGCCAGCACACCGGACTTGTTCTCGACCGTGACCACGAGCGTGTGGTACCGGTAGTCGGGACCGGCGACGTTCATCGGGACAGGTCCGCCTGCGAGGGGGGCACGACGAGGTCCGAGTTGGTGGCGCCGGCGGGCACCATCGGGTACACCTTCTCCTCGGCCATGACCCGGAAGTCGATGACGACCGGGCGGTCGTCGATCTCGTTGGCCTTGGTGATGGCGGCGTCGATCTCGTCGGGGTCGTCGACTCGCATGGCCTCGCATCCCATGGACTGCGCCCACATCTTGTAGTCGGGCACGTCCTTCGACAGGAAGACCTCGGAGTAGCGCTCGTCGTAGAACATCTCCTGCCACTGGCGGACCATTCCCAGGTAGGAGTTGTTGAGCAGCGCCACCTTGATCGGGAACCCCTCGACCGTGGCGGTGACGAGCTCCTGGGCGGTCATCTGGAAGCAGCCGTCGCCATCGACGGCCCAGACCGTGCGGTCGGGCATTCCGGCCTTGGCGCCGATGGCCGCCGGGATCGAGTAGCCCATCGTGCCGAGGCCGCCGGAGTTGATCCACGTGTAGGGGTGGTCGAACCTCCAGAACTGGCTGGCCCACATCTGGTGCTGGCCGACCCCCGATGCGACGATCGTGTCGTCGGGCGAGAGGTCGCGCAGGCGCTCGATGACGTACTGGGGCTTGAGGGCCTGACCGGGCTCCCAGGCCTCGTAGGCCAACGGGAAGCGCTCCTGCCAGCCGCTTATCCGCGAGCGCCAGGCACCCCGGTCGGCGTCACCGAGCCCGTTTGCCTGCAACTCTGCGATCAGAGCCTCGATGGCGACGCGGCAGTCGCCCTGGATGGCTACGTCTGCACGGCGGACCTTGCCCAACTCTGCGCTGTCGATGTCGACGTGGACGACCTTGGCACCGGGGGCGAAGCCGTCGAGGCGGCCGGTGACCCGGTCGTCGAAGCGGGCCCCGAGGGCGACGAGCAGGTCGGCCTCCTGCATGGCGGTGACGGCCGTGAAGTTTCCGTGCATGCCGGGCATGCCGAGGCACAGGTCGTGGCTGTCCGGAAAGGCACCCCGGGCCATGAGCGTGGTGACGACGTGGATGCCCGTCAACTCGGCGAGTTGTCGCAGCACCTCGGCGGCACGGGCCTTGAGGATGCCCCCGCCCACGTACAGGACCGGGCGTTCGGCAGACCGGATCATGTCGGCGGCAGTGGCGATGTCGGAGGCGTCGACCCCGGTGTCCGGGTCATAGCCCGGGAGGTCCATCTCGATGTCGTCCGACCACTCCGTCGCCGAAGCGGGGTTGCCGGGGTCGACGATGTCCTTGGGGATGTCGACGAGCACCGGACCCGGACGGCCCGTGGTGGCGATGTGGAACGCCTCCTTGACGACACGGGGGATGTCCTGCGCCTCGGTGACGAGGAAGTTGTGCTTGGTGACCGACATGGTGATGCCGGTCGTGTCGCACTCCTGAAAGGCATCGGTGCCGATGGCACCCACGGGGACCTGTCCGGTGATGCAGACCATTGGCACGGAGTCGAGGTGGGCGTCGCAGAGGGCGGTGACGACGTTGGTGGCGCCGGGCCCGCTGGTGACCATCATGACCCCGGGCCTGCCGGTGGCATGCGCATAGCCGGATGCCATGTGGCCGGCACCCTGCTCGTGGCGGACCAGGACGTGGCGGATGGACGAGTCGATGAGCGGGTCGTAGACCGGCAGGATCGCCCCGCCGGGCAGCCCGAACAGCAGATCGACGCCCTCGTTCTCGAGGGCCCTGATCAGCGCCTGACCGCCGTCCATGGGTGTCGTCGTCATGTGTCCTACTGAAGGTGGTTGGGAGGGGTGGGATAGCTGCTCGGCAACCGTGCCGAAAAAGCGAACGACCTCCCGTAGCGGGAGGTCGGGGCACGCGGACGGTGGGTCCGGTGCCTACCGCAGTACCCGTACCTCATGCGCTGTGGTCATGGCTGACAAGTATCGCCGGGTCGTGCACGGGCGACAACCTGCCTGGTCCCTACGCCCTGGTGACGGCGCCCTGGTCGGCGCCCTGGGCGAGGGCGGCGTACTTGGCGAGGAAGCCGGAGGTGTAGCGGGGCTCGAAGGGCTTGAGGTTGGCCTGTCGCTCGGCCAGTTCGGCCTCGTCGACCATCAGGTCGATGGTGTGGGCCCGCACGTCGATCACGATCCGGTCGCCTTCGGCGATGAGGGCGATGGGTCCGCCGTCGATGGCCTCAGGGGCGACGTGGCCGACGCAGAAGCCGTGGGTACCACCTGAGAAGCGGCCGTCGGTGATGAGCGCCGCATCGCCGCCACGGCCGGCGCCCTTCATGGCGCCGGTGATGGCGAGCATCTCGCGCATGCCGGGGCCGCCCTTGGGTCCCTCGTAGCGGATGACGACGATGTCGCCGGCCTCGATGCGGTCGTCGAGCACGGCGGCCATGGCGTCGTCCTCGCCGTCGAACACGCGGGCCCGTCCGTCGAAGTGGTCGACATCGAGACCAGCCACCTTGACCACGGCCCCCTGCGGGGCCAACGATCCGCTCAGCACGGCGATGCCACCGATGTCGTGGATGGGGTCGTCGAAGGCGTGGATGACCTCGCCGTCCGGGGCGGGCGGGTCGAGCAGCGCCAGGTTCTCGGCAACGGTCCGGCCGGTGACGGTGACCTCGTCGCCGTGCAGGAGGCCCTCTTCGAGGAGCATCTGCATCACAACCGGCACACCGCCGATGCGGTCGATGTCGACCATGTGGTAGTTGCCGTGCGGCTTGGTGTCTGCGAGGTGCGGCACCCGGGCGGCCACCCGGTTGAAGTCGTCGAGCTCGAGAGCCACGTCGGCCTCGAAGGCGATCGCCAGCAGGTGCAGCACGGCGTTGGTGGAACCCCCCAGCGCCATGACGACGGCAATGGCATTTTCGAATGCGGCCATGCTCATGATCTGGCGTGGCCGGATGTCCTCGCGGAGCAACTGCATCACGGCGGTGCCGCTGGCGTAGGCGCTGTCCCCACGGCGGCCGTCGATTGCGGCGGCCGATGCCGAACCCGGCAGCGACATGCCGATCGCCTCCCCCACGGCCGCCATGGTGTTGGCGGTGAACATGCCGGCGCAGCTGCCGATGGTGGGGCAGGCGGCACGCTCGATGGCGAGCAGTTCGTCGTCATCGATGCCGCCCACGGCGTGGGCGCCTACGGCCTCGAACACGCTGACCACGTCGAGCTTCTGGTCACCGTGCTCGCCCGGCATGATCGAGCCGCCGTAGACGAACACCGATGGCAGGTCTATTCGGGCGGCGGCCATGAGCATCCCGGGCAGGGACTTGTCGCAGCCGGCGAAGCTGACGAAGGCGTCGAACCGCTCGGCGTGCATGACGGCCTCGACCGAGTCGGCGATGATCTCGCGGCTGACGAGGCTGGCACGCATGCCCTCGTGGCCCATCGAGATGCCGTCGCTGACGGCGATGGTGTTGAACTCCATCGGAAAGCCGCCGGCGGCGGTGACGCCTTCCTTGCAACGCTTTGCGAGGGCGTCGAGCGGCAGGTTGCAGGGTGTGACCTCGTTCCACGACGAGGCAACGCCGACCTGGGCCTTGTCGAAGTCGTCCTCGGTCATGCCGACGGCACGCAGCATGGCCCGGGCGGGGGCACGGCTGTCACCGTCGGTGACCTCGTGCGAGCGGGGTTTCATGTTGGATGAGGCCGGCGGGTTCGTGGTGTCACTCATGGCCTGCAGGCTAGGGGCGGACAGGGGCCGTGACATCGGCGGGACCTACGATCCCACCGTGCGCCCGGTGGACCGAGAACTGCTGAGACTGGCGGTACCGGCGCTCGGAGCGCTGCTCGCCGAACCGCTCTACGTGCTGGCCGACACGGCGGTGGTCGGGCACCTGGGAACCTCGGAACTGGGCGGCCTGGCGGTCGCCTCGGCTGCGCTGCTGTTCGGCTACGGGCTGTGTGTGTTCCTCGCCTACGGCACGACGGCGGCGGTCGCCCGGCTGACCGGCGCCGGCCAGGACCGCAGGGCCGCCCACCAGGCGGTGCAGGGGCTCTGGCTGGCACTCGCGCTCGGCGTGGTCCTGGCGGTGCTCGGCGCTGTGTTCGCCGGTCCCCTCCTGCGCCTGCTGGGCGCCGGGGGCGAGGTGCTGGCCCAGGCGGGCACCTACTTCCGGATCAGCCTGCTGGGAACACCGGCGATGCTGATGATGCTGGCCGGCGTCGGCTACCTGCGGGGCGTCAAGGACACGGTCCGTCCGCTGTGGGTGGCGGCCGGCACGGCCGTCGTGAACCTGGTGCTCGAGGTGGTCCTCATCTACGGGTTCGACCAGGCCATCGGGGCTTCGGCAGCAGCGACGGTCGTGGCCCAGTGGCTGGGCGCCGGCTGCTACCTGGCGTGGATCGGCCGCGGGGTCCGTCGCCTCGACGTGTCGCTGGCACCCGACGTGCAGGTCATCGGGCGCATGCTCGTAGTGAGCGCCGAACTCATGGTCCGCAACCTCTCGCTGACCGGCACGTTCCTGGTCGCTACTGCGGCGGCGACGCGGATCGGCGTCGTGGACGTGGCCGCCCACCAGGTGGCGTTCCAGGCCTGGATGGTGCTGGCCCTGTCGATGGATGCCGTGGCGATCGCAGCGCAGGCGATGGTCGGCAGCCTGCTGGGCGCCGACGACCCGGACGGCGCCCGTTCCGTGGGGAGGAGCGTCATCGGCTGGTCGATCGCCATCGGCGCCGTGCTGGGTGCTGTGATCGCCGCCTCGCACGGGGTGCTGGGCCAGGTCTTCTCGGCGGACGAGGCCGTGGTCGCCCTGGCTGGCTTCCTGCTGCTGCACGTGGGGCTCATGGCGCCGCTCTCCGGGGTGGCGTTCGCCCTGGACGGCATCCTCATCGGCGCCGGCGACCAGCGGTTCCTGGCGTGGGCGATGGCCGGCGCTGCAGCGGTGGCGGTACCGGTGATGGTCGCGACCCGGCTCGCGGGCCTCGGAATCGGCCCGCTGTGGGCCGGGATCTGGGCCTTCATGGGCGTCCGGGGGATCAGCCTGTGGGCCCGCTTCCGCAGCGGTCGGTGGCAGGTGGTCGGCGCCGGAACCTGATCCGGCGACGGCGCTATGCGCCCAGCACCACCGAGGGGTCGGGGACGACATGGCGGGCCAACCACTGGAAGGTCCGCCAGCCGATGGTGCTGCACCCGAGGGTGCCGGCCACCACCTTGGCGGATTCCTCGGAGATGGGTTGCGGGTCGATGGCCTTGACATGGACCTCGGCGACGCGTTCGGCCATGGCGAAAAGCCCGATCGCCTCCCCCGGTGATGCCCCGCCGGCCAGGAGCCCGTGGTTGCGCAGAATGCACAGGCGTGTGGCACCCATGGCCCTGGCAATCGCGCGTCCGCCGTCGAGCGTGGTGACCTCGAGGTCCTCGCCCCGGTAGATCGACTGGTCGTAGACGAACACACACGACTCCTGGGAGATCGGCTGGAAGGGCCGCACGTTGGCCGACCACGGCGTCCCGAATGCGGTGTGGGTGTGTGCCGCCGAGACGAGGTCTGGGCGGGCGTCGAGGATCGGCCAGTGGATGTTGTGCGCGGCGTAGTTGATTCCGCCCCCGAAATGCCCTTCGACGACCGAGCCGTCGGGCCCGACCAGCGAGAGGTTGTCGACCGTGGCCGCCCAGAACGGGATGCCGTGGGCGAGCACCCAGAAGTGGTCGGACCGTTCGGGGTCGCGGGCTGAGATGTGGCCGTCGCCGAGTTGGCCCCAGCGCATCGCAGAGAAGATGCGGTAGCCGATGGCCACCTCCCACTTGCGCAACCGGCGCATCTCTACAGGGTCGGTGGGTACCGGTGGGTCGACCTCGTAGCCCATCTCGGGGTAGCGGTCCAGTTCGAGTGCCATGGGCGTACCCCTCCTTCCCCGTTTCTCCTCGTTCAGGCCTCGGCGGAGCGCCTGGCCAGCAGTTCGTTGACGATGCGGCCGTCGGCCTGGCCCCGGGTGGCCTTCATGACCTGGCCGACGAAGAAGCCGGCCTTCTTCTTGCGTTCCTTGTCGTCGCCGCCGACGAAGCCTGCCCAGTCGTCGGGGTGTTCGGCGATGAACCGGTCGACGAGGGCTTCGAGTTCCGAGGTGTCCATGGCCTCGAAGCCGTGGGTGGAGGCGTGCGTGGCAGGGTCACCACCGGAGGCGACGAGGTCGGCGAGCACGCTCTTGGCCTGGGTGGCGGTGAGGTCACCGCCGGTCTCCATCGCCACGAGCGCAGCGAACGGGGCGGCGGTCAACTTGCCGACGCCGTCGGCGAGGTTGTTCGCGATATGGACCAGCACCCGCGCAGCATCGGCCCCTGCGGCGATGGCGTCAACCGCCAGGTCGTCCATGCCCCGTTCGACCGTGAGCGCCGTGTCCGACGGCTCGACGCCGGCGGCGTCGGCCAGGCGCCGGCGACGCTCGCGGGGCAGCATCGGCAGGGCGGCACGGATCTCGGCGATCCACTCGTCGGAGGGCTCGACGGGAACGAGGTCGGGTTCGGGGAAGTAGCGGTAGTCGTAGGCCTCTTCCTTGGAGCGGAGCTTGTGGGTGCGTCCGTCGTCCTCGTTCCAGTGGCGGGTCTGCTGTTCGACCTTGTCTCCCGACTCGATGAGGTCGACCTGTCGGCGGGCCTCGTACTCGATGGCCCTCCCCAGGGACCGCAGCGAGTTGATGTTCTTGACCTCGCAGCGGGTGCCGAGCCCGGCGGTGCCCTCCCGGCGCACCGAGACGTTGCAGTCGACCCGCATAGACCCCTCCTCCATCTTCCCGTCTGAGGCGCCGATGGCCACGAGGATGGCCCGCAGTTCGGAGACATACGCCCGTGCGTCCTCGGCGCAGCGCATGTCGGGGGCGCTGACGATCTCGATGAGCGGCACGCCCGCCCGGTTGTAGTCGATGAGCGAGTGGCCGGCCTCGTGGATGCGGCCGCCACCACCGACGTGCGTGGACTTGCCGGTGTCCTCCTCGAGGTGGGCCCGCTCGATGCCGATGCGGCGCCCGTCGGGGAGTTCGAGGCTGCCGACGCCGTTGATCGGCAGGTCGTACTGGGAGATCTGGAAGTCCTTGGGCATGTCCGGGTAGAAGTAGTTCTTGCGGGAGAACACGGACGGCTGGATCACGCATTCGAGGGCCAGGCCGACCCGGATGGCCAACTCGACGGCCTTTTCGTTGAGCACCGGAAGCGAGCCGGGCAGGCCCAGTGAGACGGGGTCGATGTTGGTGTTGGGCTCGCCGCCGAACCGGTTGAGTGCGGACGAGAACATCTTGGTGACGGTGGCCAGTTCGGCGTGGACCTCGAGGCCGATCACGACCTCCCAGCCCGGGATGAGGGCCTGGTCGCTCATGGAGCCGCCCCTTCCAGTACGGCCGCTGCCCGGAACATGGTGGCCTCGTCGAGGGCCGGTGCCAGGACCTGCACGCCGACGGGCAGGCCGTCGTCGCCGGTACCGAACGGCACCGACATGGACGGATGGCCGGCCAGGTTCGACGGGATCGTGCAGACGTCGGCGAGGTACATCATCATCGGGTCGTCGGTTCTTTCGCCCACGGGGAAGGCCGTGGTCGGGGCGGTCGGCGACAGCAGCAGGTCGAACGTCTCGTAGGCCCGGGCGAAATCGCGTTGGATCAGGGTGCGGACCTTCTGGGACCTCCCGTAGTAGGCGTCGTAGTAGCCGGCCGACAGGGCGTAGGTGCCGAGCATGATGCGGCGCTTCACCTCGTCGCCGAAGCCGGCGGTACGGGTGGCGGTGTTCATCTCGGGTGCGGTGTCGCCGTCGACCCGCAGGCCGAAGCGGACGCCGTCGAAGCGGGCCAGGTTCGACGAGGCCTCGGCGGGGGCGATCAGGTAGTAGGCGGACAGGCCGTAGATGGTCGACGGGACGGAGGCGTGTTCGACGGTGGCGCCGGCGGTCGCCAGCGCCTCGGCGGCCTGCTCGACCCTTGCCCGGACGTCGTCGGCGATGCCCTCGACGCTGGCCGCCCGGTCGGGGCCGCCCATGAGTTCCGTGATGATGCCGATGCGGAGGCCTTCGACGCCCTGTCCGAGGACGCCGAGCAGGTCGGGGGACGCCTCGGGGATCGAGGTCGAGTCGCGGGGGTCGTGCCCGCCGATGACCTCGAGCAGCAGCGCCGCATCCTCGACGGTTGCGGCGAACGGGCCGATCTGGTCGAGGCTGGAACCGAAGGCCACGAGCCCGTAGCGGGAGACCCGGCCGTAGGTGGGCTTGACACCGACCGTGCCACAGAGTGCGGCAGGCTGGCGGATCGAGCCGCCCGTGTCGCTGCCGAGGGCCAGCGGTGCGAAGCCTGCGGCCACGGCGGCGGCAGATCCACCGGACGATCCGCCGGGTACCCGGCTGGTGTCGAGCGGGTTGAGCGTGGGTCCGAAGGCGGAGTTCTCGGTCGAACTGCCCATGGCGAACTCGTCGCAGTTGGTCTTGCCGATGACGACGGCACCGGCTTCGGCGAGGCGTTCGACGGCGGTGGCGTCGTAGGGCGGGCGCCAACCCTCGAGGATCCTCGAACCACACGTGGTGTCGATGCCGCGGGTGCAGAGGTTGTCCTTGAGGGCGACCGGCACGCCGGCCAGCGGGCCCGGGTCCCCACCGTCGGCGATGCGCCGGTCGAGTTCCTCGGCCCTGGCAAGGGACTCGTCGGCCAGCACCAGGTTGAAGGCGTGGATCTCGTCCTCGTGGGCGTCGATGGCGGCCAGGTGTTCCTCGACCACGGAGAGGGCGCTGCGCTCACCGGCCCTGACGGCGGCTGCGGTGGATCGGACGCTCACGGCGCCTCTCCGAGCACCGGCGGGACCCGGAAGCGGCCGTCCTCGACCGAAGGCGCGGCGGCGAGGACCTCTGCGCGGACGTCGTCGTTGCCGGGCTCGTCCGCCCGCAGCACGTTGACAAGGGGAAACGGGTTGGCCATCGGCGGTACATCGTCGAGGTCGAGGGCATCGAGGTCGGCTGCGTGGTCGAGAACGTCGGCCAACTGCCCTGTGAATGCATCGAGTTCGTCGTCGGTCAGCGCAAGGCGTGCCAGGTCCGCCACATGGGCGACGTCTTCCCGGCTGAGGCGCGGGTTCTCCGGCGAGGTCACGGCAGTGAGGGTAGGGCCACGGTCGGCAAGTCAGTCGACCGGGTCGTCGGTGCTCTCCGAGCCGTCGACGGGCGGTTCGACACCTTCGAGGACAAGGACGACCCGTTCGGTCGGTGATGCCTCCTCACCCGCTGTCGGAGTCTGCGAGGCGACCGATCCGACGTTCTGTCCATCTGTCGAACCGACGGCCTCGATGATCTCGATGATCCGGAAGCCGGCGGCGGCCAGCCGGGCCTCGGCGGCGACCAGTTCGTGGCCGACCACGTCGGGGACGGGTCGCGGGGCCGGCCCGATCGACACGACGACCTCGATTGCGGCCCCGAACGGCACCTCCTCGTCGGGGGCCGGGGTGAGCGAGGCGACGGTGCCCGCCGCTACGAACTCGTCGTGGGCCTCGACGAGCGTCGCCTCGAGGCCGAGGGCGGTCAGGGCGGCCACGGCCTCCTCGGCGGAGCCCTCGACGAGGCCGACCGGCACGGTCCGCGGTGCAGCACCGGCGGAGACGATCAGGTCCACGCCGTCGCCCCTGGGCAACTCGGTGACCACGGCGGCCACCTGGAGGACGAACCCCGCCTCGACCTCGTCGTCGTGGGCCTCGGCGACCGTGCCGACCGTCAGGTCGGTGGCCTCGAGCAGGCGGGTGGCCTCAGGGAGGCTCAGCCCCACGAGTCCGGTCGGTACGGCCACCCGGGTGGAACCGAGAGAGACGACGAGGACGACCGTTCCGCCCTCCTCGAGTTCGGCGCCCCTGTCTGGTTCGGTGGCGATCACCTTGCCCTCGAGGGTGCCGTCCCTTCGTTCGTAGCGGAGTTCCACCACCCAGCCGGCCTCCTCGACCGAGGCGGCAGCATCCGCCTCATCGACGCCCCTGAGGAGCGGCACCAGGGCTGTCGAGTCCTGGTTTCCCTGCCAGAGTGCTGCGCCTCCGAGGGCGGCGCCGACCACCATCAGGCCGGCCACCAGCACCCACGGAGCGCGCCGGCTCGGGCCGACGACCCTTTCCGGCCTGGCTTCTGCCGGCGCCCTGGTCCTGGGGACGACCGGGACCTCGCCCGACAGCGGGGCGACACCGATCTCTCCTGGGCCGACCAGCGGGAGGGGCTCGGGCCGCAACAGCCCGGTCGATGCATCGAGGAGCAGTCGGCCGAACTCGCCGGCGGTGGGACGACGGTTCGGGTCGACGACCCCGGCCCGGGCAACGGCAGGACCGAGAGGCCCCAGGGACGCCGGCACGGGTACGTCCCGGCGGCGGCGGGCCCGCAACGTGCCGACCAGGGTGTCCTCGACGAACGGCAGGTGGCCGGTCACGGACTCGACGAGCACCAGCGCCAGCGCGTATACGTCGGAGCGGCCGTCCAGCGGCTGCCCCTTGGCCTGTTCGGGCGACGCAAAGCGGGCGGTGCCGACGATGCCCTCCACGAAGATGTCGGTGCGTGACGTCTCGGCCAGCGCACCCGCCAGGCCGAAGTCCGAAATCTTGAGGTGGCCGTCCTGGCTGAACAGCAGGTTGGCCGGCTTGAGGTCCCGGTGCACGACGCCCATCTGGTGGGCGTGGTCGAGCGCCCGGCACACCTCGAGGCCGACGACGAGGGCCTGTGAGTGTGACAGGGTCCTGCCCGTGGCGAGGAGGCTGCGGAGGCTGCCGCCGGCGAGGTACTCGGTGACGAGGTAGGCCGAGCCGTCGACGCCCCAGTCGTAGACGGTGAGGATGTTGGGGTGCTGGAGGCCGGCGACGATGCGGGCCTCTTCGCCGAGCTTGTCGACGAACACCGGATCGCCGGCGAGGGCCTCGTGGAGTACCTTGACGGCGACGTGACGACCCAGGTCCAGGTCGTCGGCGGCGTAGACCGTGCCGGAGGCTCCGGTGCCGATCGCCCGACCGAGGGCGTACCGGCCACCGAGCAGGCGTGCGGGGGGCTGGTCAGGTCCCGGCCCCGCCGGTCCGGACTCCCGTGGGGATCCGTCGGTCACGGCAGCGAGGCTAGCCCCTGCCCCGACGGGTGCTCGCTAGCCTGCGCCGGATGAACCGTCGGAACGCCCTCGTCATCAGCGTGCTGTTCGCACTGGGGGCCGGCGCCCTGGCGGCTGCTGTGCTGGTGGCCGGCAGCGATGGCGGCGATGTCGAGGTCGATTCGAACCCGGCGGTGCGCGAGTTGCTGCCGCCGCGCAACGACTCCGTCCTGCCGCAGTCCAATGTGGGGGCGATCCTGTCGGCCGGCTGGTCCGGCGAGATCCTCCACATCGGCGGCACGATCATCCCACTCGACCAGCAGCGGCTCGAGCCGGCGCTCAACTCGGTGGTCTTCCGGCCCGGTGACGGGCGGGCGCTGCGGCGCCTGCCGCCCGGTGACCTGTGCGCCACGGTGCGCTACTGGCCGACCCGCACCCCGGACCGGACGGCGACGATCGACTGGTGCTTCCGCGTCGACAGCTGAGGCGCTACCCGGGTAGTTCGCCGGTGGCGAGGAGGCGTTCGAAGGCGGGCAGGTCGAGCACCGGGATGCCGAGTTCCCCGGCCTTCGCCAACTTCGTGCCAGCGTTCTCGCCGGCGACGAGGGCGGTTGTCTTGTTCGACACGCTGCCGGGCGACTTGCCACCCCTGGCGATGATGGCGGCCTTCGCCTCGTCGCGGCCCATGCCCTCGAGGGTGCCGGTCACGACGATGGCCATGCCCTCGAGGTTCTGCGGCACGTCGTCGGTGGCGGTGTCGGCGGCGTCGAGGTTCACGCCGGCTTCCCGGAGGCGTTCGAGCAGGTCGCGGTTGCGTTCCTCGCGCAGCCAGCCGTGGACGCTGGCGGCGATGACCGGACCCAGCCCCTCGACGGCCTCGAGGTCTTCGACGCCGGCGTCGAGCAGTCGGTCGAGGTGCCCGAAGGATGTGGCGACCAGGTCGGCGACCGTGGCGCCGACGTGCGGGATGCGCAGGCCGAACAGCAGGCGCCCCAGGGGTTGCGCCCTGGCCTCGTCTACGGCGGCCCGCAGGTTGGCGACCGAGACCTCGCCGAAGCCCTCGAAGGCGGCGATGCGGTCGAAGTCGAGGCGGAACACGTCGGCCACGTCGGCCAGCAGGCCCTCGGTGACGAACAGGTCGACCCGCTGTTCGCCGAAGCCCTCGATGTCCATGGCGCCCCGTGAGGCGAAGTGCTCGATGCGGCCGCGGACCTGCCGTGGGCAGGCGTGGTTGGGGCAGAACGTGGCGGCCTCGCCCTCGCCCCGCACGAGTCCGGTGCCGCACTCTGGGCACTCGGTGGGGAACGTCCATGGCGGCCGGTCGGCGGGGCGGTCGGACAGCACCGGGTGCAGCACCTCGGGGATGACATCGCCGGCCTTGCGGACGACGACGGTGTCACCGGGGCGCACGTCCTTGGCGGCCACCTGGTCGGCGTTGTGGAGGGTGGCGGCGGCAACCGTCGAACCGCCTACGAACACCGGCTCGAGGCGGGCGAACGGGGTGGCCTGACCGCCGGGACCGATCGAGACCTCGATGTCGAGCAGCGTGGTGGTGCGCTCCTCGGGCGGCAACTTGTAGGCAACCGCCCAACGGGGCGCCCGGGCCGTGAAGCCCAGTTCGTCCTGCAGGCCGAGGTCGTCGACCTTGACGACAACGCCGTCGATTTCGTAGTCGAGGACGTGGCGGACGGCCTCGGCGGCCTGCACGTGGTCGAGCACGGCGGCGAAGTCGGCGAAGCGCACGCTGCGGTCGTTGACCGGGAGGCCCAGGCCACCCAGCCATTCGAGGGTGTCGAGGTGCGATACGAGGTCGGGCCCGCCAACCATCTCCCCGACCTGGTAGGCCCAGAACGACAGGTCGCGGGTGGCGGTGACGGCGGCGTCCTTCTGGCGCAGCGAGCCGGCGGCGGTGTTGCGGGGGTTGACGTAGGTCTTGTCGCCGGCGGCCTCCTGGGCGGCGTTGAGGGCGGCGAAGGCGGCCAGGCCCAGGTAGACCTCGCCGCGCACCTCGAGCACCGCAGGGGCGCCGTCGGCCAGCCGCTCGGGCACGTCGGCGATGGTGCGAACGTTGGCGGTGACGTCCTCGCCGACCCGGCCGTCGCCACGGGTGGCGGCCTGCACGAGGCGGCCGTCCTCGTAGCGCAGCGACACGGCCAGCCCGTCGAACTTGAGCTCGCAGGCCCAGGTGGGCAGCACCGTTTCCTCGCCGAGGCGGCGCAGCACCTTCTCGGACCAGGCGGTCAACTCGTCGAGGTCGAAGGCGTTGTCGAGCGAGAACATGCGGACCCGGTGCCGGACCTCGGCGAAGGTGGCCTGCCCGCGTGCGCCCACCCGGTGCGTGGGCGAGTCGGGGGTGACGAGGTCGGGATGCTCGGCCTCGAGTTCGCGGAGTTCGACGACGAGGGCGTCGAACTCGGCGTCGGGGATCTCGGGGTCGTCGAGGGCGTGGTAGAGCTCGTCGTGGTGGCGGATCAGGGTGCGGAGGTGTTCGGCCCGCTCCGCCGCAACCCCGGTTGCCGCCTGCTCACTCTCGGGATCGCCGGACACCCGTCAAGTCTACCGGCGGCCCCATCGCTGCTCTGGAAGCACGTGGTCCCCCTAGCGTTGGGTCGTGCAGCGAGATCGGATCCCCGTCTGGGCCCTGCGTGCCGTCTGGCTGGCACAGCCCGTGACGCTGGGGCCGGCACTGGCCGACGGGCTCCACGACCTCGACGGCCGCACCTTCCTCTCGGTGGCCGTATGGGTGCTCTGGGGGCTGGGCCTGCTGGCGACGCTGGTCCCACGCCCGGTCACCCTGACCGCCATCCGCATCGGCGGCCCGGCGGCGGCGGCACTCTCGGTGTGGGCGGCGACCGCCGTCGACGACACGACCCTCGTGGTGGTCGGCCTGGTCGGCGCCTTCGTGCTCGGCGTGCTCTCCCACTGGCCAGCGGTCGCCGACGCCTGCGTCGACGGCGCCTCGTACGGTGACGAGAACCGCTTCCTGCTGCGGGCCCCCGGCCCGGTGGTGCTGGCCCTCGGCCCGATCGCCTGGGTACTGGCCGTGGCCGGGGTGGTTACCGGGCCGCTGCTGCTGGCCTCGGGCGACCCGGCCGTCGGATCCGCTGCCTGCGTGGCGGGGTTGCCGGTCGCCGCCGCCTCGGTGCGGGCGCTACACCACCTGCACCGCCGTTGGGTCGTGCTGGTGCCCGCCGGGTTCGTGCTCCACGACCACCTGGCGCTGGCCGACCCCACGCTGGTTCCCCGCGACGCGATCGCCATGGTGGGTCCGGCCCCTGCCGGCACCGACGCCCACGACCTCACCCTGGCCGCCCGCGGGTTGGCGCTCGAGGTGCGCTGCCGGGAGGCCCACGACCTACGACCCGCCAGCCGCGACGGTGGTGCAGAGGTGATCGTGACCGAGGCGTTCCTGTGTGCCCCGGCCCGCCCCGATGCCGTCCTGGCCGAGGCGAAGCGCCGCCGACTGCCGGGCGTCTAGGTGGCGACGGCGCCGCCGAGGACTTCTTCGCCTTCGTAGAACACGACACTCTGGCCGGGGGCCACCCGGCGGTGGGGCGAGGACCAGCGGACACTGTCGGCCACCAACTGTGCCTCGACCGCTGCGCCGTGGGCACTGACCTGTGCGAGGACCGGGCCGGTGACCGGGCCGTCTGCCCATGAGAACCCGCCGACCGGGGTGGCGTCGACCAGCAGGTCGTCGGCGTTGCCGACGGTGACGGTGGCCGTGGGCATGTCGACGGCGATGGCGTAGCGGGGGGCAGCGGCGCCGGCCAGTTCCATGCCCCTGCGCTGTCCGACGGTGACCAACTCGATGGCGTCGACCCGCCCCACCTCGGTGCCGGTGGCGTCGACCACCCGGCCCGGCGTGAGCGGGATGCGTCGGGAGAGGAAGTCGCCGCGGCCGTGCTCCCTGGTGATGAAGCAGACGTCCTGGCTGTCGGGCTTTCCGGCAGTGCGTAGGCCGAGCGAGGTGGCCCGCTGGCGCACCTCGCCCTTGGTGAGGTCGCCGATGGGCAACTCCAGGCCCGACAGTTGGTCCTGGCCGAGCATGTGCAGCACGTACGACTGGTCCTTGGCCGGATCGGCGGGCCGGGCGATCCGGCGGGTGCCGTCGGAGCGGACGGCCACGCGGGCGTGGTGTCCGGTGGCCAGTCGCTCGAACCCGAGCGCCCGTGTCCGGTCGAGCAGCCGGTCGAACTTGACGTGCCGGTTGCACTCGATGCACGGGTTGGGGGTGAGCCCGGTGGCATGGGCGGCGACATAGGGGGCGACCACGTGGCGGTCGAAGTCGTCGCCCAGGTTGAACACGTGGTGCTCGATGCCGAGGGCGTCGCAGACCCGGCGGGCGTCGTCCACGTCGGAGACGGCACAGCAGCCCGAGTCGGACTCGCCACCCCAGAGCCGCAGGGTCACGCCGACGACCTCGCTGCCCTCCGCCAGCAGCAGGGCGGCGGCCACCGAGGAGTCGACGCCACCGGACATGGCGACCATCACCGGCGGGGCGCTCACCGGGTGTGCTCCAGCAGGCTGGCCACGGCGGCCGGGACGGCGGCGAGGGCGTGGTCGACCTCGGCGTCGGTGGTGGCGTGGCCCAACGAAAGGCGCAGTGAGCCGACGGCGTCGTCGCGGTCGACACCCATGGCGGCCAGCACGTGTGAGGGCTCCTGGGCGCCGCTGGCGCACGACGCGGCGGCGCTGGCGCTGATGCCGTCGCGCTCGAGCAGGAACAGCAGCGCCTCGCTCTCGATGCCGGGGAAGCACACGTGGGCGACGCCCGGCGTCCTCGGCACGTCGTCGGGGACGGTGCGGCGGGCGGTGGGCACCGCTGACAGCAGGCCCGCCTCGAGTCGGTCGCGCAGTGCGCCGACCCGCGCGGCGGTGGCCTCCCGGTCGGCGGTGACGAGCGTGGCCGCCATGCCGAGGCCGACGATGGCCGGGACGTTCTGGGTACCGCTGCGACGCTCGCGCTCCTGGCCGCCGCCGCGCAGCATCGGGGCGACGGTGGCACCACCGCGCAGCACCAGGGCACCCGCTCCCTTGGGTCCGCCGAACTTGTGGCCGGTGATGCTCACGAGGTGTGCCCCCCGGCAGGCGTCGGAGAGGTCCAGCCAGGCGGTGGCCTGCACGGCGTCGGTGTGCACCAGCGCCTCCGGGGCGTGCTCGGCGACGAGTGCCGCCACCTCCGGCACCGGATTGACCACGCCGGTCTCGTTGTTGGCGGCCATCACGGAGACCAGCCTCACGTCGGCGATGGCGTCGAGGGCGTCGACCAGTGCGCCGAGGTCGATCCGACCGCCGACGTCGGTCGGCACCACCACGCCTCCCGAGAGGCGCACCGGGTCGAGGACGGCCGGGTGCTCGGTGGCCCCGCACACGGCGACCCCGCCGCGGGCCCCGAGGACCCCGTCGACCGCCAGGTTGTCGGCCTCGGTGCCGCCACTGGTGAACACCACGTCGCCGGGATCGGCGTCGATCAGGGCGGCCACGGCGTCACGGGCGTCGTCGATCGCCCGGCGGGCCTCACGGGCGAGGCGGTGCGACCCGGACGGGTTGCCGGGGTGCTCGGCCAGCCAGGGCAGCATCGCCTCGACCACCTCTGGTCGGGCGGGCGTGCTGGCGGCATGGTCCAGGTAGGCCTCCACGCGAATAACGCTACGGGCAACGGACGTCGCTGGGCCAGACTGCGGAAATGGAACGGTACGGACCCGAGACCTACGGCGAGAACTACGCCGACGTGTACGACGACTGGTACGGCGAGGACGGCCGGATGGCCATCAGCCAGATCGGCGCGCCCGACGCCGTGGCCGACGGCATCGCCGACCTGGCCGACGGTGGACCCGTCCTGGAGTTGGGCGTGGGCACCGGGCGACTGGCACTGCCGCTCGCCGACCGGGGCCTCGACGTCACGGGCCTCGACGCCTCGCCCGCCATGCTCGGGCGCCTGAGGGCCAAGCCCGGTGCCGACCGGCTCACCGTCGTCGAGGGTGACATGGCCGACCCCCTGCCCGAGGCGGTCGACGGGTCGTTCGCCGTCGTGCTCGTGGGCTTCAACACGTTCTTCAACCTGACCACGGCCGAGGCGCAGGCCTCCTGCGTCGCCGCTGTGGCGCGCCTGCTGCGCCCCGGCGGCCGCTTCGTGGTCGAGGCGTTCGTGCCGGCCCCCGAGGCCCACGACGGCTTGTCGGTTCGCACGGTCGACATGGACCGGGTGCTGTTGGACGTGGCGGCCATCGACCCCGACACGCAACTCATCACCGGCCAGCGGATCGAGATCAGCGAAGCCGGCAACCGGCTGTTCCCCTACCTGCTGCGCTACGTCACGCCCGAGCAGTTCGACGCCCTGGCAGCAGGCGTCGGCCTGTCGCTGGAGTACCGCTGGGCAGACTGGTCGGGCACCCCGTTCGGCGAGGCATCGGCCTCGCACGTGTCGGTCTGGCGGCGACCTGCCTGACGGCTGCCGCCCGGTCGCTCAGTCGGCGCGGCCCGTCAGGATCGGCAGGTCCAGCGACGGTCGGTTGGTGCGCTTGAGCTCCGAGAACGCCGGATTCGACACCAGGGCCAGCACGGTGTCGTACAACTCCAGGCACTCCTCGTCGGACTCGGGCACCGACGAGATCACCGGGCCGAAGATGGATGGACCGTCGGGTGGACCGAAGGTGAGGATCGGGGTGCCGACCTCGGGGCCGGTGCGGCCGATGGCCTCCTCGGTCTCGGCACGCAGCGCCTCGTCCCACGAACGGTCGGTCGAAGCAGCCATGTGCGCTGCGTCGAACCCCGCTGACTCCAGCACTCCGGCAAGGTGCTCGTCGGTCGCCACGTACTGCCGGAAGTCGACCCCGGGCTCGGGCACCACTTGCCAGATCGAGCGGCCGAGAGCCTCGTAGAGCCGCTCCATGGCGGCCGGGCCCTCGGTCGCGCGCACGCTGGCCGCCACCCGAAGCATCCGCCGGCCACTGTCGTGCCCCTCCTGGTAGCCCTCGGGGAACTCGGCGTCGTAGTCGCGCTCCTCGTTGAGGATCGACAGCGTGATGAGCCGCCACTCGACCGTGAGGCCCCGCAGGGTGGCGACCCGCCGAAGCCAGTTCGAGGTCTGCCAGGCGAACGGGCAGATGGGGTCCCAGAAGAACTCGATGTCGGCAGGCGCTTCGTTGGTCATGGTCGAACCCTAGGATCACCGCCGATAGGTCCCGCAACCAGGAGCCCGACCATGGCCATCTGCCACGACGTCGACTACGCGGTGAGGGGCGACGACCTGCAGTTCGTCGAGATCGGGCTCGACACGGGTGAGACCGTGGTCGCCGAGGCCGGCGCCATGATGTTCCTCGAGGAGGGCATCGCCTTCGAGACCAAGATGGGCGACGGCTCCGAACCCGACGCCGGGATGTTCAAGAAGCTCAAGTCGGCTGCCGGGCGGGCGATCTCCCAGGAGTCCGTGTTCCTCACGCACTTCACCAACAACGGCGGCGGCCGCAAGGTGGCGGCATTCGGTTCGGACGTGCCCGGCAAGATCCTGCCCCTCGACATGGGGCAGCTCGGCGGTTCGATCCTCGCCCAGAAGGACGCCTTCCTCGCTGCCGCCCTAGGCACGAAGTTGAGCGTCGCCTTCAACCGCAAGCTCGGGTCCGGCTTCTTCGGCGGGGAGGGCTTCATCCTCCAGCGCATCGAGGGCGACGGCATGGCCTTCCTCAACGCCGGCGGCACCATCGTCGAGAAGCACCTGGCCGGAGAGACCCTCCGCGTCGACACCGGCTGCCTCGTGGCCTTCGAGGACGGCATCGACTACTCGATCGAGAGGGCCGGGAACCTCAAGTCGATGGTGTTCGGCGGCGAGGGGCTCTTCGTCGCCACGCTGAGCGGCTCCGGCCGGGTGTGGCTGCAGTCGCTGCCGTTCTCCCGCCTCGCCGACCGCATCATCCAGCACGCCCCGGCAGCCGGCGGCACCTCGAAGGGCCAGGGCTCCGTCCTGGGAGGCCTGGGCCGGCTGCTGGACTAGCCGGACGACGCTCCCGGCCGGACAGGGTTCAACCCAGGATCGGGTCGTACCAGTTGGCGGCGGCCCAGATGCCTCCGGCGAAGAAGGCGAGGGCGAAGGCGTAGGTCATGGTCGTGCCCACCCGGCGGGGCAGGCCGCGTGCGTCGGCGGTGTCGACCAGCCAGGCCAGGGCGGCGCCTCCCAACAGGCCGCCGAGGTGGCCGCCGATGCTGATGCCCGGCCGGCCGAACGTGAAGAGCAGGTTGACGACCACCAGGGTGCCGATCCCGGAACTCCACGGGTTGATCCCCCTCCGGTACTGGTGGACGACCGTGGCGCCCATGAGCCCGAACACCGCCCCCGAGGCGCCCACCGTGAGGGTCGTGGGGGAGATCAGCAGCACGCCGAGCGATCCTGCGGCCAGCGAGCCCGTGTAGAGGCCGAGAAAGCGAACCGGGCCCTGGAGGCGCTCCAGTTGGTTGCCGAGCATCCACGCCAGGAACATGTTGAATCCGATGTGCAGCAGCCCGGCGTGCAGGAACGCCGACGTGACGAGCCGCCACCACTCCCCCTCGTCGACGCCGAGCGGCCCGACGCACGTCCGGCCGATGACCGCCCTGCAGCCGAAGCCGATCAGCCCGAAGTCGACGCCGACGTCACCGAGCGACCCGGCGAGCGAGCCGCCGCTGCTGAGGGCGTACAGGAAGGCGGCTGCGTTGAGGGCTATGAGCACCCGGATGGCGACCGGATCGCGGTGGGCGAAACCCTGACGACCCGATGTCGGGGCCCGGACGAGTCGGCGCCGGCCGACGACGACCGGCCCCACACACGACGGGCAGTGGAAGCCCACGTCGGCCTGGTGCATGCACACGCCGCAGATGCGTCGGTCGCAGCGCTGGCACGACACGCCGGCCCGCCGCTCGGGGTGCCAGTGGCAGGTGTCGGCCTCGGGGGGAGTGCTCACGCCCGCACGGTACCCGGCGCCCCGGGCCCGATGCGGCGCCTCAGAATCGGATGATCACCGGGACGCAGTCGGCGTCGGACGTCCAGGCGAACAGCATCAGCTGGGGTTCGTCGGTCGTGACGGTGGCGTGGCGCGTGCCCGTCGGGTGGAAGATCGTGGCGCCCGGTCCACGGCTGGTCCACTCGTCGCCCATCTGCCAGTCGGCGGTGCCTGCGACGACCCAGAAGGCCTCGGTGGCCTTGTGGACATGTGACGGATACGTCACCCCCGGTCCCTGGATGACGGCGCCGGCGAAGACGTCGTCGCTGGCGTAGAGCGGGGACGGTTCCTCGAGGACGCCGCTGCTGATCGGATTGGTGCCAACGATCGGGGCATAGGCGTAGTTGGCCCGCATGTGGTCCATGTCGGGCTCGCCGATGTGCTCCGGATACGGGATCGCCCAGCCCACGCTGTCGGCCACGAGGTGCAGCAGGTCGCCCGGCGCACCGACGGCGGCGCCGAGACACGTGCCGAGGTGTTCGTCGATGACCGGATAGGTCGGTCGGACACCCGGGGTGACCCGCGTACAGCGTTCGAGGGCGTCGACCAGGTTGGCCATGGCGTCGGCCATGGCTGGATCACGGCCGGCCTCGACGTGGGCGAACCCGATGAATCCGGCGAGGAACGGGTCTGCAGGGGCGCTCATCGCGCGCACCCTAGACCCGGCGTGCGCTACTGCTCAACGATCGGTGAAGGTTGCCTTGCCGGGGCCGTGCTCGAAGAACGACGCCACGCCGCTGGCGGCGTCGCCGCTCTCGAAGACCTCCATGAACAGGTCGAGTTCGAGGTCGACGCCGTCGGCGAGCGTGCCCTGGATGCCCTCGTCGATGGCCCGCTTCGAGGCCCGCAGGGCGATCCGGGGACCATTGGCGTAGCCGGTGGCCCGCTCGACGGCCCGATCGAGCACCTGGTCGTCGGGAACGACCTCGTCGACCCATCCGATGGCAAGCGCCTCGGGGGCCTTCACCTGGGCACCGCCCCAGATCAACTCCTTGGCCTTCGTGACCCCGACGAGGCGGGCCAGGCGCTGGGTGGCGCCACCACCGGGGATGAGGCCGAGCAGCACCTCGGGCTGGCCGAACACGGCACCCTCGCCGGCGATCCGGAAGTCACAGCACATGGCCAGCTCGGCTCCGCCACCGAGGGCGAAGCCGTTGACGGCGGCGATGGTCGGGCAGGGCACGGTCTCGAGGGCGGCGAACCCGGACCGGAAGGCGTCGCCCTGGGCCTGGCGGAAGGCGGGGTCGGCGAAGACCGTCAGGTCGGCGCCGGCGGCGAAGTGCCGTCCACCGCCGGTGAGTACGAGGGCACCGGGCGGTTCGGCATGCAGTGCCCCGGCCAGCTCGCCGATCTCGAGGAGCAGCGCCGTGTCGAGGGCGTTGACCTTGGGCCGGTCGAGTGTCGCGATGACGACGTCGTCGTCGGTCCGCTCTATGCGCAGGAACTCGAAGTCAGGTGGAGAGGTCACGGCCGGGAGGGTAGTGACCGGGCGGCGAATCGAAACTCCCCAGCCACAGGTAGGCGCGGGTACGGCCCTTCGGCCAGTTTCGCGGGGAATCCGGCATCCTGGCCCGGCCGGGCGGGGTGGCCTCCCGGGAGGCCGACGAGTTCGCCCGGGCCCGCTCGCTCCTGTCCAGCCTTGCCTGACCCACGGCCCTGCGGACCGGCTGGCCACTCCCGGCCGGCAGCGTCCGCCGCACCGGCTCGCTCAGGAATTCCCACTGGTGGCATCAGCCGCCTCGATCTCCTCACGTCTCACGCCGAGCAGGAACAGCACTGCGTCGAGGTACGGCACGCTGAGCGTGGCATCCGCCGCCTCCTTCACTACCGGACGGGCATTGAAGGCGATACCGAGGCCGGCGACCGCCAGCATGTCGACGTCGTTGGCACCGTCGCCGATCGCCACGACCTGCTCCAACGGGACACCCTCGTCGACGGCTATGCGCTCGAGCAGGCGCGCCTTGCCCGCCCGGTCGACCACCTCACCGACCAACTCGCCGGTGAGGCGCCCGTCGACGACTTCGAGGGAGTTGGCGTGGGCGTGGTCGATGCCGAGTCGACGCCGGAGCGGCTCGACCACCTCGAGGAAACCGCCGCTGACGGCGGCGGTGGCGAAGCCGAGGCGCTGCAACGTCCGGATGAACGTGGCGGCACCTGGCGTCAACCGGACGCGGCCGGCCACCCGTTCGAGGACCGAAGCGTCGGTCCCCGCCAGTAGCCGGACCCGTTGGCGCAGCGAGGCCACGTAGTCCAGTTCGCCGGCCATCGCCCGCTCGGTGAGGCCGGCCACCTCTTCGCCGACCCCGGCCGCCTCGGCAACCATGTCGATGACCTCGTCCTGTATGAGCGTCGAGTCGACGTCGATCACGACCAGCCGCTGCGCCCGACGGGACAGGCCCTCGGCCTGGACGGCCACCTCGACCCCCCGGTGCGCGGCACCGGCCGTGAGCAGCGATGTCCGGATCTCCGTGGGGTCTCCTCCGGACACGAGCAGTTCGTAGCTCCAGACCGGATAGCGGGCCAGTCGAGCGATGCGCTCGATGTTGGCACCGCCGGCCGCGACGGCGTCGGCCACCATGCCAAGGGCATCGGGGCCGAGGCGCTCGCCGACGATCGTGACCACGTGGCCGAGCGGCCGCGCCTCGACCGGCTCCTCGGCGACCTCGAAGCCGATCTCGATCTCGTGTTCCCAGCCGAAGAGCAGAAGCTCCTTGAGCAGGTCGCGTCCCCCGGGCACGATGACCTCCAGGCCCAGGTTGAGCCGACCGTGCAGGACGATCTGTTCCATGTCCTCGACAGCGGCACCCGCCTCGTCGAGGATGCGCAACAGGCCGGCGGTGATGCCCGGGCGGTCCCTACCCGTCACGCGCACGAGCACTGTCCGGGCACGGGCCTCCGTTGCTTCCGCCTTGTGCCGCCTTGTCAAGCCAGGTCCAGACGGTCAGCGGAGAGGATGTCCTGGTGGCCTCGGAGTTCGTCCAACACGCCACCGGGTACCGAGGAGTCGGTGGCCAGGACCATCAGCATGGTCTCACCATCTTCGGACTGGCCCACGTCCATGTTCCCGATGTTGACCCCGGCATCCCCCAGTGCTGAGCCCATTACGCCGATCACCCCGGGACGGTTGAAGCTGCGCGCTATCAGCATGTGATCGGACCAGGGCACGTCCACGCTGTGTTCGTCGACCATGACGATGCGCGGTTCACCGTGGAGCCCCACCACCGTGCCGGCCAGGGAGTGGCTCGCGGAGCGCAGGGTGATCGTGTTGAGGTAGTCACGGGGAGCAGCCACGCTGATGGCCCGGACCTCCAAACCCCTTTCGCGTGCCATGTCCATGGCGTTGACGAAGGTGACCGCCTCAGCAGATACGTGGTCCAACAGGCCCTTGACGACAGCCAGGGTGGCCATCGAGTTGTCGTGGGTGCCGATCTCTCCGCGGAACTCCACGTCGAGGCATTCGGGCAGCGAACCGGGCAGGAGGCCGAAGACCGCGCCCAGCGTCTGCGCCAGGGGGATGAACGGCCGGATCTCCTTGGAGGCGGCTTCGGCCTCCACGTTGACGGCGAAGGGTACGTATTCGCCGGCCAGGGCCAGGTCGACCTGCTCAGCGATGATCACCCCGGCCTTGTCCTGGGCTTCGGTGGTGCTGGCCCCCAGGTGCGGGGTGACCACCACCTGGGGCAGGCCGAAGAGGGGCGATTCGGTGGTCGGCTCGGTGGCGAACACGTCGAAGGCCGCTCCGCCAACCTGCCCGGAGGCGATCGCCGCGGCCAGCGCCTCCTCGTCGACAATCCCGCCCCGAGCCGCGTTGACGATCCGGATGCCTGGCTTGGCCCGGGACAACAACCCGGCGTCGATCAGCCCCAGCGTCTCGGGGGTACGGGCCAGGTGGAGGCTCACGAAGTCCGACCGGCCCATCAGGCTCTCCAGAGGACACAACTCCACGTCGATGCGGTGCGCATACTCCTGGGCCACATAAGGGTCGTGGGCAATGACCCGCATCCCGAAAGCCTTGGCACGCTCGGCCACCATGCGTCCGATACGGCCCAGACCCACGATCCCCAGGGTCTTGTCGGCCAGTTCCACGCCCTGCCAGCGGGTGCGGTCCCACGAACCGCCGACCAGATCGGCGTGGGCCTGAGGCACATTGCGGGCCTGAGCCAACAGAAGTGCCATGGTGTGCTCGGCGGCCGACACCGAGTTGGACATCGGCGCGTTGACCACCATCACCCCCCGACGGGTAGCCGCCCTCACATCGATGTTGTCCAAACCGATGCCGGCCCGCCCCACCACCACCAGGCCATCGACGGCGTCCAGGACCTCGGCGGTCACCTGGGTAGCCGACCGCACTATCAGCGCCTGCGCCCCCTGCAGGGCCTCGGCCAGGTCGCCGCCGGACAGGCCGGAACGGATGTCGACCTGGTGGCCGGCAGCCCGAAGGCAGTCCAAGCCAGCGTCAGTTATCGACTCGTTGATCAGTACTCTTGCCATCAGAGGCTGACGGCGGTCCCGGGATCCTCGACCGTTTCACCCACGTTGAACACGGCGGTCACGCCGGGGACGCGGTCCTTCATTATCCGCTCGATGCCGGCCTTGAGGGTCTGGTCGGATGCCGGACACGACACGCAGGCCCCGACCAACTCGACCGTGACCTCGCCGGTGGCCTCGTCGACGCCGTGGAGGACGATGTCACCATCGTCGGCCTGGATGGCCGGGCGGATGATGTCGACGACCTCCTCGACCCGCTGCAGCAGGTCGCCCGCAGGCTGGTCGGAGGCAAAGTCGGGCGACATGCCCACAGTCTCGCAGCACGGACCACGGCTGCCACCCCTACAGTTGCGCCATGTCCGCAACGGCGCAGGTCCTCGCCCACCAGGGCGGCTGGGACGAGATCGGTCTGGTCGCCGTGCCGCTGGTGCTGCTGGCGTGGGTGCTCTGGCTGGCCGACCGCCGGGCCCGGCGCATGGAACCCCCGGACAGCGCGGGTTGATCTCCTACTCGTAGGCGATGTCGGCGCCGAGGGACGCCAGGCGGCCGACGAGGTCCTCGTAGCCGCGGGCCACGTGGTGGGCGTCGCCGACGAGCGTCTCGCCCTCGGCGGCCAGGCCGGCAACCACCAGGGCCGCACCCGCCCGGATGTCGGGCGCACGAACCGGCGCCCCCGACAGCACCTCGACGCCCCGGATCACCACGTGGTGTCCCTCGGCCCGGATGTCGGCGCCCATGCGCAGCAGCTCATCGATCGTGCGGAAGCGACCGCCGAAGATGTTCTCGGTGACGATGCCGACCCCGTCGGCGACGCTCAACATCGCCACGACGAACGGCTGGTAGTCGGTGGCCACGCCCGGGTACGGCAGCGTCGACACGTCTAGCGACCGCAGCCGCCCCGGTGCCGTCGCCCGGAGGCCGTCGCTGGTCGGCGACACCCGCATCCCCATCTCGTCCAACTTCGTCAGGAGCATGTCCATATGGTCGGCGCGGGCGCCCTCGACGGTGACCTCGCCGCCGGCGATACCGACGGCAGCCAGGTAGGTGGCGGCCTCGATCCGGTCGGCGACCACCGTGTGCTCGACGGGACCCAGCCGCTCGACACCCTCGACGGTGATGGTCGAGGTGCCGGCACCGGTGACGACGGCGCCCATGCGGTTGAGGAACGACGCCAGGTCGGCGATCTCGGGCTCTCGGGCAGCGTTGTCGATGACCGTTGTTCCCTTGGCGAGCACCGAGGCCATGAGCAGGTTCTCGGTGGCACCCACGCTCGGGAACTCGAGCAGCACCCGGGTGCCCGTGAGGTGGTCGGCCCGAGCCTCGATGTAGCCGTGGCTGGTCGTGAAGGTGGCGCCCAACTCCTCGAGGCCCCTGAGGTGCATGTCGATGGGCCGGTGGCCGAAATCGTCGCCGCCGGGGACCGACACCCGCGCCTCGCCCAGCCGGCCGAGCAGCGGACCCAGCACGACGATGGATGCACGCATCCGCTCGACCAGCTCGTAGGGGGCCTCGGGCACGACGTCATCGGGCACGTCGATGGTGACCGAGCCGTCCTCGTGGACGACCGTGCAGCCCATCCGCTCCAGCAGCTCGCCCATCCAGGTGACGTCGGCGATACGGGGCACGTTGTGGAGCAGCGACCGGCCCGGCGCCAGCAGGGCGGCCGCCATGAGCTTGAGCGCCGAGTTCTTGGCGCCCGATACCCGGACCGTGCCCTCGAGGGGGCCCGAGCGACGGACGCGGATCGCGGCGGCTTCCGGGACGTGATTCACCCCCTCAGTATGCTGCGCCACGCACCGGACCGGAAGGGAGCCCCCCAATCACCAGGACCTCCCACGACCTGCTGGTCGACGACGCCGCACTCGCAGAGTTGCGCACGCCCCGCGACGACCTGGTCGGTGAGCAGGCCGACGGCGACGACCGGTTCTTGCTCGACCACGGCCCCTTCGAGCGCTACGAGCGCACCCTGGCCGTGTCACCGACATCCGACGGCCTGCACCGGGTCACCGAGTCCTTCGACTACCGGATGGCCATGCCTGTCTGGTCGGTGCTGTTCGCCATTCCGATGCGGCTCGGCTTGCGTCACCGGCGGATCCCGTGGTGGGCGCCCCCCGACCGGCTCGACGCCCGGGCCGCCCGTGTCATGGCCCTGCTCGCCTGCATCCAGGTCGTCGACGGCTACCTCGGCACGGTCATCACCCAGACCATCACCTTCGCCGCCGACGAGTTCGACCGGGGCGACACCGCCCAGGGCGTGACGCTGGCCGTCATCCGGCTGGGGGTGCTGATCGCCCTCGGCGTGATGGTGCTGGCCGACCGGAAGGGCCGACGGCGCCTGCTGCTGGCCACCGCCACGGCAGCGGTGCTCTGCACGGCGCTGGGTGCCCTCTCACCCGGGCTCTGGTTCCTCGGCGGGTCCCAGCTGTTCGCCCGTGGCCTCACCACCGGCATGGGCATCCTCATCGGTATCTACGCCGCCGAGGAGCTTCCCCGCGGTGCCCGCGCCTACGGGCTGAGCGTGCTGGCGCTGTCCGCCGCCCTCGGGGCCGGCATGGCCGTCTGGGTGCTGCCGGTCGCCGACCTGCACGAGGCCGGCTGGCGGATCGTCTACGTGGTGCCACTGCTGTCGCTGTTCGGCCTGGCGGCCGTCGCCAGGCGCCTCCCCGAGTCGCGCCGCTACACGGCCAATCCGGTCGATGTCGAAATGGCCGAGCGGTCGGGCATCGAGGGTCGACGGCTCCTGCTCCTGGCCGCAGTGGCGTTCCTGTTCCTCGTCTTCGCCGCCCCGGCCAGCCAGTTCCAGAACGACTTCCTCAAGGACCACCGGGGATTCACCGCCTCGGGCATCACGCTCTACACGATCCTCACGACGACCCCCGCCGGCATCGGCATCTTCATGGCCGGACGCCTGGCCGACACCCGGGGCCGACGGGGCGTGGCCAGCATCGGCATGCTCGGCGGCACGGCGTTCCTGGTCGCCAGCTACTACGCCACCGGCGGCCTGATGTGGGGAGCCCACCTCGTCGGTGTCGTCGTCGGATCGCTGACCGTGGCCCTGGGTGTCTACGGCCCCGAGCTGTTCTCGACCCGCCACCGGGCACGGGCGAACGGCCTAATCGTCACCCTGGGCGTGACTGGCAGCGCTTCGGGCCTACTCCTGGTCGGGTACCTGAGCGACCACTTCGACAACTACGGCCACGCCTTCGCCATTGCCGCCATCGGCCCGCTGCTGGCCGTCGGGCTGGTGCTCTGGCGCTTCCCCGAGACGGCGAGGGTCGAACTCGAGGACCTCAACCCCGGCGACACCCGCCTTGACCGACGGGCCTGAGGGGCAGGGCGGCTACAACCGTGCCAGCCATGCCTCTACGGCGTCGGCGATGGCCCCGTCGGCGCCCTTCAGGTCGTGGCGCTTCCCCGGGAGCCACACGGTCGTGACCGGGCCCGGGATCGACGGCAGGTGCTCGGCGAACTCGTCGGGCGAACCGAACGGGTCGCGGTCGCCCGACACGAACAGGCACGGTACGTCGATCGCGCCGAAGTGGTCGACCCGCAGCTTGTCGGGCTTGTCCGGCGGGTGCAGCGGGTAGCAGATGAGCACCAGGCCGGCGGCCGGCATCCCCTCGGCGACCGCCATCGAGCACATGCGCCCGCCCATCGACCGGCCACCGAGCACCAGCCCTGCCGGGTCGACGCCTGCCCCCTCGGCGAAGGCCGGCACGTCCTCGGCCAGCGCTGCCAGCAACTTGGGTGCACGGTCCGGGAACCTGCGACCCTCCCGCCGGTACGCGAAGTCGTAGCGGTCGACCGGCAGCGGCGCCAGGCGCTCCTCGAGCAGCACGAGGCTGGAATGGCCCGAGTCCGAGCCGGCACCGGGCGTGAGGAACAGGCCGGAGACGGGCATGTGGCGAGGGTAGGCGCCACAACGGCCTCCGGGGCACCCCACGGGTAGCCTGCCTGCATGGCCGACCCCGACCGGCACGACGAACTGGTCGCCACCATGACCGGCGACATGGCGCCCACGCCCCCGCCGTTCACCGGCAGCGACCGCCTCCACCCCGACGGCCGTCCGAAGGGCACATTCCGGGACGAACTGCGACGGATCCCCGTGGCCCGCAACGTGGTGACGGTGCTCGGCGCCCTGGCCACCCCGGTGCTGATCGTGTGGGCCGCCGTCACGCTCGCCCACCCCGTCGCCTGGGTGGCCGCCTTCCCGGCCATGGCGCTGGCCCAGAACCGGCTGTTCATCCTCCACCACGAGGCCGCCCACCGGGTGCTGTTCCCCAACCGCCGCGTCAACGACGCCGTCGGCATCACGGTGATCGGCTGGCTGACCTTCGGCACGGGCAGCCACGGCTACCGGCTCGGCCACGTCAACCACCACCGGGACGAGTTCGGCCCGAAGGAGCCCGACTTCCTCCTCTACAGCCTCTATCCGATCACCCGGGCGTCGATGCGCCGCAAGATCACCCGCGACGCCACCGGCGTGTCGGCGTTGCGGATCGTGCGGCCCCGGTTCCAACGCCTGGGCGAGGTCCGCCACCGGCGCCTCACCTACCGCTTCCTGCTCGGACAGGTGCTCATCGCCGGCGCCTTCGCCCTGGCCGGCCACCCGTGGCTGTACCTGCTGCTTTGGGTGCTGCCGTGGGCGTTCGTGTACCAGGTGCTCAACCGGCTGCGGGCGATCGCCGAACACGGCGGCATGACCCGGTCCGACGACCGGCGCCGCGCCAGCCGCCACGTGCGCCAGACCCTGCTGGCCCGGTCCCTGATCGTGCCCTGCAACGTCGGCTACCACCTGGCCCACCACGTCGACATGACCGTGCCGATGTGGAACCTGCCCCGCCTCCACGCCGCCCTCGTCGACGACGGCTACGTCGGCGACCTCGAGTGGTCGAACTACCGAAGCCTCTGGCGGGCCCAGCGCTCCCGTCCGCTGGAAGCCGCAGCCTGAATCAGATGTCGACGACCTCGACCACGTCGAGGTTCCGGAAGGCGACCCCACCGCTGGACTCCTCGACCTTGGCCGCCTCGTCCTGGGTGGTCTCGTGCTCACTGTTGGCCATCGCCTCCTCATAGGAGTCGAACTCGACGATCTGCACGATGAGGCCGGGATCGTCGCGGTCGACGCAGATGGTGGCCCGCCGGGCGGTCGTCTCGTCGCCCATGAGGTCCCTGAAGCGGTGGACGTCGGCCACCGCGTCGTCGGCCGTGGACCGGAACTCCATCAACTGGTAGAAGCGCATTCCCTGCCCCCTGTTCGTGGTCGGAGGCGTCACCCTTCCACACCGCGTGCCGGCACGCCAACGGCAATTCGGCATCCGAGGCGGTGGTCTGGGAGGATCCACGGCACACCAACCATGTGAACGAGGAGGCCGCCCATGGCCGCAGAAGTCACCATCACATCCGGACGACTCCGGGGAACCGTCGAGCAGGGTGTGCACGCCTTCAAGGGGATCCCCTACGCGGCGGCCCCGGTCGGCGACCTGCGGTTGCGACCCCCAGTCCCTCCGGCGGCGTGGGACGGCGTGCGCGCCGCCTCCGACTACGGCCTCACCGCCATCCAGCAGGCGATGCCGGGGATCTTCGGCGAGTTGGGCACACCGCAGAGCCCGGCCGGCGACGACTGCCTGAACCTCAACGTCTGGACACCCGATCCCGGCGCCGCCGGGCTACCGGTCCTGGTTTGGATCCACGGTGGCGCCTTCTACGCCGGCAGCGGCGTCGACGACGTCTACAACGGTGCCGCCTTCGCACGTGACGGCATCGTCTGCGTCACCATCAACTACCGCCTCGGCGTGCAGGGGTTCTGGCACCTGGCCGAGCACTTCGCCGAACTGTCCGAATCGGGCAACCTCGGCCTCCTCGACCAGGTCGCCGCCCTCGAGTGGGTTCGGGACAACATCGCCGCCTTCGGTGGCGACCCGACCCGGGTGACCATCGCCGGCGAGTCCGCCGGAGGCATGAGCGCGACCTCCCTGATGACGATGCCGGCTGCCCGGGGGCTGTTCCAGCGGGCCATCCCGCAGAGCGGCGCCGGGCACAACGGCCTCGGCGCCGAGACCGCCTCGATGATCGGCGGCCACATGCTCGACATCCTCGGGGTGGCACCGGGAGACCTGGATGCACTCCAGCGGGTGCCGAACGACATCCTGCTCGACGCCCAGGTGAAGTTGGGCGACGAGTTGCAGACGACCCGCGACCCGTCACGCTTCGGCGAGGCGGCGGCATCCGCCATGGCGTTCCAGCCCACGTACGGCACCGACGCCCTACCCCTGCGTCCCATCGACGCCATCGCCGCAGGGGCAGCCGCCGACATCGACCTGATGGTCGGCACCACGAGGGACGAGGCCCTGATCTTCATCGTCGACCTCAGGGACATCTTCAACGAAGAGCTCGTGGCCATGACCGTCGATGCAGTATTCGGAATGGCCGGAAGGGACGGCTCCGCCGTGCTCGACGTCTACCGGTCGAACCGGCCCGACGCAGAGCCCCACGAGATCGCAGCAGCCATCGAGAGCGACCGGATGTTCATCGTCCCCGCCATCCGCATGGCGGACGCCCAGGTGGCCCACAACCCGAACACCCGGCTGTACCGGTTCGACTGGCAGGCCGATGTCGCCGACGGTGCCTGGGGTGCCCACCACTTCATCGAGGTGCCGTTCGCCTTCGACCAGCTCGACAACCCCCAGGCCCGAGGGTTCATCGGGGACAACCCGTCCCGACCGCTGGCCGCCGCGACGCACGCCGCCTGGGTCGGCTTCGTCCGGGACGGCGACCCGAACCACGAGGGCCTGCCCGACTGGCCCCGGTACGACGCCGAGACCCGACCGACCATGCTCTTCGACGACACCTGCAGCGTCGCCAACCGTCCCGCCGACGACGAGGTCTCCCTCTGGGAGGGCGTGGTCTGAGCATGTAGCCGGCCCCCCGCCACGTCGGACCGCGGCCTACGCTCGTCGGATGGAAGAGGAACTGGTCAAGATGCTCCTGGCGGTGGCGCTGGGCGGCGCCATCGGCTTCGAACGTGAGCTTCGCGAGAAGGCGGCGGGCATCCGCACGATCATCCTCATCACGCTCGCCTCGACGCTGTTCACCCTCACCTCGATCGAGATCGCCGGCGACGCCGACCCGGGCCGGGTGGCCGCCCAGATCGTCACCGGCGTGGGCTTCCTCGGCGGTGGCGTGATCCTCAAGGAGCGGGGCAGCATCGTCGGCATAACCACCGCCGCCACGATCTGGATGGCGGCTGCCGTGGGGGTCGCCATCGGAATCGGCGAGTACGCCGTCGCCACGGCCACCACCGCCGTCGCGTTCTCAGTGCTCCTGGCCCTGCCGTTGCTCGAGCGGCGCATCGCCACGCTGTCCTCGCAGCGCTACCGGATCACCTGCTCGGGCGAGGGCAGCCACCGCGACGAGGTGAGGACCCTGTTCACCGACTCCGGCCTCAAGGTCCGACGGATCGTCCAGACCAAGTCCGACCGGCAATCGAGGATCGAGGTCGATGCCAGCGGTCGGCCCACATCGCATCAGGCCGTGCGGCTGGTCCTGTTCAAGACCGACTTCGTCAAGGACTTCCGCTAGGCGGAGGGCTGCACTCAGACCAGGCGTCGGAGTGCCTCGGTCAGGGTCGTGGCTGCTGCGGTCAACTCGTCCTCCGGCGTGTCGCCGGCAGCCAGGAGGTCGACCAGGCCGGCCGAACGTTCGCCGAGGGCGTCCCAGAGCTTCGGGTCGATCCCGAAGGGCGGCCGGTGCCCGCTGAACACCGGTGCCAACTCGACCAGCTTCGAAATCCCGGCATCGTCGCGGGGGTCCTTCCGGAGCCGGTCGCAGGCCACGAAGACCTGGGTCATCATGCGGTTGCCGTCAAGGCCGTCCAGTTCCGGCCGGTCGTCGGAACCAGAATCGAAGGCGTCGATGGCTGTCTCGACGGCGTCCTCGTCGCTCGCAAGCACGACCAGGTCGCCGACCTCGTCGAACTCGTGGGCGATCCCGAGCCTTGCAAGGAGATCGGAGAAGGCGGTCTGCTCGGCGTCGGCCCAGTCGGTCATCTCGTAGGCCAGCTTCTCGGCGTCGGGGTCGAGGGCCGGCCCGCCGGTCGACTCGGCGACCGTGAGGAGTTCGTCGACCACACCCTCGTCGGCCGCCCGCACGACCAGGGTTGCACCCTGCCATGCGTGGGCGATGCCGTCGTCGGTCAGCAGCTGGTCGAGGATGCGCCGGGCCTCGCCTGCCCACTCGTGCAGTTCGTAGGCCAACTGGTCCTCGTCGGGTGCCCCCACGGTCCCGGCATCGACCGGTGCCTCCTCCACCAACGCCACCCCGCACTCGAGGCAGTCGTCGACGTTGGGGGCGTACTCGATTCCGCACTGGAAGCACCATGGCATGGGCGACATCCTGACATCCCGACGGCCCGCTCCCACCCTCGTCGACGTGGGCACCGGCGGGGTCGTCCCGACCCTGCCCGGCGGGAGTAACGTCGTAGGCCGTGGACGACCCCCCGAATCCCGACGCCCCCGACCGGAACCTGGCCCTCGACCTGGTGCGGGTGACCGAATCCGCCGCCCTGGCCGCCTCCCGCTGGATGGGCCGCGGCGACAAGCTGGGCGCCGACGGCGCCGCCGTCGACGCCATGCGCCAGATGCTGCGCACGATCCCCATGGACGGCACGGTGATCATCGGCGAGGGCGAGAAGGACGAGGCGCCGATGCTCTACAACGGTGAGCACGTGGGCGACGGCACTCCACCGGGCGCCGACATCGCCGTCGACCCCATCGACGGCACCGCCCTGACCGCCCTCGGCCGCGGCAACGCCCTGGCGGTCATCGCCGTGAGCGACCAGGGCACCATGTTCGACCCCGGTCCGTGCGTCTACATGGAGAAGATCGCCGTCGGCCCCGGGTGCGCCGACGCCATCGACATCGACCTGACGCCGACCGAGAACCTCCGGCGTGTGGCCGAGGCCAAGGGCGAGTCGGTGCGAGACGTCACCGCCGTCATCCTCGACCGGGACCGCCACAACGACCTGATTGCCGAGGTGCGCGAAGCCGGTGCCCGCATCCGCCTCATCCCCGACGGTGACGTGGCCGGCGCCATCTCCGTCGCCTGGCCCGATTCCGGCGCCGACATCCTGTTCGGCATCGGCGGCACCCCCGAGGGCGTGATCGCCGCCGCCGCGCTCAAGTGCATGGGCGGCGTGCTCACCGGCCGCCTGTGGCCCCGCAACGACGCCGAGCGTGCTGCAGCCGCCGACCTGGGCTACGACCTCGACGCCGTGCTCATGACCGACGACCTGGTGGCCGGCGACAACTGCTTCTTCGCCGCCACGGGCATCACCGACGGCGACCTCGTGAAGGGCGTCCACTACGCCAACGGCCAGGCCCACACCCAGTCGCTGGTCATGCGCTCGAAGTCCGGCACGGTCCGCTTCGTCGAGGCACACCACAGCCTCGACAAGCTCCAGGACTTCTCCGCCGTCGACTACTGAGCCTCAGCGTTCGTTCAGGCCGAAGCCCGGGCACCAGGTCGTGGGCATGACGGCCCAGCTGCGGCCGTCGGAGAGCCCCGACCCAGGACCGACACGACCTCGCGGCCGCCGGCCGCCGGCATTTCGCTGTGTCCCGGATCCGTCGAGACCCCGCCCCATGCGCCTCCCGGAAGGAGGCCGGCGCCTTCACAGACGCCTCCTTCGGCGTGGGCTCGCCGACGGCGTCGGACGAAAGGGTGGCGAACATCGAATAGCGGCCCTCCATCGGACAGTCGGGGATGCCATCCACGAAGTACGTGATCCCGACCCCGTCGGGCTCCTCCGCCGCCCTTGAACCACAGACAGGTGCGAGCAGCGCAGGTGCGAACACGGCGAGCGTGCGTCGGCCACCCCGGAACCGCTACCGGGGGAAGTGGGTTGGTCAGCCCTCGGCGCCGGCCACGGTCAGGCGGACATCGGCCCTGGCCAGTGCACCTACGGCCTCCCTGTCGTCCTTGTCGGCCGACAGGGCCGACTCGGCGCCCGCCTTCGCCACCCGGGCCCGCTCGACGTCGATGTCACCGGCGGCCTCGGACACGTCCGACAGGATGCTGATCTTCGTCCCGGCCACCTGCACGAACCCCCGGTGCACAGCGAACGTGTCGCGGCCACCGTCGGGACGCACCACGTCGACCGACCACACGGACAGAACCCCGATGAACGGTACGTGGCCCGGCTGGAAGGCGATGTCGCCACCGCCCACCGTGCGGGCGATGACCATGTCGGCCTCACCCTGGTAGGTGATGGCCTCCGGCGAGACCAACTCGATCTGGAACGTCATGGCGTCGCTCAGTCCTCGAGCTCACGGGCCCTGCGCTGCACGTCCTCGGCGCCGCCGACGTTCAGGAACGCCTGCTCGGGCAGGTCGTCGAGCTCGCCGTCGACGAGGGCGGCGAACGAGTCGACCGTCTCCTCGACGGGCACCGTCACGCCGGGCAGGCCGGTGAAGACCTCGGCCACGTTCATCGGCTGCGACAGGAAGCGCTGGACCTTGCGGGCACGCGACACCGTGACCTTGTCCTCTTCCGACAGTTCGTCGAGGCCGAGGATGGCGATGATGTCCTGGAGTTCCTTGTAGCGCTGGAGGATCTCCTGCACACGGCGGGCCGTCTCGTAGTGGCGTTCGCCGACGACCTCGGGCGTGAGGATCGTCGAGGTCGAGGCCAGCGGATCGACTGCCGGGTAGATGCCCAGGGCGGCGATGTCGCGGCTCAACTCGGTGGTGCCGTCGAAGTGGGTGAACGACGTGAACGGCGCCGGGTCGGTGTAGTCGTCGGCGGGCACGTACACGGCCTGCATCGACGTGATCGAGCGGCCCCGGGTGGTGGTTATCCGCTCCTGGAGCTGGCCCATCTCGTCGGCCAGCGTCGGCTGGTAGCCCACGGCCGACGGCATGCGGCCCAGCAGGGTCGACACCTCGGAGCCGGCCTGCACGAACCGGAAGATGTTGTCGATGAACAGGAGCACGTCCTGGCCCTGCTCGTCGCGGAAGTACTCGGCCATGGTCAGCGCCGAAAGGGCCACCCGCAGGCGGACCCCCGGTGGCTCGTCCATCTGGCCGAACACGAGGGCGGCCTTCTCGAGCACGCCCGACTCTTCCATCTCGAGCAGGAGGTCGGTGCCCTCACGGGTGCGCTCGCCGACTCCGGCGAACACGGACACGCCACCGTGGTTGGTGGCCACGCGGTTGATCATCTCGGTGATGAGCACCGTCTTGCCGACGCCGGCGCCGCCGAACAGGCCGATCTTGCCGCCCTGCAGGTACGGGGTGAGCAGGTCGATGACCTTCACGCCGGTCTCGAACATCTGGGCCTTGGGCTCGAGCGAGTCGAACGAGGGGGCGCTGCGGTGTATCTCCCACCTGTCGGCGCCGACGCCGGCGGTCGGGTCGTCGAGGCCCTGGCCGATCACGTTGAACACGTGGCCGAGCGTGGCGTCGCCCACCGGCACGGTGATGCCGCTGCCGGTGTTGCGCACGACGGTGCCCCTGGTGAGGCCGTCGGTCGGCTTCATGGCGATGGCCCGCACACGGTGGGAGCCGATCTGCTGGGCCACCTCGGCCACGATCGTCACGTTGTTGCCGTCGACGGTGACGTCGAACTCGAGGGCCGTGTTGATCTCGGGGAGTTCGCCCTGGGGGAACTCGGCGTCGATGACCGGGCCGGCGATGCCGACGATGTGGCCGTCTCGGAGGTCGGTGGCGGTCGTCATGGTTGCTCCTGGTTGCTTTCGATCAGGGGATCAGTGCTCGGCGCCCACGGGGGCGGGTTCTTCAGACTTGTTGTCGCTGCCCAGCGCCTCGGCGCCACTGACGATCTCCATGATCTCGGTGGTGATGGCGTCCTGGCGGGCCTGGTTCATCTCGCGGGAGAGCTTGGTTATGAGCTCCTCGGCGTTGTCGGTGGCGGCCTTCATGGCCCGCTGACGGCTGGCGTGTTCGGAGGCGGCCGAGTCGAGCAGGGCACCGAACAGGCGGGCCTCGACGTATCGGGGCAGCAGGGACTCGAGCACCGCCTCGGGCGACGGCTCGAACTCGAAGGCTCCGCTGAGGTCGGCGTCGCCGCTGCCCTCGGTGGCGATGGTCTCGGTGCTCTCGAGCGGCAGGAAGCGCCGGGTGGCGACCTTCTGGCTGCCGAGGCTGACGAACTCCGTATAGGCGAGCTCGACCCGGTCGATACGGCCCTCGCTGAACATCGCTGACACCTCGTCGGCGATGCGGCGGGCGTCCTCGTAGGTCGGGTTGTCGCTGATGCCCATGGTGAACGAGTCGATGGCGTACTTCCGGAAGGCGAAGTAGTCGCGGGCCTTCTTGCCGATGACGATCAGCGAGTAGTCGGCGCCCTCCGACCTGGCGTTCTGGACCTGACGTTCGGCGGCCTTGATGACCGACGAGTTGTACGGGCCGGCGAGGCCCCGGTCGGACGAGATGACGATCACGCCGACCCGCTCGACCTTCTCGGCCTTGCGGAGCAGCGGATGGTCGACCTCGGCACCGCCGGCGGCGAGGTTCTCGATGACGGCGGTGATCTGCTCGGCATAGGGGCGGGCGGCACGGGCCCGCTGCTGCGCCTTCACCACGCGGGTGGCGGCGATCAGTTCCATGGCCCGGGTGATCTTCTTGGTGTTCTGGACGCTGCCGATGCGGCGCCGCAGGACCCGTTCCTTACCTCCGGCCAACGCACGCTCCCTTCACGGGGGCGCGCCGGGCCGCCGGCGGGGCGGAACCGTGGACGCAGGTCGGGCGGGACACGTGAATCACTCGGCGGCAGCCGAGATGTCCTCTTCGGGAAGCGTCGTGTCGGCATCGACGAGAACGGAATCGGTGTCGGTCCCCTCGGCGTCGGGGGCGTCGTCATCCGCAGCCGAGCCGGCGAACTGCTCGGTGAAGGCGGCGATCGCGGCGTCGAAGGCTTCTTCGTCGCCGATCCTGCCGGTGTCGCGGATGTCGGCCAGGACCTCGCTGTGGCGGGTCCGGAACCAGTCGAGCAACTCGGCCTCGTAGCGCCGCACGTCGGCGATGGTGACGCCGTCGAGGTGGCCACGGGTGCCTGCCCAGATCGACACGACCTGTTCCTCGACCACGAGTGGCGAGTTGAGGCCCTGCTTGAGGAGTTCGGTGAGGCGGTAGCCACGGTCCAGTTGCGCCTGGGAGAGGGCGTCCAGGTCGGAGCCGAAGGCGGCGAACGACTCGAGTTCGCGGAACTGCTGGAGGTCTGACTTGAGCGTACCCACGGCCGTCTTCATGGCCTTGACCTGGGCGGCCGAACCGACGCGTGATACCGAGATGCCGACGTCGACTGCGGGACGCACGCCCGACTTGAACAGGTCGTCCTGGAGGAAGATCTGGCCGTCGGTGATCGAGATCACGTTTGTCGGGATGAATGCCGCCACGTCGCCGGCCTTGGTCTCGATGACCGGCAGGGCGGTCATCGAGCCGGCGCCGAGGTCGTCGCTGAGCTTGGCGGCACGCTCCAGCAGGCGACTGTGCAGGTAGAAGACGTCACCCGGGTAGGCCTCGCGGCCCGGCGGGCGACGCAGCAGCAGCGACATCTGGCGGTAGGCCTCGGCCTGCTTCGAGAGGTCGTCGTAGACGGCGAGGGCGTGGCCCCCGTTGTCCATCCAGTGCTGACCCATGGCGCAGCCGGCGTACGGGGCGAGGTACTTGAACGGCGCCGGCTCGGACGCCGGGGCGACGACCACGACCGTGTACTCCATGGCCCCGTGGGACTCGAGCACGGCCACGTTCTGGGCGACCGTCGAGGCCTTCTGGCCGATGGCGACGTAGACGCAGTTCACGCCCTGGCCGGCCTGGTTGATGATCGTGTCGATGGCGATCGTCGTCTTGCCGGTCTTGCGGTCGCCGATGATCAACTCGCGCTGGCCACGGCCGATCGGGATGAGCGAGTCGATCGACTTGATGCCGGTCTGCATCGGCTCGTGCACGGGCTTGCGGCCCATGATCCCGGGTGCCTGGATCTCCATGCGTCGCTGCACCGTGTTGGTGAGCGGGCCCTTGCCGTCGATGGGCTCGCCGAGTGCGTTCACGACGCGTCCCAGGAGGCCGTCGCCCACGGGGAGTGAGAGGATGTCGCCGGTCGCCCGGACGGTCTGCCCCTCTTCGATGTCGTCGACCTCGCCCAGGACGACTGCACCGATGGAGTTCTCGTCCAGGTTCAGGGCCAGGCCCATCGTGCCGCTCTCGAACTGGAGTAGCTCGTTGACCGCAGCGTCGGGCAGGCCCGACACCCGGGCGATGCCGTCACCCACCTCGAGTACCCGTCCAACCTGTGTCTGTTCGAGGCTGGGCTCGAAGCCCTCGAGGTTCTTCTGGATCGCGGCGGCAATCTCGGCCGTGTTGATCGTCAGTTCAGCCATGGTTCTCTCTCGTCTCGGATGGCTTGCGTGCTACCGGAAGCTCTCGCGGAGCTGGTTCAGGCGGCGTCGGACGCTGCCGTCGATGATGTCGTCGCCGATCTCGGTGACAACCCCGCCGAGAACGCTGGGGTCCTCGACCACGCGGATCTCGACGTCCTTGCCGGTCGAGGTCCTGATGGCGGCGGCGAGTCGTTCCCGCTGGTCGGCGGTGAGGGCGATGGCGGAGCGCACGGTGGCGACCGCCTTGTTGCGTGATGCGGCGCTGCGCTCGATGAAGGCGTCGACGATGGCGGGCAACTCGGCGGCGCGTCCGGCACCGACCACCATCGCGACCAGCGACGAAGTGGTCGCCGAGGCCCGGCCGTCGAGGAGGTCGTCGACCACCTGGAGGCGTCGGGCCGCCGGGACGTTGTCGTCGGCAAGCGTCGTGCGGAGTTCGTCGTTGGATCGGAACGCCTGGGCGAAGTCGAACAACTCGTCCTCGACGGCCGAGAGGTCACCCTCGACCGACGCGACTGCGAACAGCGCCTCGGCGTAGCCGGCCACGGCGGTGTCAGCCATCGGTTCCGGCCACCTCGTCGATGTAGGCGTCGATCAGGTTGCCCTGCACCTCGGCGTCGAGGCTCGACTGCACGACCCGCTCGGCCGCACCCAGGGCGATGGAGGCGACCTCGGCGCGGAGGTCGGCGATCGCCTGGGCCTTGGCTGCGTCGGATTCGGCAGCGGCGCGCTCCCGGATCCCGGCGGCATCGGCCTCGGCACGTGCGACCAGGTCGGCACGGACCTTCTCGGCGTCGCCACGGGCCTCGTCGATCAGGCGGGAGGCCTCGGCCTTGGCGTCGGCCAGCCGTGCCTCGTAGTCGGACTTCACCGACTGTGCTTCGAGCTTGGCCCGGTCGGCCTCGTCGAGGTCGGAGCGGATCCGTTCGGCGCGGGCATCCATGGCGCCCTGCACGGCCGGGAAGCCCTTCTTGACCATGAGCACGAACAGGATCAGGAAGGCGCCGCCTCCCCAGATGATCTCGTTCAACTCGGGCAGGATCGGGCTGGGGGCCTCGAAGCACTTCTCGAGTTCGTCCTGGATGGCCTCGTCGTGGAGCAGGTGGTTGTCGAGCTCACCGTGGGCCTCGAGGTGTTCGGCCATGCAGGCGCCCACGCTGTCGCCGGAGGCCGAGGCGGGGCCGGCAAGGGCCACCAACACGACAAGGGCGAGCAGCGGGGCCGCCAGAAGGCGATTCCGTTGGTTACGCATGGGTTCGACTCTCTTTCGTTCGACCCGTGCCTCAGGGCATCAGGAGGATGAAGACGACGAACCCGATGAGGGCCAGCGCCTCGGTGAAGGCGATGCCGAGGAACATCGTGGTCCGGGCCATGCCAGCGGACTCGGGCTGGCGGGCCATCGCCGAGATGGCGTTGCCGACCACTGTTCCGATACCGATGCCGGGGCCGATGGCCGCGAGGCCGTAGCCGAGGCCGGCACCGATGGCCTTGAGGCCCTCGAGCATCTCACCGGATGCCGTTTCTGCCAGAACGTTCAGCACTTGATTTCTCCTGGTTCGTGTTGTTCCGGGTCGGAGGATCCGAGTCCGGGTGGTTTGTTGGGATCTGTTGGTTTCGAGAAGTCGAGGGGTGCGCTGCGGCTAGTGGGCCGGGTGCATCGAACCGCCGATGTAGACGGCGGTCAGGATCGTGAAGATGAACGCCTGCAGGACAGAGACGAGGATCTCGAAGCCGGTCATGAGGACGAGCATGCCGAAGGGGGCGATCGCCGTCGGGGGAAAGGCACCCCACAGGGCGGTGGTGAGCACGGCGAAGGTGACCAGCAGGAGGTGGCCGGCGACCATGTTGGCCCAGAGTCGGATGGCCAGCGAGAAGGGCCGCACCACGAAGGTCGACACCAGCTCGATGGGGGTCACGATCAGGTAGAGGGCGACCGGCACGCCGGGGGGGAAGAGGGAGTTCTTGAGGTAGCCACCGAGGCCCTGGGAGCGCACGCCGACCACGTTGTAGATGCACCACACGACGATGGCGAGGGTGATCGGGACGGCCATGCGACTGTTGGCCGGGAACTGGATGCCCGGGATGACCTCGGTGATGTTCGAGAAGAGGATGAAGAAGAACATCGTGGTCAGGAAGGGCATGAACTTCCTGCCCTCTGGGCCGATCGTCTCCATGACGATCGACTCCTCGACGAAGGTCACGCCCGATTCGGCGACGTGCTGGACGCCGGCGGGCACCAACGGGGCGTTCTTGCGGCCGGCCACGAGGAAGATGGCCGCCGTGATGACGACCGCCGCCAGGTAGATCAGGACCGTCTTGTTGACGGCGTACACGGTCCCGTCGAACAGGAGGGCCGGCCACTCGAAGAGGTGGCTGACGGGCGGGAAGTCGAGGGCGAGCACGTTCACGGGTGGTGCTACTCCTGGGGTGACGTGGGATCGGTGGACGGTTCGTCACCGACCTTCCGTGCCGACGGCGCCAGGCCCGGGTGGGCCAGCGTCATCGACACACGCTTGGTCTCCGCTGCGAGGAGGCCGAGGTGGGTGACGAGCAGGGTGATGGCGAAGGGTACGGCGGAGAACCAGCCGGTGCTCTTGAACGCCAGGGCGATCACGGCCAGCAGGCCGAGTCGGACGACATAGCCGAGCAGGACGGCACCGTAGAGGGCGTTGAGCGAGACGGAGACGGCGCGTCCGATGATGGCGGCACCGAGGAGGAAGTTGCCTGCGACGAGCAGCAGTGCCAGCCCGGCCGACACGGCGCCGTTGACACCGCCGAGGACGGCTCCGAGGACCAGGAAGGCCGGTGACACCCAGGCGGCGCGGCGAGCCAGGTCGCGGGCGATCTCCTGTTCAGGGCCCTCGGCGGGCAGCACGACATCGGAGTGATCGGTCGCGGCGCTCACGGGACCAACGGTCCCCGGGCCTGCCAGGCCTCGCGGCGGGAGGCGGCCTCGCGGTCGAGGTTGATGCGGTAGTCGCGGGCCAGTCGCCACACGGAGTAGCCGGCGGTGACCAGCACGAAGGCGACCGTGAACACCGGCGAGGTGCCTATCGAACGGTCGAGGAGCCAGCCCAGCACGCCGAAGATTGCTGGGGTCACGGCCAACTCGAAGGCGGCGGCGGCGGCGTCGCCGAAGCCCTGCTTCAACTCGCGCGCTTCAGCCTGCTGCATCAACGTTGACCTCTGACGAGACGGGGAGGACGGGGGTGCATGAGGTGGGAGCGGAAGGCCCCCCTCAGCGCTTGTGAATATATTCTCTATCTCCCGTGAGGGCAACCCCCTACCCATCGACGGCAGCGTGACATCCGACTCGTGCGCGGGCTCATGCATCGCTGTCGGATTCCTCCTGTTCCGGGCCGCCCCGGGCTCCGAGCCGGAGCCGCGGCCGACCCTCCCGGTACACCGGGTGACGGGCCGTGCGCAGGCGGGGTTGCAGCACCGTGAACAGCAGCAGGCAGACCGCCGCAATCCCCGTCGGCATGATGGCGTCGCCCCTGCCCGTGTAGGTCGGCCACAACACGAAGCTCGAGAGCAGCGCCGTCCATGCCCAGAGGATGAACACCGCCCGCCGGTGTCCGTGGCCCAACTTCATGATCCGGTGGTGTACGTGTTCCTTGTCGGCCTGGGTGATCCGAAGGCCCCGGGTGGCGATACGGCGCACGATGGCGAACGTCATGTCGAGCAACGGCACCCCGAGGATGAACAGCGGGATGAACAGCGGGGCGAAGAAGAAGAACGACTGGCCCGAGAAGGGGGCGTCGGTGCGGCCGCCCACGGAGACCGTCGATGCCGCCATCAACAGGCCCAGCAACATGGAGCCACCGTCTCCCATCATGATCCGTGCCGGATAGATGTTGTGGGGCAGGAAGCCGACGCAGATGCCGAGGACCAGCACGGCCAGGAGGGCACCGGGGTTGCCCTCGAAGAGGACGCCGGCGTCGCCGAGCCGCACCGCATAGAGGAGGAACGCGCCGGCTGCGATGCCCACGATGCCCGTCGCAAGACCGTCGAGGCCGTCGATGAGGTTGACGGCGTTGGCGATGAGCACGACCCACACCACGGTGAACAGTGCCGACAGGTCCGGTGACAGCAGGATCAGGTCGAGGAACGGGACGCGCAGCACGAGCAGCGACACTCCGGCCAGCGACAGCACCGCGCCGGCGGCGACCATGCCCGCCACCTTGGCCGGGGCCGACACGGGTCGGACGTCGTCGAGCGTGCCGACGGTGCAGATGAGCGTTGCGGCGACCAGCAGCCCGATCATCTCCGTGGGGGTCGCGAAGGCCGCCGAGAAGTCGCCGATTCCCCAGGCAACGGCCAGGCCGACGACGAGGCCGGCCATCATGGCGAGCCCGCCCAGGGCGGGCATGGCGTACTCGTGGACGTGCCTTTCATCGGGGGCGACGACCAGGTTGGCCCCTGCTGCTGCCCGCCGGACTACCGGTGTGGCCAGCGCCGTGGTCAGCGCGGCCGCCACTCCGACGATCAGGTAGGCGGTCGCGGCGGGCATGGGATCAGGTGCCGACGCAGGTCCGGGTGGCGCCCACCGAACTCATCGGCAGGCTCAGCCGCCGTACGGCGTGAACCTGCCGCACAGTTCGGCGACATCGGCTCGAACCGCTGCAACCACCGAGTCGTCGTCGCGGCCGCGCAGTGTGTGGGCGATGAATTCGGCGATCTCGGCCATCTCGGACTCCTTCATGCCCTGGGTGGTGGTCGACGGGGTGCCGATCCGGACGCCACTGGTCACGAACGGTGAACGGGGGTCGTCGGGCACCGTGTTCTTGTTGAGCGTAATGCCCGCCCGGTCGAGGACATCCTGGGCGACGGCCCCCGTGCACTCCTCGTCGAAGGTTCGCAGGTCGACCAGCATGAGGTGGTTGTCGGTGCCGCCGGAGACCAGCCGAAAGCCGTGGGAGGCGAGGGCCTCGGCCAGGGCCCGGGCGTTGGCGACGATCTGGCGGGCATAGCCGGCGAACGACGGGTCGGCCGCCTCGCGGAACGCCACGGCCTTGGCGGCGATGTGGTGCTCGAGCGGTCCGCCCTGGGTGCCCGGGAAGATGGCCTTGTCGATCGCCTTGGCGTACTCGGCCCGGCTGAGTATGCAGCCACCGCGGGGGCCGCGGAGGGTCTTGTGGGTGGTGAAGGTGACGACGTCGCAGTAGGGCACCGGGTTGGGGTGCACGCCACCGGCGATGAGGCCGGCGATGTGGGCGGCGTCGAACATGAGCATCGCCCCGACCTCGTCGGCGATCTCGCGGAACGGTGCGGCGTCGATGGTACGGGAGTAGGCGGTGGCGCCGGCGACGATCAGCTTCGGGCGGTGGGCCTTGGCCTTGTCGCGCAGCTCGTCGAGGTCGATGCGCTCGTCGCTGGCCGTGAGGCCGTACGACACGAACTCGTAGAGCATCGAGCTGGCGTTGACCGGCGAGCCGTGCGTGAGGTGGCCACCGTGGTCGAGGCTGAGGCCCAGCACGGTGTCGCCGTGCTCGAGCAACGCCTGGTAGGCGGCCATGTTGGCGTTGGCGCCGGAGTGCGGCTGCACGTTGGCGTGGTCGGCGCCGAACAGGGCCTTGGCCCGCTCGCGGGAGAGGTCCTCGACCTCGTCGACGTGGACGTTGCCGCCGTAGTAGCGCTTGCCGGGATAGCCCTCGGCGTACTTGTTGGTGAGCACCGAACCCGAGGCCTCGAGCACCGCCGGGGAGGCGAAGTTCTCGGAGGCGATGAGCTGGAGGGTGGTGTTCTGTCGCTCGAGCTCGTCGGCCACATAGCCGAACAGCTCGTCGTCGCGGGATGAGGGCCAGGGCATCGGGGCGCTCGATTCTCATGGTCGATCGGGTGCCGAGAGGCTAGCGGCCGGAGGTGGCACGCGACGGGGTGACGGCGTTGGAACGCAGTGCTTCGACCAGGGCGTCGACGGCGGCGTCGGGTGGCACGTCGGCCCTCTGGGCAAGGACCAGTTGTCGGACGGCGATCGGCTCGTGGCGGGCGGGGACGAGCGGTTCGGCACCGGGCTCGGCCTGGGCGGTCGGCAGTACCGCCCAGCCGAGCCCGAGGCGGACCATCTCGCGCAGTACCTCGGGTTGGTTCGATTCGGCGACCACCTCGAAGCGTGCCCCTGTGGCGGCCAGGGCGGTGGCGACGACGCTGCGTGTATGCGAGCCGGACGGGAACGCCACCCAGGGTCCCCATGTGGCGGGGGTACCGACGTCGGCGTCAGCGGGGGCGTAGACGAGGAGGGGTTCGTCGAGCAGCGGCTCGGCGATGACTTCGGCGGGGAGGTCGGCGGGCCGGACGAGGACTGCCACGTCGAGGTCGCCCCGCACGAGGGACTCGAGCAGTTGGCCGGAGGGGGCCACGGTGAGATGGAGGTCGATGTCGGGGTGCCCGGTGCGAAATGCCCGGATGGCGAAGGCCCGGTGGTGGACGGCGACGGCGTCGATGGTGCCGAGGCGGACGTTTCCGGAGGTGCCGGTGCGGCGGGTCCCGGCCCAGCGGGCGAGGTCGCGGGTGGCGGCGACGACCCGGCGTGCGTGGGCGAGCACCTCGGCGGCGTCGGGGCGCAGCAGGGTCTGGCGGCCGCGACGCTCGAACAGCGGCAGGCCCACCCGGCGTTCGAGCTCGGCCAGGCCCTGGGTGAGGGCCGACGGGGTGACGCCGAGTCCGGCGGCGGCTGTGGCCCGGGTTGGGGCGTCGGCGGCGGCCACGAGGTACTCGAGCTGCTGGACGGTGAGGTTCGGGAGCACCGGGAGATCACGTGGGGAGGCCATGTGGAACGCCTTCAGGTTGATTCAGTCATTCTAAACTCTAGTCGCAGTTGCTTCGACAACCCTTAGTCTCGGGGAATGCCTGAAACTACTGCTTCCCCATCCACGCGCTCCCCGCGCGACATCGCACCCGCCACCGGCCGACTCGGGATCCTCACGCCCGGCCTCGGCGCAGTCGCCTCCACCTTCATCGCCGGCGTGGTCGCCGCCCGCCAGGGCCTGACAGCCCCGATCGGCTCGGTCAGCCAGATGGCACACATCCGCCTCGGCGCCCGCGACGAGGACCGCAACCCGCTGATCCGAGAGTTCGTCCCGCTCGCCGACCTCGACGACCTCGTCTTCGGCGGCTGGGACCCGATCTCGGCCAATGTGCTCGAGGCCGCCCGCACCTGCGGCGTGCTCGACGAAAGCGACCTCGCCCCGCTGTCGGCCGAACTCGAGGGCATCGTCGCCATGGACGCCGTATTCGACCAACGCTGGGTCAAGAAGCTCGACGGCGTGCGCGTCAAGCAGGTTGCCTCCAAGTGGGAGCAGGCCGAGGCGCTGATCGCCGACATCGACCGGTTCCGCACCGAAAACGGCTGCGACCGCCTCGTGATGGTCTGGTGCGGGTCGACCGAGGCCTACCAGGAGGCCAGCGCCGTCCACGACACCGTCGAGGCGTTCGAGGCCGGCCTGCGCACCGACGACCAGAACATCTCACCCAGCCAGATCTACGTGTACGCCGCCCTCATGAGCGACGTGCCGTTCGCCAACGGTGCCCCCAACCTGTCCGTCGACCTGCCGTGCATGACCGAGCTGGCCGAGGCCCGCGGCGTGCCGATCGCCGGCAAGGACTTCAAGACCGGCCAGACGCTCATGAAGACGCTCCTGGCACCCGGCTTCAAGGCCCGGATGCTCGGCCTGCGCGGCTGGTACTCGACCAACATCCTCGGCAACCGCGACGGCGAGGTACTCGACGACCCCGAGAACTTCAAGACCAAGGAGGTCTCGAAGCTCGGTGTGCTCGACACGATCCTCCAGCCCGATTCATACCCCGACCTCTACGGCGAGATCGACCACGTGGTGCGCATCAACTACTACCCGCCCCGCGGCGACAACAAGGAGGGGTGGGACGCCATCGACATCTTCGGATGGATGGGCTACCCGATGCAGATCAAGGTCGACTTCCTCTGCCGTGACTCGATCCTCGCCGCACCGATCGTGCTGGACCTGGCGCTGTTCCTGGACCTGGCCCACCGTGCCGGGCAGTCAGGTGTGCAGGAGTGGCTGTCGTTCTACCTCAAGGCCCCGCAGGCGGCCACCGACGCCGGCCCCGAGCACGACCTGTTCATCCAGCAGACCAAGCTCAAGAACACGCTCCGCGAGTGGATGGGCGAACAGCCCGTCACCCACTCAGAGGCCGGCTGACCCGGCGGGTCGCTGGCCTTCAGGCGTTGGCGGGTTCCCGGCGCCAGAGCTCCGGGTAGAGGTCGGTGCCGATCCGGTCGCCAGACGACAGGCCCACCTCGGTCATGACGGCCGAGTTGTCGGGATCCATGCCCTCGGGACGGAACAGCACCCGCACGTCGTCGCCCAGCCACTGGGTGTTGAACACCTTCAGTTCCCGGTCGGGGGCAAGGTTGCCGGACCCGCCATGGACGATCCGGGCGTTGAAAGCCACCACGTCACCGGGCTCCATCGCCCAGCCCAGGACCTCGTAGTCGTCCCGGTTGCCCTCGATGTCGGGGAACGGCACGACGTCGTCGTCGAACTCCACCCGGTCCCGGTCGTCGCCGGTGAGGGCCCCGAAGTTCTCCTGACGGAACTTCTGCGTCCAGCGGTGTGACCCGGCCACGAACTCGAGGGTGCTGGCCCGCTCGACGGGCACCAGCGGCATCCACGCCGAGCAGGTGTCGAACCCCTCGACCGACCAGTACGGCTCGTCCTGGTGGAACGGGGTGCGGAACTGCGTCCCGGTGGAACGCACGAACACGGCGTCGAAGAAGAAGTTGATGGCCTCGACCTCCATGAGCCGCCCGGCGATCTCGGCCATGTCGGAGCGGAAGGCGAAGTCGCGGTACTCGGGGATGTGGAGCCACGACTGGCTGTCGTAGAAGGTGGTGCGCCCGTCGGCGTCCCGGTCCCAGAAGCGGCCCCGGTCGGAAGGCTCGGCGATGTTGCGCTCGATGCCGGCCGTCAGCGTGGCGACCCACTCTTTCCCGAACGCCTGCCGCAGGCACACGGCGCCGTCACGCGAGTAGGCGGCGACCAGATCGTCGGTGACCAGTTCGGCAACGCCCATCGGACCCCCGTGTCGTTCAGAACCTGTGCAGAGCGCGGCAACGTAGCAGCGACACCCGGTCAGATGTTGGCCTGGCGGTCCTTCCAGTACTCGTCCTTCAGGAGGCGCTTGTAGAGCTTGCCGGTCGGGTGGCGGGGCAGCTCTTCGCGGAAGTCGACGCTGCGGGGGCACTTCACGTCGGCCAACTGCGACCGGCAGTAGGCGATCAGCTCCCGCTCGAGCTCGGGGCCGGGGGTGGTGCCGTCGGCCGGCTGGACCACCGCCTTGACCTCCTCGCCGAAGTCGTCGTTGGGCACGCCGAACACCGCCACGTCGAACACCGAGGGGTGCATCGTGAGGACGTTCTCCGTCTCCTGGGGATAGATGTTCACCCCACCCGAGATGATCATGTACGCCTTGCGGTCCGTGAGGTAGAGGAACCCGTCATCGTCGAGCCGGCCCACGTCGCCCAGGGTCGAGAGGTCCTCGCCCAGGCGGGCGGCGGCCGTCTTCTCCGGGTCGTTGTGGTACTCGACCTTTATGTCCGAGCGGAAGTAGATGCCGCCCTCCTCGTCGGCCGGGAGTTCGTTGCCCTCGTCGTCGACGATGACGACCTCGCCCATTATCGCCTTGCCGACCGAGCCCGGGTGGGCCAACCAGTCCTCGGAGTTCGTGAACGTGAGGCCGGTGCCCTCGGTGCCGGCGTAGTACTCGTAGATCACGGGTCCCCACCAGTCGATCATCCGGCGCTTCACATCGACCGGACAGGGGGCGGCGGCATGGATGGCGACCCGCAGCGTCGACACGTCGTACCGGGAGCGGACCTCTTCGTCGAGCTTGAGCATCCGCACGAACATGGTGGGCACCCACTGGCTGTCGGTGACGCCGTGGCTCTCGATCAGGGCCAGGGACTGCTCGGGGTCGAACTTCTCCATCACGATGATGGTGGTGCCGAGGCCCAGATAGCCCATGCAGAAGCGCAGCGGCGCCGAGTGGTACAGCGGCGCCGGCGAGAGGTAGGTGCCTCCCGGCTGCGAGCCGAACAGGAACTGCGCCATCGCCGAGATGGATCCGGCCGTGCCGAGCGGCTCGGGGACCAGCGTCCTCTTGATCCCCTTCGGCCGGCCGGTGGTACCCGACGAGTAGAGCATGTCGGTGCCGCTCACCCAGTCAGGATCGGCCTCGGAGGACTGGGCGGCGACGGCGTCCTCGAAGGAGGCGTGGTCGGGCAGTTCGCCACCGATCGAGAAGCGGACCTCGACGTTCGGCGTGGCGGCGGTGACCTCGGCCAGCACGTCTTCCTTGTAGGGGGAGGTGACGAACACGCGGGCGCCGCAGTCGTCGACGATGTAGGCCAGTTCCTCGGCGGTCAGTCTGGACGACGCCGCCGTGTAGCGGAGGCCGGCGTAGTGGGCGCCCCAGACGAGCGGCAGGAACTCGATCCGGTTCTCGAGGCATAACGCCATGTGGTCGCCGAACCCCAGCCCGAGGCTGTGGAACAGGTTGGCGATGCGACAGGCCTGCCCGTGGAGTTCACCGAAGGTCATCGTCTCGCCGGATGCGGCCATGACGATGGCGGGACGACCGGGGTCCTCGACCGCCCAGTAGCCCGGGTATTCGGTCAGTGCCGGTTCGGGGGCGGAGGTGTCGTCGGTCATGGCGTCGAACCGTACCGCCGGACGTCAGGTGGGACCGAGACGGGTGGGACCCGGGCGGGCTGTCACATGGGATGCGTACTCTTTGGGACGACATGAACGCCACCTTCACCTTCACCGCCTATGGGGCACCCGCCACCGTCGCTCTCGCCGATGCCATCGCAGCGGCCAAGGGCGACGACCTGCTGGCTCCCGTCACCGTGGTTGTGCCCTCGAACCTCGTGGGAGTGTCGGCCCGACGCACGCTGGCCGCAGGCTCGCCCGCCGGGCTGGCCGCAGTCCGCTTCGAGACCGTCCTGGGCCTGGCCCGCCTGCTGGCCGGGCCCTCGCTTCCCGGCGAGCGCCGCCGGGTCACCGACCCCGTGGTGGGCGCTGCAGTGCGGTCCGTCCTCGCATCGTCGGCCGAGCTGCTGCTACCCGTCGCCCGCCATCCGGCCACCGAGCGGGCGCTGGTCCGGGTCCACCGCGAGCTGCGCGAACTCGACGACGACGCGCTCGAGGCGCTGGCCGACACAGGTCCCCGGGCCGTCGAGGTGGTGCGCCTGCACCGCGAGGTCCACGGCCGCCTTGCCGGACGCTACGTCGACGAGGTCGACCTGCACCGGGCTGCGACAGCCACCGTCGCCACCGGACACCCCCTGCTCGACGGGCTGGGCGCTGTCGTGCTCCACCTCCCCGACCGGCTCCCGGCGTCGGGCCTCGCACTCGTCGAGGCGCTGGCGGCCAACGGCCCGGTCGCCGTCGTCGTCACCCACACCGGCGACGCCGAGGCCGATGCGCCCCTGCACCACCTGGTCGGACGGCTGGGCGGCACTCTGCCGCAGAAACCACCGGTGGCGCCTGCATCACGCCTGCTGGTGCGCTCGGTCGCCGATCCCGACGAAGAGGCACGGCTGGCGGTCCGCGAGGTGCTCGCCGGGGCGAGGGCCGGAATCGCGTTCAACCGCATGGCGATCGCCCACCCGGGCAACGACCGCTACGCCCGACTGCTCCACCAGCACCTGGCCGCCGCCGAGGTGCCATTCAACGGCGTGGCCGGCCGGCGACTGGGCGGGTCCCTCACCGGTCGCACCCTGCTGGCACTGCTCGCCCTCCCAGACCACGACCTCGCCCGGACCGCCGTCATGGCGTTGCTCACCTCGGGGGCCATCCTGGGCCTCGACGGCCTACCCGTGCCGGTCACCGCCTGGGAGCGGTTGGCCCGCGACGCCGGCGTGGTGGCCGATATCGACCAGTGGGACCAACGCCTCAACCGCTACATGGCCGACCAGGATGCCCGCCTCACGGAACTCCAGGCTGAGGGCGCCGATCCGGCCCGGCTGCGGGGCCCCCGGGAGCGCACGGCCCGGGCCGGCGACCTGCTGGCGTTCGTCCGGCAATTGGCCGATGACCTCGACCCCGAGCAGCGCCCCACCGACTGGCCGGGCCTCACCCACTGGGCCACCGGACTCCTCGATCGCTACCTGGGCTCACCGACCGACCGTGCCGACTGGCCACCCGAGGAGGCCGACGCCCACACCCGTGTCGGCGACCTGCTCCGCAACCTGGCCGGCCTCGGAACGATCGAGGCCGCTCCGGGCCTTGCCAACTTCCGACGGGCCGTTGCCGACGGCCTCGACCGCGAGGTCGACCGCGAGGGCCGGTTCGGAAACGGCGTGTTCGTCGGCGGCTTCGGGGCCACCGCCGGGCTCGACCTCGACCGGGTGGTCGTCGTCGGCCTCGCCGAGGGGGTCACCCCGCCCCGCCGACGCGACGACCCGCTGCTGTCCGACACCGTCCGACGCACCCTCGACGGGGCACTCTCCCTGCGGGCCGAGCGACAGGCCGACCTCCACCGCAGCGTCCTCGCCACGTTCGCCTCCGGGGCAACCGACCGGGTGCTGGTATTCCCCCGTGGCGACCTCGGCTCCAGGACCGAGGCCGTGCCGTCCCGGTGGCTGCTCGACCAGGTCGAGGCCGAACTCGGCGAACGACCCAGCCCGGCCCAACTCGAGGCCCTCGAAGCCGACTGGTTCGCCACCTCGTCGTCCTTCGCCCAGTCACTCGAACATCTCGACCATCCGGCCGACCACCACGAATACGCACTCGCCGAACTCCTCCGCGACCGCCACCGGGGCCTCCTCCCCGACGTGAGCGACCGGCGATCCACGGACGTGGTGCTCGACCGCGGCATCGCCCTCGTCCGGGGACGCGAGGATCCGGAACTGACCCGCTTCGACGGCCTGCTCGACGGCGTCGAACTCCCCTCGCCCGCCGACGGCCACACCATCCTCTCCGCCACCCGGCTCGAGAACTGGGTCAGGTGCCCGTACGCCTACTTCATGCACTATGTCCTCGGTGTCGGGGCCCTCGACGAACCCGCCGACGAGGACGGCATCACGCCCCTGGCGCGCGGGTCGCTCGCCCACGGGATCCTCGACCGGTTCCTCACCGAGTCGATCGACGCCGGCGACCTGCCCTCCCCCGACGTGGCCTGGGGCCCCACCCACCACGAGCGCCTGGGCCGCATCTGCGAAGAAGAGTTCACCCTGGTCGAGGACCGCGGCCTCACCGGACGCCCCCTCCTGTGGCAACGCGATGGCGGCCGGCTGCGACGGGCGCTCTCCGAGTTCCTCCTCCACGACGACGATCGACGCAGCGGCGACCTCCTCACCCCGGCTGCCGCCGAGATGGCATTCGGGTTCGACGGCAACGAGCCCCTCGTCCTGCAACTCGCCGACGGCCGCACCCTGCGATTCCGCGGGCGCATCGACCGCGTCGACCGGGCCGTCGGTGGCGGGCTGGTCGTCACCGACTTCAAGACCGGGAAGAAGCAGTACTACAGCAAGGTCAGCGAGGACTCGCCCGACGTCAACGGCCAGTACCTCCAGCTTCCCCTGTACGGGCTCGCCGCCCGAGAGCGCCTGGCGGCCCCTGATGCCGACATCGAGGTTCGCTACTGGTTCCTCACCGACGGCGGCAGGGTCGTCGGACACCCCCTGTCCACTCCGGTGCTCGAACGGTTCGACCATGTGCTGGCCACGATCATCGACGGCATCGAACAGGGCCTGTTCCCCGCCCGACCCCCCGAGTCCTCCTACGGCATCGGGTGCGACTACTGCGACCCCGACGACCTGGGCACGAAGTCCGGTCTGGAGCACTGGGGGCGCAAGCGCCTCGACCCCCGACTCGACGACTACCGCCGCCTCATCGGCGACCTGCCCGACGACGGCCCGATCGCCATCATCGAACTCGGAGGCACAGATGGTTGAGCCCACGGACCGGAGCGTGCCCATCGACCAGGCGGAGCGCGACCGCATCTCCACCGACCTCGGCACCACCCTGTTCGTCGAGGCCGGCGCCGGCACCGGCAAGACCAGCGCACTCGTCGACCGCATCGTGTCCCTCGTGCTCTCGGGCGTGTCCGTCGAGCACATCGCCGCCATCACCTTCACCGACCGGGCGGCCACCGAGCTCCGTGACCGGGTCCGTCGCCGCCTCGAGGCGATGGCCGCCGGGCAGGGCACCGAGGCCGAGGTCGCCGCCCGGGCACTGGTCGAACTCGACGGCGCTGCGCTGTGCACCCTCCACGCCTTCGCCCAGCGGATCCTCGTCGAGCACCCCATCGAGGCCGGGTTGCCGCCGGCGGTAGAGGTCATGGACGAGGTGTCGTCGCTGGTCGACTTCGACGAACGCTGGGCCGGAGTCGTCGACACGTTGCTCGGCGACCCACGGCACGCCTTCACGGTGCTGGCCGGCTTCGAACTCGGCATCAGCCTCCGCCACCTGCGCGAAATGGCCCACCGGCTCGACGACAACTGGGACCTCGTCGACCACCGGCTGGCGTCCACCCCCGATCCCCGGCCGATCGACGTAGGACCGTTGCTCGCCGACCTGCGCGAGGTGGTCGAACTACGCGAGCACTGCACCGCCGAAGCCGACAC
>Ga0207990_1000018_pt1 | contig 99447 bp, 83 predicted proteins | sample ETNtaG_8_FD_185780 | JGI IMG/M metagenome (GOLD analysis project Ga0207990, IMG submission 185780) | Marine microbial and viral communities from oxygen minimum zone, Eastern Pacific Ocean - ETNP201406SV75 (SPAdes) (version 2) | ecosystem: Environmental > Aquatic > Marine > Oceanic ...
GCTCAATTCATCTGCTAAGGAGTTTAGAGAGAATATGGTCAGAATGAATATCCAATACTTCATGAGGAGATTGTACCGAATTTATGTTGAAGCTGGCTTTTGCCTCTTTTTATAAAGGCAAAATTTGCTTATTTGGCGCTATTCTTTCCCCATTAGCGAATCGCATTTGTCGTCGTCGTAATTTAGGATTTCTTTAAAAACAACTTCATTGCCAGCGCCCACAGGAAGGCCGGGGAATCTGAGATTGCTTGGGGATTCGGACATGCGAAACGGCACGTTTGGCATTTGTGCGTTTTTGCCGGTGATGGGCTCTTGCACGGTCATGATGCTTTCTCTTGCTATGTAGTGTTCGTCTTTGGCTATTTCGTCAAACGAAAGCACCGGTCCTGCAGTTACGCCGTGTGTTTCAAAAATTGACAATACCTCTTCAGCCGGTCGATCGGACACCCAGGCCGAGATAACTTGATTTAGTGCAATTCGGTTTTCCGGTTTAATTCTGTCGGCATTGGTTAAGAATCTAGAGTCATCGATCAGTTCGGCTCTGCCCAGAGTGCGAGCTAAGTTTTCCCAAGTGCCCTGCGAGGAGCATGACAATGCAATATGGTGGTGATCAGAGGCTTCGTAGAGATTTCTAGGCGCCGTAGCACTGAGTTCGTTACCGATGGGGTGGGCTACCTTGCCAGTCAATGAGTAGTTAACACACTCGCCACCCATGTAGCCAAATAGGGGTTCGTACAATGAAGCATCGACCACTTGTCCGCCGGAAACGCCGCGCTTCGCACTGCGTAATGCAAGGCTGATCCCGAATGCCAAGTGAATTCCTGCCGTCATATCGGCAAGCGGTATTGGTGGACTGGTTGCGCCATTTTCTTTAAAGCCATTGATCGACGTAAAGCCACTAAAAGACTCGGCCAGTGTGCCGAAGCCAAGTCTTTCAGCCATAGGGCCATCCATGCCGTAGCCTGTTATTTTGCCAATAACAAGTCCTGGGTTGAGTTCAAGCAGGCTTTCGTGACCAAGGCCTAAACGGTTGAGCGAACTTTCGCGTATGTTTTCAATAAAGACATCCGACTTCTTGATTAAATCTTTGAATGCGGCAATGCCTTTAGGTGTTTTTAAGTTAAGGGTGATTGGCATCTTGTTTCTGCCAATATGGAAATAATATGGTTCGATTCCTTCGCACTCAGGTGAATTGCCCCAGTTGCGTAAGGCGTCAGGGGATGACGGGTTTTCAATTTTAATGATCTCAGCGCCGGCATCACCCAGCATGGCGCTGGCAAAAGGCGCCGCCACCACAGTAGACAATTCTAAAACTCTGACACCAGAAAGGGGTTGGTTGCCACCCTGTGATTCTTGACGGTTTTTTGAGAGAAAATCGCTGTATGGGTTTTGGTATTGATCTGCCATTATTCTTGCCTAAAGTGAGAAAAAAATCTGAATTATTAAGAGTAATAATTATAAATGGCCGACACTAAACAACATTGGTGAAAAATTCGATATCGGTCCTTAGAATTGAAATAATATTAACTTTTTGTTTTGTGATGTATGATCGCTTAGAGGGTGGGTTATAATCAATCTATCACTTGATCGGTTTGTCAACAAAATGCCAAAAAAATCAGCAGCACGGCCCAATCACGCCAAAGCGATAGACGGTCTAGGTGAATAATGGCAATTCCCAAATAGAATGAAACTAAGGAAGACCCTGTTGTCACTGATTATGTTGGTCGTTATTTCCGCCCAAGCTTGGTCGTGGAGCAACCATACGCTGGTGAGTGAGCAGCTTTTGAACTCCATGCCTGAAGTTAGTTCTGCAGATCTCGTCAAAGTAGAAACATTGCAGTCTTTTTTATTGGCCAATGAGGGAGATTTGGTTGGGTTTTTGCAATCGCAAGAAGCGTGGATGGAGGAAAATTTATGGCACTACGCCCCTCGTCCGAGTGCGCTGGCCTTTACTGCAACGGGCAACGCAGACGATATTCGAGACCGTTTTGTACGCGCCATTCGCATCAATCCCAATGCAAAGCTATCACTCTACTTGCAATTACTGCCGGGCGATGAGCGCGCTGGTTTGGCTTCGATTACCCCCGACGATGTCAGTGTATTTAAAGATAAAGATTATTTGTATAAAGTGCAGTTGGTGCAGTTGAAAGAAGGGGAGTTGGTGTCGCCGCTGGATGTGGCCACTAGCGCCAATGATGAGCCAGATCACGGATTGGACATTGGACTTTTCACTGACAGCAATACCGATTACGGCCTAGAGTATGGTTTTGGCACCCAACCATTTGGCAATCCTAACTTAGAATACGGTACACAAGCACCATTTCACATGGGCTTTTATCACGAGTCGTCTATTGTTTATGCTTTGGGTGGTTTTCTAGAAAGGACTTACCCGGAATATCGCATTCAACTTTACAAACAGCTTGCAGAATTTGCTTTTAAAAACGGACACGATTATTGGGGTTGGCGTTTTATGGGCTGGGGCCTGCACTACTTAGGTGATTTTTCTAACCCTTATCATATTACCCCTTTGCCGGGAAATGACACCGTAGACACTCTGTGGGTTGGCTTGCAAGATTTAGGCGGCTATTCACAAGCAAAGACAGACTCTATACAGCTAGTCTCTAATCGCCACACAGCATTAGAAGATTTTCAGAGTTTGGTAATGAACCAAGCTTACATTGAAAACAATGACCAGCACCCAACCATTCAAGCGCTGAACGCGCCTGAGAGTGTTCGTGAGTACGAGGATGATCATATAGTCACTGTGATTTCAGAAACGGCTTATCTAAAGGCCCAAGATATACACGATATTCTGGCACAGACCATGCCTAGCAATCTTGTCAATAATATCACGGTTGAGTACGCACAACTAAAGGTGAAAAGCGAGCTTATTGAGTTGGTAAGGGCAAAATCAGGCGAAGAAGGCTTGGGCATTTTGGTTGACGCTATATCGGATTTGTTAAACGACTTTTCCCATAACGGTGCCTCATATGTGAAGAGCATTTTGAAAGCGGATTGATTTTCCACGACATCAAATCTGTTTGTTATAAAGTTGTTAATAAACAAACACTTGCAAATACCCTATAACAAGGGTAGGATATAGATATCACTCGCAAGAGTAAGTGTTTTGCTTCTTTATTTGTGGGCCTCTCTATCCTTGTGAAGAAGCATTTTCAAGTGGCGGGTGCCTTAATTGCAAAGTTATTAATAGTTATTCTCCTTTAGCAATTGTGCAATTACCGAGTCCTTCGTAGCACTCTTTGCGTGGGGCTTTTTTATTTCATTAAATGCCATGCATTCGCCTTGTGCTTCTGTCTAATTACGTCAGTATAAGAAGTTAGTCAAATTTTCTGCTAAGGCGCCTCAATCCTGCATCGTTAAAAAATCCTAAATAAGCCTTAATAAGTGAAATAATGTCAGCTTGTTACCCTGTGCCGCATCATTAAACAAAGGATGAGTTTAAAGCAAATACTGTTAGCGCTTATAGTTCCAATCACCTGGGGGTTGGGCTTTACCTTGGCCAAAATCGGATTAGAGCAATTTTCACCATTGTTCATCATGTCTATGCGATTTGGAATCGCGGGCTTGATTCTCGTTTGGTTTACGCAGCCACCCTGGGGGCGTATGCGTGAGATTTTTATGGTTGCACTAATCGGGTCTACCATTCAGTACGGCCTTACATTTAACGGCCTCAGGGGTGTCGACGCCTCGACTGCGGCCATATTGGTACAGCTCGAGGGTCCGATATTGGCACTTTTCGGCGCTTTCTTGTTTAAGGAGAGGCTTGGGATTGCGCGAATTATTGGCATGATCCTTGCTCTTGTGGGTGTTTTTATTATTGTGGGTGAGCCGAGATTGGAAGATAGTCTAGACAGCGCTCTTTTGTTGATTGCAGGCTCAAGTGTGTGGGCGGTTGCTCAACTGATGATTAGTAGACTTAAAGGGCTTTCCGCAATCACCATACTTGCATGGGTGGCTGTGATGGCGACACCACAAATGTTGATTGGGTCGCTCATTTTTGAGGAGGGTCAGTGGCAAGCTGTAATGACTGCAGATTGGGTCGACTGGTCGATTGTTCTCTATCTGGCATTAATAATGACAGTGATTGGTTACAGCGTCTGGTATCACTTACTAAGTAGTGTTGATGTAAGTAAAATTTCTCCCTTCTTAATGCTTTTGCCTGTCACTTCAATTATTGCGGGAGTAACGCTCTTAGATGAAGAGTTAACGGCGTCCATGATAATTGGTGGCTTGATGATTATGACTGGTGTTGGCGCCAGCTTGATTAATTGGCAATGGAACAAAGAACAAATTATCCCTTAGTCATTATCAAACAATTTGAAAATTAACAAGTCGGATGATTTTCATTATTGCGCCTTAAAGCGAAACATGGTATGGTTTGCGCTTTTTTCTGAATTGTGTCATGCCTTACGACTGCGGTGTTTTTGCTTAAACAATCTCTGCAATGACAAATAGATTGTCACCCATGCTAACTATCGATGGTGCGTGCTTGATGATAACCATCCCGTCTCTTTTTGCAAAATATTCGACAGGTTCACAAGTCGTTCTATCGGTATTGTGAATTTTGGCGAGTAGGTCGCCCGTGCGTACCATGTCGCCCAAAGAGACTATAGGTTCGACAAGGCCACGATGTTCACAGCATACAAACGAGCGGTCGTCTGGCATGTTTAGTGAAACTGTAGGCGAGAGATTTGGTATGAGCGTGCCATCCATAATGCCTGCGTGAATCAGGAGGTTGTCCACACCACGCTTAGCAATTTCTACTGTATACGGTGTGCTTGTGCCACCACCGCCTAACTCTGTAGTGACAAAAGTTTTACCCATGGATTCAACTTGGGAGTCGTACATTCCGCCAGAATCCAGTTCCAGCATTTTTAACAGATAAGGTGCGCCAAATGCTTTGGCTGCCGCTTCACAAGCCTTTTCTTGCTTTTTGTTGTCAAGCACATGCGAGGCCGCAAAAGGTAGGCAGTCGAGTGTTTTTCCGCCGGAATGAATATCCAGCGCTATGTCGGTCATTGGTAACAATGTGCGGCTAAAGTAATCCGCGATAATTTGAGTTACTGTGCCATCTGGTTTTCCTGGGTAGGTGCGGTTCATGTTTATGCTGTCAATCGGTGAGACACGATCGCAAGATTGAAACGCAGGAAAATTCATTGCTGGGATGATAATAACTCGGCCTGAAATATTACTAATATCATTACGTCTTGCGAGATTGAACAGCGCAATCGGGCCCTCGTATTCATCACCATGGTTGGCGCCGGTTAACAGGGCTGTGGGCCCGTCACCATTCTTAAATTGGGTGATTGGAATCATAATCGAGCCCCAGGCCGAGGTGTTGCTTGAATATGGGACCTTTAGAAAGCCATGCTGAATGCCTTCTTTGTCGAAATCGATTGTTGCAGAGATAGGGTTGTTTTTCATCGTTTTATTTAATTAGCAGTTGTCTTGGTACATTGGATAGGCATTCACCGCCATTTTGACCGACACGAATACTCTCTGTCATCTCAAAGCCCCAGTCGTCAAACCAAATGGCAGGCATAAAATGAAAGGTCATATTTTCCTGAAGCACGGTTTTGTCCGAGGAGCGTAAACTCATTGTACGCTCACCCCAGTCTGGCGGGTAGCTGAGCCCAATTGGGTAGCCGACACGGTTGTTTTTCTCGTAGCCATATTTTTTCAGTGTTGCGGTAAAGCTGTCGGATATTTCCTCGCAGACAACACCTGGCTTAAACATTTCTAGCGCATTCTCAATGCACTCAGCAATCACTTTTTCAATGTCGATGTATTTTTGTGGCGGCGTACCCAAAAACAAGGTGCGTGAACACGGACAATGGTAGCGGGCATAGGCGCCTGCTAGTTCTAAAAACATACCTTCATCATTCGCCAGTTTTTTGTCATCCCATGTCATGTGGCATGCGGCTGCCTCATCGCCAGCACCGATCAAAGGCACGAAGGATGTGTAATCACCGTAATGACCATCCTTGCCTAGCGCGCCTGCATGCAGTATTTCTGCTACGAGCTCGTTTTTTTGCATGCCCGGTTCAGCAACTTCCATTACTCGCTGATACACGCCCTCAATCACCTTGCCAGCGCGGCGCATATAGTCGAGTTCTGTTTCAGACTTTACTGCTCGTTGCCAATTCACAAGTCCTGTTTGATCACAAAAGCTTGCCTCAGGCATGCAGGTGTATAAAGATTCGGCTGCTCTTGCAGAGAAGTAGTAATTATCTTTTTCTAAACCTATCCGGCATTTATCCAAGCCTTTTTGCTTAAGAATGTTGGCAAGAAATTCCATTGGGTGGCGCTCTGGTGACATTACATATTCGTCCGGGTAAGGTAGAATATCCTCCAGAGGTAAGTCGGTTGTTAGCTCTGCGCCTTTTGCATCAATGCCACGCCCGTACCAAAATAGGGCGCCATCACTAGATATGACAACGCATTGATGGACATAAAACGACCAGCCATCGTATCCTGTCAACCAGCACATATTGGCTGGATCATAGACTATTAATAAGTCGACACCAGCTTGCCCCATTGCAGCGCGAGTTTTATTTTGTCGTTGCTGGTATTCGATTTTATCGAACCTTCTTCTGCTTTCTTTCATAACTCTCCAAAAATTGTTTTAACTTAAAGAGCTCAATGCTTGCTCAAGATCTGCGATTAAATCCTCAATGTCTTCAATGCCGGCTGAATACCTTACTAATCCTTCCGGTATACCTGCTGCAGCGCGCTCTTCTGCAGTGCATTCCACATGTGAAGTTGTCACTGGAGGCCCAACAACTGTTTCAACGCAACCTAAATTTGCCGCCATGTGGGCGTAATTCAGCTTTGGTAAAAACTGTTTAATCGCGTCAAGCCCGCCTTTCACCGAAAAGCTTAACATGCCGCCAAAACCTTTCATTTGCGTTCTAGCAACTTCGTGACCAGGGTGTGATGCCAAGCCGGGGTAGTTAACCAAATCAACCATTGGGTGGCCTTCCAAGAATGTTGCCACAGCCATAGCGTTGTCGTTTTGACGTTCAACCCTGAGCTTCAAAGTCTTCATGCCTCTTAATAGGCTATAAGCATCCATCGGTGCTAATGTTGCACCGTTGATTTCGCGATAATGATAGACCTTGTGGACCAAGTCTTGATTGCCACAAATCACACCACCTAGGGCGTCTGCATGGCCGCCCAGATATTTAGAGGCGGAGTGAAGCACGATGTCTGCACCAAGCGCTAAAGGCATTTGGTTGATCGGCGTGGCAAAGGTATTGTCTACAACAACTAGTGCGCCAACTTTATGGGCGGCACTTGCCAGGCGCTTGATGTCGGTAATTTTGATCGTAGGGTTGGTTGGTGTTTCTAGGTAGAGCACCGTGCAGCCCTTTGTAATCTCTGCCTCAATTTGCTCGTAATCGCCTGTTTCGCAAAGCGCAACCTTGATGTTTAACGGTGGTAAAAATTCATTAAAAATAACGTTAGTGCCGCCGTAGCTGTCTTTGATGGAAACAACACGATCACCGGGTTTTAAAAAAGTGGCCAGAGTGTTGCTGATGGCCGCCATTCCTGAGGAAAAACTGGTTGCTGCCTCAGCGCCTTCTAGCACCTTTACCTTGTCTTCAAACGCTCTGACAGTTGGATTTGTGTTACGCGAGTATATGTGGCCAGGCTTTTCGCCAAGGGCAACTTGGTGCCAAGTGTCAATGTCTTTGTAAGCGAATGAAACGCTGTGAACAACTGGAACTTGAGTGGATCGTTCAAAAAGTTCGTGTTCTTGCTCGCCACCCCAAATACTTTGGGTGGACTTTCCGATGGTGTTTTGCATAGTGACTCCTATGTTGCTGCAAAATATAAAATAGAAGAAGTGTTTTCTTCCAATCCTACATCAAGGCAGCGCTTTAAAAGCCTTTATCTTGATAGCCAAATCATACACAAATTTATTGCACAATTCAATAGACACAATTTTGTGAAGTGTTTATTATTAACACTAATTATGATGAATTTGCCCTCTGAACAAAGCAACATCAATACGTGTGTTATTCTTTTGCATGGGTTAGTCCGTACAGATTCCTCGCTTAAAAAGATGGCGTTAGCCCTGAACTCCGAGGGTTATAAAACAATAAATACAAGTTACCCCTCCACTAAACACACCATTGAAGAGCTGGCTGACTCTACTATCAGTAGTGCGCTGTTTCAATGTGCGGGCAGCACCAAAGTGCATTTTGTCACTCACTCGTTGGGCGGTATCTTAGTGCGCCAGTATTTGAGCAAAAACACGATAAAAAAATTAGGTAGAGTGGTGATGTTGGGCCCGCCAAATCAAGGCAGTGAGGTTGTGGATTCTTTGAGAAATGTTCCGGGTTTTGAGCGGATGCACGGCGCTGCTGGATTGCAGCTGGGGACAGATGCCAAAAGTGTGCCAAAAGTGTTAGGTGCGGCGAATTTTGAAGTAGGCGTTATTGCTGGTACACGGAGTGTTAATCCGGTTTTATCAAGGATGCTTCCAGGTCAGAATGACGGTAAAGTGAGTGTGAACAATACCAAAGTTGAGGGCATGACTGATCATATTTCATTGCCAGTTACGCACCCTTTTATGATGAGAAACAAGACGGTCATCCGTCAAGTGATCCACTTTTTGAAAAATGGCCAGTTTGAATAAGTTCAGACTATTTTGAGCTTACGATATTCGTTAAAGAACAACAGGATGAATATCAATGTCACAGTTACACTGAGCGCAGCCATTATGTCAAAACTGTCATCGCTAGTTGTTACTTGATGTATTTTTGCGATTAAAAATAGCAGATGAGTGGTGCCAAATGCCGCACATACATCGCCAAGTACATTTTCAGGTAGATTGGCAAGGACGCTCGATAGCATAGCAAGACTCAAAATCAAGACGGTTATAAAATTTATATAAGGGGTAAGATTTGGCGTCTTAACAAATTCAAACGTCCAGACAATTTTTTCAGGTGCGAACCATAAAAGGAAAACACTACCCGCTAAGAGTGCTGCTTGAAGGTTTAAAAGTTTTTTTGCATTCATGATTTATGAGAATAATCAGTGCGTTAGTAGAGTAATTGTACGCCCAACAAATTATTTTTTCAACTAAACCAGAGCAATTATTTCAATCAATTCTTAAGGCGCCATAGTAACAAATTTGAATTACTTGATTAACAATAACAATAACAATAACAATAACAAGTACTAGTAATTCCTACAATTTTCCTTGTTAAGTAAAATTAGCCCACATTGGACCACACAAATGGTATATTTGCAGTCAATTTAGACTGTGTTGTGAAATTACCAAGGTTGTGAAACTCGTCTCTAAACTGCTATTATTTTGCTTGGCCTTGGGCTTGTTAAGTGTATCTTATGCTGATTTTCGCCAAGGGCTTGATGCTTATAATACTGGTGATTACGAGGCAGCCTATAAAGAATGGCAGCCCTTGGCCAAACAAGGCGATGCCGATGCGCAATACAATCTTGGTTTTATGTATCGTCGTGGCGAGGGCGTTAAGCAAGACGATGAAAAAGCGGCCTATTGGTATCGAAGGGCTGCCGATCAAGGGGATTCTAAGGCACAAACTTATTTAGGCTTGCTTTACACCTATGGCAAGGGCGTTGTTCAGGATTATCAACAAGCGGCGTACTGGTATAAAAAAGCAGCCGATCAGGGCGCTGTCAAAGCGCAAAATACATTGGGCGAAATGTATTACTATGGCCAGGGCGTTATGCAGGACTATCAACAAGCCTTTGAATGGTATGGCGCTTCTGCTCGGCAAGGCGACGCCGAAGGCCAGTACACTTTGGGTGTGATGTACGAGCACGGTAAAGGCGTAACACAAGATTACCAAAGCGCAATCAGCTGGTATTTAAAGGCAACAGAGCAGCAGTATGCTAGCGCACAGTACAATTTGGCGGTGATGTATTACAACGGCAAGGGCGTCTCTAAGGACATGTCCAAGGTGAAATATTGGATTCGCTTGGCATACGAAGGCAACGATAACAAAATCAGTAAGATCGCTGGAGATGCTTGGAGTGCACTTAAGCTCTGGCAATATTGAAATACTCACAAGGCTGAATAGCCAATTTTCCAAGCCTCTTTCACTTTAAAATAATTGCATATTTACTATGCATTCGCCTTATCGTTTTTAAGAAATCGTATTTTTGATGAAATCCCTTAGTTCAATTTTGTGTCTAGCACCAATTGTATTTGGTTTGTTGTTCGTCTCCGCTGCGTCAATGGCCGATGAGATTCGTGTCGCCGTAGCCAGCAACTTTGTAGGTGCAATAAAAATCCTTGCCAATGAGTTTGAGGGCAGTACTGAACATCGAGTGATTTTAATTCCTGGTTCAACAGGAAAACACTACGCCCAAATCGTCAATGGAGCACCTTTTGATTTGCTCTTTGCGGCGGATGTGAAGAGGCCTGAATTATTGGACACACATGGCCTAATCGAGCCAAACTCAAGATTCACCTACGCCATCGGCAAGTTGGTATTGTGGAGTGCGCTTGAGAGTGCTATTGATTTAGAAGATGAGGTTATTGTTGGGGGTGATTTTCGCTATTTGTCAATAGCCAATCCAAAGTTGGCGCCTTATGGCAAGGCTGCAGAAGAGGTGATTAGAGAAAAAGGTGCGTGGGGCGCCATTCAGGGCAAACTTGTGCGAGGTGAAAACATTGCCCAAACTTATCAATTTGTCGACAGTGGCAACGCAGAGTTGGGCTTTGTTGCTTATTCCCAAATATTAAAACCGAGTGGAGTCATCAAGGGTTCGTATTGGATGGTGCCCGAAAATTTATATTCGCCGATTGAACAGCAGGCTGTTTTGCTGAAGAATAATGAGGCTGCTCGAGCGTTTTTGGTTTATGTAAAAAGTGATGAAGCGCTGGAGATTATTCTTAGTTTCGGGTATGGTACGCCATAAGGAGCCATTGAGCTATTTATGCTAAACGAATTCGATCTTGCTGCCTTAATAGTGACGCTGAAATTAGCGAGTATTAGTACGTTGATTTTGTTAGTCATCGGCACACCACTTGCTTGGTGGTTGGCTCATTCTAAGTGGAGATTAAAGTCACTGGTTGAAGCTTTGATTGCCCTGCCTCTCATCTTGCCGCCGACAGTGCTAGGTTTTTATTTACTGATTAGCCTCGGGCCAAATGGTCCAATTGGTGGAGTGATGCAATGGCTTGGGGCCCAGCCATTGGCATTTACTTTTGCAGGCCTTGTAATTGGCGCTGTCATTTATTCGATGCCATTTGTTGTACAGCCCTTGCAAAATGCCTTTGCCTCGATTGGCTCTCGACCGATGGAGGTTGCAGCAACGTTAAGAGCAGCGCCTGTCGATCGCTTTTTTACTGTTGCTGTGCCATTGGCGCGTACGGGTTTTGTCACTGCTGCAGTGCTAGGTTTTGCGCATACCGTTGGTGAATTTGGTGTGGTGTTGATGATTGGTGGTAGCATTCCTGGAGAGACACAAGTGCTTTCCATCGCAATTTACGACCATGTTGAAGCCTTGGAATACGGTAATGCCCATTGGCTTGCTGGCGGCCTGTTGCTAGTGTCATTTATTATGTTGGTTGTTGTCTATAGTTTGAATCGTCGTTTTTCATTGCTGCAAAGGAGTGGGCAATGACCATACGGTGCCAACTCAGCATTACTCGAACCGACTTTGCCCTGGATGTTGATTTGTCCTTGCCTTTAAAAGGAGTTACTGCAGTTTTCGGCCCTTCTGGTTCCGGCAAAACAACTTTTTTACGAGCGCTTGCCGGCCTTGAAAATAACAAGGGCTATATAAAAGTGGGTGACGTCATTTGGCAAGATGAACAACATTTTGTGCCGACGCATAAGCGCTCTATTGGCTATGTTTTTCAAGAGGCCAGTTTATTTGAGCACCTTAACGCTAAGGATAATATTGAATATGGCTTTAAGCGTGCCATTGATGTCGATCAATCGGTGATGCAAAGAGCAATTAAGCTGCTGCAAATTGAGCATTTGCTTGATCGCAGAGCCAGTCAATTATCTGGCGGCGAGCGCCAACGAGTGGCCATTGCAAGGGCGTTGTCAGCAAATCCATCAATGCTATTGATGGACGAACCACTGGCTTCATTGGGTGACAAACACAAAAAAGAAATCCTACCTTTTTTGGAGTTGTTACACGGCGAACTGGAAATCCCAATGATTTATATTAGTCACTCTATTGACGAAGTTGCCCATCTTGCCGACCATTTGATTCTGCTTGATGAAGGCCGTGTTGTTGGTAATGGCGAAATTTCAGAGATGCTCACTCGATTGGATTTGTCGTTATCTCATGGTGAAAGGGCGGCCTCAATTATTGAAGCGAAAGTACTTGAGCACGATGACAATTACAATCTAACCATGATTGATTTTTCAGGCGGTCGATTCTTCGTCCCTAGAAAGCAGTTACCTATTGGCTGTGATGTGCGTCTCAGAGTGGAAGCGCGCGACGTAAGCTTGACAACACAGCGCCAAGAGGAGACCAGTATTTTGAATATTTTGCCAGCAACAGTTGATGAGATAAGCGATGAGGGCGATGCGCAAGTAATGGTACGTTTAAAAGTAGGGAGTGATTTGTTACTTTCCTGTATTACTAACAAATCTGCCGAACTGCTAAAACTGCAGATTGGCAAAGCTATATATGCTCAAATAAAGAGCGTAGCGCTGTTGTCATAACCAAGGAATTTGATGAAGAGAGAGTTTAAGTACTGGATACTGTTATTGATTGGCTTGCTAGCGTGGTTTGGTGTCATTATCGACTTTACCACGTCTATTAATAAAGATCTGGCTGCAGGCTTCACTGTCAGCTATACCTTTATTAGGCTGCTAGGTTACTTTACAATTCTTACCAATATTTTTGTCGCTATTGTTGCCACAACTTGCGCACTGCTTCCTAATTCGCGCTGGGGCATGATTTTTTCCTCTCCCAAAGTATTTGGCTGTGTGGTAACTTCTATTGTGTTTGTGGGTATTATTTTTCACCTCCTGCTCAGCGATATATACAACCCTGACGGTATCAAAGCTATTGCTAATTACCTCAATCATTACATTACCCCAATGGCAATGTTGGTCTTTTGGTTGGCTTTCCCGGCCAAACAACCGATACCAGTTTCCACCCCTTTTTACTGGGGCATTTATCCCCTTGTATATGCAGTATATATAGCCATACGCGGCGAGCTACTCGGCAAATACCCGTATTTTTTCCTTGATGTAAGCACGCTAGGCTACCCTCAAGCATTACTCAATGGAGTTGGTTTGTTTTTGGTTGTGGCTGCTATCGGCTTTGTTGTTCGTGCGGGCGTCCATTACACATCAAGGCGCCAAAATATTGCCGTTGAACATTAGTTAAGAAGAGCTAAGTGTGCGCCTAATGGCGTCTTTCCAGCCGCAGAGTTTTTGTTTTCTAAGGTTTGCTGACATCGTCGATGTAAAGCGTTTTTCTTTTTTCCAGGATTTGGAAAATTCTTCTGGTGCGGGGTAAAAACCAACTTGCATACCGGCGAGATAAGCCGTACCAAGTGCCGTTGTTTCTAACACCGGCGGACGATCAATAGGCATCGCTAGAATATCTGAGAGTCGCTGCATTGTCCAGTCGGAGGTCGCCATGCCGCCATCCACCCTAATGACTGAAGTGGTGCCATTTTTCCAATCGTCAGCCATTGCTTGTAGGAGGTCAGAGGTTTGATAACAAACGGCCTCAAGTGCGGCTTTTGAAATTTCAGCGGGGCCAGTATTGCGTGTTAAGCCGTAGATTGCACCACGGCAGTCGGCATCCCAGTAGGGAGCACCGAGGCCAACAAAAGCCGGCACCAAATAAATATCTTGCTCATCGTCTGCTTTTGTGGCCAATTCTTCAGACTGAGATGCGGAATCAATAATTTTTAAACCGTCTCGAAGCCATTGCACTGCAGCACCTGCAATAAAAATAGAACCTTCCAGTGCATACGTTGGCGTATTGTTGAGTTGTAGGGCGATGGTAGTGAGCAGCTTGTTTTTAGAGGTCACTGCTTTTGTGCCGGTGTTGAGAAGTACAAAACAGCCGGTACCATAGGTTGATTTCACCATGCCTGGTTCAAAGCAAGCTTGCCCTACTAACGCTGACTGTTGGTCACCGATTAGACTTGTTATTGGGATTGGCTTGCCGAAAATATCATTATCGGTTTGTCCAAAGTCTGTGGCAGAGTCTCGTACGTCGGGCAGCATTGCTTTTGGTATGTCGAATAGCGCCAGAAGGTCGTCGTCCCAACAGCCTTGATGAATGTTGTACAACATCGTTCTCGAGGCATTGGTCGCGTCTGTAGCGTGCGTCATACCATTGGTTAGGCGCCACAACAAATAACTATCAACGGTGCCAAATAGCAGTTGGCCTGCTTCGGCTTTTTCACGAACACCGACCACGTTGTCAAGGATCCAAGCAATCTTGGTGGCAGAGAAGTAAGGATCTAGAAGCAGGCCGGTTTTTTCAGAAATATTGGTCTCGCGCCCGAGGTCTTTGAGTTTTTGGCAGGCGTCCGCGGTGCGACGATCTTGCCAAACAATGGCGTTGTAGATGGGCTCGCCCGTTTGCTTATCCCAGACAATAGCTGTTTCGCGTTGATTGGTAATGCCGATGGCCGCAATTTGATCCGGCGTTGCTTCCGCCTGTGCAATGGCAGAGTGGCAGCACTCTAATGTGGATACCCATATTTCCTCGGGACTGTGCTCAACCCAGCCAGAACGTGGGAAGAATTGTTCAAATTCCTTTTGCCCAATTGCGACGATATTGTATTCAGCGTCAAATAAAACAGCGCGTGAAGACGTGGTGCCCTGATCTATTGCTAATATGTATTTTTTCGGCTTAAGGGCCAACGGGTTAACCCTCTTGTTTTACAAGGTCCAGTCTTGCAACAGGCTGCTCATTGATAAAAAGATGAATCAGTGCAGTCACCGCTGCAATCGCTGCAGCCGCCCACCAAATAACATCATAAGAGCCGGTTTGATCGAAGTAATAACCGCCCAACCAAACGCCAATAAACGAACCAATCTGATGATTTAAAAAGACAATGCCATACAGTGTGCCCATATAGCGCAGGCCAAACATTTGCGCCACGAGTCCAGAGGTAGGCGGGATGGTGGCAAGCCAAAGCAAGCCGGTCACGATGGAAAATGCATAAATTGAGACAAGGCTGATTGGGGTAATCAGAAACAAGACAATGGTAATTGCACGACCCGCGTAGATATAACTTAGCAGCATTTTCTTTGAATATATGCCTGAAAATTTACCGGCTGCAATAGACCCTATAATATTAAACAACCCAATTAACGCAAGACTAGTAGCCGCAACCGATCCGTCAAAACCTTTGTCGCCGAGGTAGGAAGGCATGTGAACGGTGATAAATGCAAGCTGAAAACCACAGACAAAAAACCCAGCGATTAGCAACCAAAAAGGCGTATGAGATCGAGCCTCTACCAGTGCCTCTCTAAGGGTTTGTGGCGGCTCGTCAATCATCTTACTGCCAACACCTGCATCGCCCCTGAAAGTCGGAGCAAATAGCATCATACATAAGGCGCCAGCCGATAGAATGAGAAGTGCCGTTTGCCAGCCGTATACTTCAAGAAAGCTTTGTGCAACAGGAATGATAAGAAATTGACCTAACGAGCCCGCTGCTGTTCCTAAGCCAAGTGCAAGTGCGCGTTTTTCCGGTCTAACCATACGCGCCATTGCAGGAAGAATAATGCCAAGACCTGTGCCGGAAACGCCCATACCTATAAGAATGCCAGCGCCGATGTGAAGCTCCATTGCAGAGCCCGCATTGGCGGTGACGTAGATACCCAATGAATACAATAACGAGCCACCAATGACTGCTCTAAAAGTACCATACTTGTCTGCTACGGCGCCTGCTAAAGGCTGAAATAGGCCCCAGCAAAGATTCTGCAACGCGAGTGAAAAGGCAAAAACCTCACGGCCGTAGCCAAACGAATCTGAAATTGGCTGCAGAAAGAAGCCGAAAGATGAGCGCAAGCCAAAATTGATTACCAATAAAACGCAAGAAGCAATAATAGCAATGCTGATTAAATTTTTATACTGAGTCATATCGGAAGCAATCGATAAAAATTGAAAGTATAACCCTTTCTCTTATTGGTCAGAAAATTTTGATATGATGAGTAGCCAATAGTAAGTGTTTTTGCAAAAGAGAGGAGTGCTGATGAAATTACTTGTTTTTCAACATATTGACTGTGAGCATCCTGGCTCGTTGCGTGGGTTTTTAGCCAAGGATAATATTCAATGGGATGCAGTTAATCTGCATCGAAGCGAGCCAATTCCTGACCTGGATAATTATGACGCTCTTTGGGTGATGGGTGGCCCAATGGATGTTTGGGATATTGAAGATTGTCCTTGGTTGGTGGCAGAAAAAGCAGCCATTCGTCACTGGGTAGGCGAACTTCGCAAACCTTATTTGGGATTGTGTTTGGGTCATCAGTTGCTTGCTGATGCGATGGGCGGCACCTGTGGTCCAATGCCCATACCTGAGATTGGGGTGCTGGAAGTTGAGCTGACTGATGAAGGTGTTGCCGACCCTATTTTCCAGGGCATGACTAGCACACAACAATGTCTGCAATGGCATTCGGTGCGCGTTGCTCAAGTGCCCAAAGGTGCAACCGTATTGGCAAGATCTGATGTTTGTACGATACAAGCTATGCGCATTGGATCGAATGCTTGGTCGATGCAATATCATGTGGAGATCGAGCCAGATACAGTCGACAATTGGGGTGCGGTGCCTGCATATGCCACTGCTCTGCAAGAGACCTTGGGCGATGATGGCCTGTCAAAGCTGAAAAGAGAGTCCGAAGTCGTTATTGATACTTGCTTGGCCAGTGCAGGGAAAATATATCAAAATTTTATGCGGCTTGCCAAATAATAAAATAAGTTGCCTTCTGGGTAGTGAGGTAAGATAGTTAACAATTAGGTGTATTTTGAAGCGCCTTTGGATTTTCGAATAGCACATTTTTCATTTCAATTCAGGAGAAGTTATATGTCGGTCGACAACCATTTATATAAAGTAAATTCGATTGAGAAAGGTCATGAAGACCATGAATTTATTAAAGCTCAAAACATGGAAGAAGCAGAAGAGAGGGCACATAATGCCCATCCAAATGCTGAAGTCGAAGTGATTGAGTTAGAGGTTGGTGCCGAGGATTGACTGGTTAGTAAACCCCCGCCATTAGAGAGATGGCAGGGTTTTTGTTTTTAGTGACAATGGTGTTGTTGAGCACTGTGTTTACCAAATAGAGACCAGATCCACTTTTCAAGTTTATTTTTTTCCATTTCTGCTTTTTGGCGATGTTTCATCTTGCCTTTATCCATTCCCGGCTCGCCGTCCATATCGTGCATCCATCCTTTTATGCCTTTTTTGTTGCGGCATTTCTTGGCGACACGTTTGTCTGAGTCTTTTGCAGAGTTGGCTTTGTGCTCCTCATGACCTTCACGTGAAACATCTTTGTTGCCTTTTTCTGCTTTTTGGCAGACCTGATGATTGCCCTCTAATTGAGCATACAGCGCTTTTCTCAGCTCTTGACGATCTTCAATCGATAACGCCTGAATTTGGCTAACTAATTGTTCAATCGTGACGCTTGATACACCTTCACCTGAAGTCGTATCTGTATTAGCCAAGGCCGCCTGTGTGCCGATGCAAAGAATCGACACCAGTAGTAAATGTTGTAATTTTTTCATGTTGTATTTCCTTATCGGTTAAATTAAACAACTCAATTGTTTGTTCGAGTTAGGTGCTATGTTAGTGGTTGATTGTTACCACATGTTTTCTAGAGAGAAACCAAGTGTGGCAAATTGTAACCAAGTGTTACATCGGGAGTGTAGCCAGAAGCTACACTCCAAACTGTCGACCTAACTTGCCCTGGTTAAGAACTTACTTTTAAGGCCGCTCAACCAATTAATAAAGTCGTAATTCATTGAGTAAAGACACGGCAACAACACCAGCGTAATCAAAGTGCCAAACAACAAGCCATAGCCTAGAGCTAGCACCATGGGTTGTAGGAAAGCATCTTTTCCGCCAACACCATAGGCTAAAGGCAATACAGCTGCAAGCGTTGTTAGTGTCGTTAAAACAACCGCTCTAAGCCTGTCTTTTGAGCCTACAGCAATCCAATTAACTGAATCACTATCTTGGTCTTGTTTAGATTTCAAGTAATTGAGGTGACTTATCATCACCAGCGAGTCGTTAACTATTACACCAACGAGCGCCAAGATGCCCATTAGAACAAAAAAGCTGAACGGCTCACCGTGCAGAACAAAAGCCCAAAGAACGCCAATCATAGAAAACGGTATGCTTGCAAGCACCAATAAAGGTTGGGAGTACGAGTTAAACAGCAACGCGATAACCATAAAGATGCCGAAAACCGCAAAGCTCAGCGCCCAATAAAAGTCATCCAGTGCTTGAGTTGTTTGTCTGGCACTACCTCCTTCCACGACTCTAACGCCAGGAAAATTCCTCGCTACATCCAGTGTGTTTAGTGCCTCTCTCATTGCTACCTGTGCGGTTGTGACCGAGTCGTCAACTGCGGCGCTAATCGTAACAACTCGCTCGCCATCCAAATGCTTGTAGTCAGGTTCGCCCAGAATCTCGAGAATGGTTGAAAATTCAGACATTGGAATCATCATTCCCTGGCCATTTCTGACTTGCGTGCTTGGGATGTAGCTCTCGGAATAGTTGTTATCACCCAGATACATTTTGACGTTTAAATTGGCGTTGTCGAACTGAACATCCGTGACGTTTTTGCCCGAGTAAATTGTTCTAAGGTGACTGTAAATCTGTTGATAGTCCACACCCAGTCTGGCCATGGCCTCGTAATCTAGCACCACTTCTATTCGAGAATTTCCTGGATCTTCGCCTGTGTCGATATCCCCAACCCCTGGCATGCTCATTAGTATTTCTTCTAGTTGAGTAATAGCAGCCTTTCTTTGTGCGTCGTTGCTGCCTACCAAGTATATTTCAATATCTGAGCCGGCACTTGGTCCTTGGCGGTTGGCCTTAAAATTAACGACTTCAACCCCTTCGGCGTTGATTGTCGTTGCTTGCAAGTTTTTTATTATTTCAGCAGCACTAACATCCCGATCGCTTGAAGGAATCAAGGCGATGGTGATTGTTGCTTTGTTGGTTTCGCGTGAGCCAATAGAACTGGTAAAGAAATCCAAGTTGGTGCCAGTTTGCTCAATAATAATATTTTCAACTTGAATGACAGCTTGCTCAGTCATACTGGCCGAGCTGCCCGACGCTGTCTCAATGCGCATGTTTATCGTATTCGTGCCATCTGAGGGAAATGTTGTGAAGGACATATTGTTGATTGCAAAGAATGAGGAGTAAACTAGTAGAGCAACAAAAAAAGCAACAACCGAATAGCGCCATTTGAGCAACTTTTTCAGTTGTTTTTCAAACCAGCGCTCTACCGGCTTAAACCATGTTTTTTGCTTTTCACTTTTGTGTTCTGCCAAATGTGCAGGAAGGGCAAAGCTTACCTCGAGTACTGAAAGAACAAGCGCACAAATAACCGTCAAAGGAAATATATAGATGAATTTGCCATGGGTGCCAGACATCATAAACATCGTTGACATTGCCAATACCGTCGTCAAAATAGTGGTGAATACCGGCATAATGACACGCTTAAATCCAGCCACCACATTTGCATAGACGTCGCCGCCTTTAGATTTATGATGATGGATGCTCTCGGCAATGATAATACTGTCATCAACAACAATGCCCAAAACTAAAATCATAGCAGTCAGCGAGATAAGATTGATTGTCTCCCCGACAAACCCAAGATAAGCTACCGTACCCAATAAGGCAACAGGTATGCTGATAGCCACCCAAAAAGCTGTTTTAAGCGACAGGAAGCAGCCGAGAACAATCATGATGAAAATCAAACCCAGGATGGCGTTGTTTGTAACAATTTCTAAGCGATTTGCAACGTCTGCAGATTGGTCGTTAGTGATAATCAAATTCAATTCACTTGGATAGTGTTGCTCCAGCTCGTAGACTCTCTCTCTAACTTGTTCAACGGTGCGAATAATGTCGGCGTCTTCTGATTTTTTGATTTTTAGAATAAATCCTGTTGCGCCGTTGATGCGAGTTATGGACTGGGATTCAACAACGCCTTCACTCACTGTGGAGATATCTTTTAAATAGACAAGTGGGGCATCATAGCTTGACTTAACGACAACATTTTCAATGGCCTCGATGCTTTCGTATTCAGACAGCATAACAATGCTTTTTTTATTCTCTCCCTGGTTGTTGTCGCCGATGGTTGAGCGCACATTTTGCTTTGCAATAGCGTTACTCACTTGGTCGAATGAAAGCTGATACTGTAAAAGTTTGTCGGGGTCTATTTGTATTTGAATCTCTCTCTCCGAGGCGCCAGTTACATCAACAGCCGAGACGCCATCGATAAGCGCAAGATTCTTTTCTAAGTCGTTTGAAATTCGTTCGGCAACATCCATATTGACACTGCTACTGTCAACAATAATGGTTAGAACTGGCATCTCTGTGATGTTTCTATCAATGATGCGTGGGTCGTCAGCAATGTCGTCAGGCAAATTTCGAATACCGTTTACGGTTTCAGTTATTTCGGCTTTAACAGCCGATACATCCGTAACATCCGCGGAAATATTGACACTAATACTGGACATACCTTCACGAGAAGTTGAAGTGATTTTCTCAATGCCGGTAATTCCTTTTAATGCTGCCTCGATAATCTCGGTTATATTTTTTTCAACATCTTGCGGTGAGGCGTTTGGATAGGAGGTTGAAATGGTTAACGAGTCAAACTCTGCAGAAGGAAATTTGTCACGCTGGATGTCTTGTAAGGTTATGACGCCTAAAACGATAATGGACAAAGTGAAAACAAGTGCTAGTTTTTTTTGGTGTGCGAAAAATTTTAAAAAAGTGTCCATGGGGCGTCCTTGTGAAATATTGTTGGGTTAATTAATTGCGCTAACGAGTTGGTCTGTGAGGCTTAAATATTCAATGATTGCTTTTTGCAGACTTGCTGCAGCTTGTGTATAAGATAATTTCGCTGTATTGGCATTTTTTTGTGCTGTAATTACGTTACTTTTCTGACTCATTGCATCAAGGTATTGTCTCTGTGCTTCTTCGGCTTTTGCGTCTGCCAATAGGCTTTGTTCAAGTGAGATTTCCATCAACTGCTGTAGGAGTGCAATCCGTGAAATTTGAGCGTTGATTTGCAGAGTTAGGTTTGCTTCGCCCTCCTGTTTCCTGCTGTTAAGTTGTGCCAGTGAGTTTTCAGTTCTCTCAATGTCGAGCAATTCCTTTGTATTTCCAATCGGGTAAGTAAAGTTTAGGCCTATGTCGAACGAAGAATCTTGATTTGTGAGGCTGTCAAAGTAATTACTACCACTGCCTTGGCTGCTAATACCGATACTCAAATTTAAACTGGGCTCTAATTTGTTTTCGTTGCTTATGAGTTGTCGTTGAAGCTTTTGCCTATCAAAGTCCAATTGTTGGATCGCTCTTGAGCCTGCAATAAGGTTTTGGGTGTTGGTTTTCAGAGCGGTTTGTTCTTGGAATATGTTAAATTCGGCAATCATTACTAGTGGATCGACGTCTATCCATGAGGCAAGCTCTTTCTTTATAGTGTCTAGCTCTTGTTTGGCTTGTAGTAGTTGCTGCTTTGCTCGAATAAAGTTATCCTGTTCTTGCAATAGGCTGGATTCTGAGAGAATGGATTGCGAATGTTTTTCAGTGGCAATAGTAAACTGCTGTTCACTAAGGGTTAAATTTTCACTGACAATGGCCATTTTTTCTTGGGCTAGTGCCAGATCAATAAATCTCTTAGATTTGGACGCTATAAAATTCTCAGATTGCTCAACTAAGCTTAATTGCTTTGACTGAAAATCAATATCTGCTATATCTGTAGAGAGGCTTGTGTTTATACCGCCTTGATTTTCCAGTAGCGGCTGCGAGTAGGTGATCGAAGTAATATTTGTCGGCTGTATCGAGCCACTGTCATTCCACGAGTGCTTTATGCTTAAGTTTCCGCCAGTCTCTTCAATTGCCTTTTGCGCGCTTAGCTCAATCCTTGCGTTGTTGAGATTGCTTGAGGATGAGTAGTTGTCGTTAACGCTCAGCTGAGTATTCCAATCATAGAGTAGCTGAGAGGCCTGATGATCGAGTTGATTGGCTTCTTTGGAGAGTGATAATTGAGAATAAAACGGGTGTTCTTGAGTTAGTTTTTCGCTGTACTCGTTTAATGTTAATGAATAACTTTGGGTGCTGGCGCCCAGACATAAAATTGCAATAAGACTCTTTTTCATAATCTTCTCTCCTAATTGTTAATAATCGTTTTATGGTTTAATTTCTGGATTTCTTGTCGCCACCACCCCAGAATCGATTCCACATCGACCAAAAGCCGCGCCCACCACCTTGCCTTTTAACTTCTCTATCCATTCTGTTAGCCTGTGCATCACTAAGCTTGCACTCTCCACCACTGTCATCAGGTATTTTAGTCGCAACTTGCGCTAAAGCGAGACGTGCATCTTGAGATAAATCATCAACTCGGGAGAGGATCTCTTCTGTAATTTCAGAGTTGCCAGAATACTCTTGTGAGCTTAAATAGTCCAATAACGCACCATTGCAAAGCGACAAGCGCACTTCGTCGGGTAGAGATTTAAATTCCAATAGAACTTGGGCAAGGTCCTTTTTATCGGTAAACGATAAGCCTTCAAATGCAGGATTGTTCATCTTTGCGCCAGCAAAAACAGACATTGTGCCTGCCGTTAGCACTGATGCAAGTAATACTATGTATATTTTTTTCATTTTTCATTCCTTTAATTGATTTAGTTGATCCAAGTCTATATTGGATTGGTTGCTATGTTAAGCATTGATTGTTACAAGGGCTTTTCTGAAATGTAACAGTGTGTGGTGATTTGTTACCAAATGTAACAATGAAGTGATGGCAATCGGCTGACGTATAATTCAGCCGTATGAGTACGACAAGCACACAGCCATTGCTATTAATTGTTGACGATGATCCGGGTATTTGTCGGATGTTGGTGCGCTATCTTGAAGACCAAGGTTTGCAAAGTGAGTCGGTCGGCAGCGCCGATGAAATGGATGTGTGGCTTGCGGTAAAAAGTGCGGATTTGATTGTGCTCGATTTGATGTTGCCAGGTGAAGACGGGCTATCGATTGCAAGACGCCTTCGAGGCAGTTCGAATATACCTATTATCATGTTGACCGCCAAAGGCGATGAAATCGATCGCATCATTGGACTGGAGGTTGGCGCTGATGATTACCTCGCTAAGCCGTTTAATCCGCGAGAACTGTTGGCGCGCATTCATTCACTATTGCGAAGGGCAAGCTACAGCAATGTTGAAGAATTGGACAATGAGATTGTAACTTTTGGCGATTATCAGTTTAATAAAAAATCATTGATTCTCACACTCTCTGGCAAGGAGGTTGAGCTTGGTTACGCAGACATAAGCTTGTTGCAACTCTTTATTGATAAGCCGAATCAGCCCCTTAGTCGTGATTATATTTTGAATCAGTTAAGCGGCATCGATCGCGATCCGTTTGATCGTTCTGTTGATGTTCGGGTTACCAGGCTCCGCAAGAAAATTGAGCTAGACCCGACAGCGGCGCAATATATTCGCACCGTACGAGGCATTGGTTATCGATTTACTCCCCAAGGGGGCGGTGAGTCATGAGGAAGACATTATTTGTCAAAATTGCCATAATTATTTCTAGCGCACTGTTGTTATTGCAAATACTTTCGGTTGCGGTTGGCAGCTATTACATGAAAGACACCAATGATAAAGAGCGTGCAGATGAACTTGCGTCATTGATAGTATTAACTGCCAATACTTATACGGATTTACCTGAGGGTAGTAAAGAAGATTTTTCTCAAAGGTTAAGGCATCAGGATCACTTAATACTTGGCAAGGGTAACGAGCGTCTTGCTAAGGGGGTGGCCATTCCGCTTTACTATCGAGTTGTGGCTAGGCAAATATCTGAGCGAATTGATGGCCCGGTCAGGGTTATGAAGCAAGCTGGAAAATCTGAACGGTATTGGCTTGATATGGCGCTTGATGGTGAGCGTATTCGTATAGGTGTTAGTAAGCGTAGGCCTGATTGGCCAATACCTACAGTGGCAATTATAATAATGGTCGCTATTGCGCTTATTGCCATTTTCGCCAGTCTTTATTTGATGAAAAAAATCACCAAACCCTTGGAACAAATGGCCATTGCGGCAAAAACCATTGGCCAAGGTCGACAACCTGAGCCGTTGAGTGAAACTGGGCCACAAGAGTTGGCCGATACTGCCAAGGCATTTAACCAGATGTCCAAAGATGTTCATGATTTGTTAGAGAACCGAACTATTTTACTTTCTGGCATTTCTCACGATATTCGTACGCCACTGACAAGACTGGCATTGGTAACGGAGATGTTGCCGAAAGAGACCGATGATGAGTTGCAAGAGGAATTGCACAGTGTACACCGAGACATTGAGCGCATTGTTACTCAGTACTTGTCGTTAACACGAAGTCTTGATACAAGCGATACAGAGAGCATTGTATTTTCAGAATTGCTAAACGATGTGATTGCAGAGCTCACTTTTGAAACAAATCAAAAGGTAATACTGAGTGGTGACGAGAACGTTGTAATAACGACTTCGACTTACGCACTTCGTGCTGTTGTGGTCAACATTCTTAGCAATGCATTGCGTTACGGCGCTGGACAGCCTGTCGAAATGTGTTGGCAGAGCGTTGGTGACTCTTTGGAAATTTCAATTTTAGATCGGGGTCCGGGCATTCCTGATGCGCAAAAAGAAGCGATTTTTCAGCCATTTTATCGCTTGGAAGGGTCAAGAAATGTCACCACGGGAGGCACGGGTTTGGGGCTGGCGATTGTTAATCAAATCGTGAAGCAATATGATTGGAAGGTTGATGTTCATGATCGAATCGGCGGCGGTACAGAGGTTATTGTTCGTATCTCGTAATACTGTGAACATCCAGAATTTCATGAACGTAGAAAAAGCTTCTTTTTAGAGCTAAAAACACACAATTTAAGTGGGCGCTATTGCGTTGATATGCCAAGGGATTTTAGCTATTTTTCCAAGTTAAAAATTGCCATCGAGAAATCCGATTTTTAGCAGTAAGAAATATCAGTTGACTTTAAAAAACGTCCGCGGTTAAATCACATTTTTACATTAGTAATAATAATTTAAGGGGCCGTAATGAGTGATGAAGACGATTTCGATCTAAACGAACTTGATGACAAAGATCTTATTGAGCAAATTCAAGACGATTTATACGACGGATTAGCCGAAGAAGTGACCGAAGGTACGGAGATTTTACTCTCGCGCGGCTGGGATGCGAACGATGTTTTAGGCGAAGCTTTGGTTGGCGGCATGAAAATTGTAGGCGTTGATTTTAGGGACGGTATTTTGTTTGTGCCCGAAGTGCTTAAATGTGCTGGCGCGATGAAAGGCGGCATGAAAATCTTACGTCCAATTCTTGCGGAAGCTGCAGAAGACACCTCTTTGGGTAAGTTTGTTATTGGTACGGTTAAGGGCGATATCCACGATATCGGCAAAAACCTTGTGGGCATGATGCTTGAAGGTGCTGGTTTTGAGGTGATTGACCTAGGTATTAACAACCCTGTTGAAAACTATCTTGAAGCGGTTGACAAGCACCAGCCGGTGATTGTTGGCATGTCAGCCCTGTTGACAACGACAATGCCGTACATGGGTGTTGTGTCTGAAGAATTCGAAAAGCGTGGTTTGCGCAAAGACATTCACATGATGTGTGGCGGTGCGCCACTCAACCAAGAATTTGCTGACGCAATTGGCATACCTGCTTATGGCCGTGATGCGGCACGCAGTTCGGAAATGGCAGAGACCCATGTCCGTGAGCGAAAAAACAAACGTGCACACAGATAAAAAACGTCTTGTTCTCGGCTGCGGAGCGCTCGTTTACGACCTTCTTCGGCTGATTGAGCAAAATCCGGGTTTGTCAGATAAAGTTAAATTACAGTGTTTGCCAGCAAGTTGGCACAACAATCCGCAATTGATAGCCCCTGGCGTGGAAGATTATTTAGCTAAGTATGGCGATCTTTATGAAGATATCTATATTGCTTATGCAGATTGCGGTACGGGCGGGGCGCTTGACAGGGTTCTTGAAAAATATAATGCCAAACGCATCGGCGGCGCGCATTGTTACGAGTTTTTTGCCGGCTCTGAAGCTTTTCATAAAATGGCTGAGCAGGAGTTGGGCACATTCTACCTAACCGACTATTTGGTTAAGAATTTCACAAGACTCATGATTAAGGGCATGGGCCTGGATCGCTACCCTGAGTTGTTTGATGCGTATTTTGCTAATTACAAAAAATTGGTTTATTTGGCGCAAACAGAAAATGAGCAGTGGCAAAAAGAGGCTGCACAGTATGCGAAAGATTGGGGTTTTGAGTACGAATATAAATTGGTAGGCACGGGTTATTTAGATTGTGTCTTTGATGAGGTTGAAATAATGCCATTGGCAAGCGAAAAATAATAAGATGTATAAAGCGAGATTATTTGCCAGCAAACATGCGAGAGCTTATGAGGCGATGTATAACGCTTCATCGCCTATTATTTTGGCATCCCTTAGATTTGTGCAAAAACTAACAAAGAGTAAGCTTGACAAGCCAATTACTTGGGCTGAAAAGAAAACTAAGGGTTTTTTATTTGATTGCCAAATGTGTGGCAATTGTGTGCTTTCAACGACGGGCATGACTTGTCCCATGAACTGTCCAAAGACGCTACGAAACGGCCCTTGTGGTGGTGTGCGTGCAAACGGAAATTGCGAAGTTAAACCTGAAATGAAATGCGTTTGGGTTGAGGCTTGGCGCGGCTCAAGGAAAATGAATTACAATCAAAAAATTCAAGAATTACAATTCGCTCTAAATAATGAACACAAGGGCTCTAGCGCTTGGATTCGATTGGCGAATGAAGACACTAAGGCAGATTAATAATGGTATCTGACGAATCAATCAAAATTAATCCGGAATACGTTTACCATCCAGGCAACCCACTGCCGGAGTTGGAAGGCCATGTTTCACGTGGAAGGTTTGAGCGGATTTTAAGGCGTGGTGATTTTGCTGTAACGACAGAATTGGCGCCACCAGACTCTGCTGACCGTATTGAAGTTTTTCATGAGGCGGCGATGTTTGACCATGCCGTTGATGCCATTAATGCAACAGATGGCTCGGGTGCTAATTGCCATATGTCGAGTGTTGTCGTTTGCGCATTGCTTGCGCATATTGGCTATTCACCGATTTTGCAAATCTCTTGTAGGGACAAAAACCGAATCGCTATCCAGGGCGATATTTTGGGCGCAGCAGCACTTGGCATTGGCAGTGTTTTGGCATTAACAGGCGATGATGTTAGTGCTGGCGACCAGCCTGAAGCGAAACGTGTGTTTGATTTGGACAGCATTTCATTGCTCACCACCATTAAAAAGATGCGTGATGAGTCAGTATTGTTAAGCGGTCGTAAACTGACTGAGGCACCGAAAATGTTTGCTGGCAGCACTATCAATCCTTTTGTACCACCGGCGACATCAAGAGTGCTGCAGATGGAGAAAAAAATTGATGCGGGTGCGGAATTTATCCAAACACAATATTGCTTTGATATGCCAATGTTAAAGCGCTTTATGACAGAGGCTGTTGATAGAGGCCTTACAGAGCGGGCATTTATTTTGCCTGGCGTTGGCACACTTGCCTCTGCGAGAACAGCAAAATGGATGCGCTCAAATGTGCCCGGTGTGCATATTCCAGACAGCATTATTCAGCGCCTAGAGGGCGCAGAAAACCAGAAAAAAGAAGGGCAAAAAATTTGCGTTGAACTGATGCAGCAAGTGAAAGAGCTTGAGGGTGTTAGCGGCGTACATGTGATGGCGTACAAGCAAGAGCAGTATGTCGCGGAGATGGTCAAAGACTCAGGTGTTCTTGGCGACAGAAAGCCTTGGGCGCCTAAGAATGAGTATTAATTAGTTTACGGAGTAAGAAAGAGATGACAACAACAACTTTATCGTCAGCAAAGAAAGAAGTGACTATTGGTTTCGGCCACCCTTTTGTTATGATTGGCGAGCGCATCAATCCTACAGGCAGAAAAATCCTTGCTGAAGAGATGAAAAATGGTGATTATTCACGCGTCGTAGCAGACGCTATCGCCCAAGTAGAGGCTGGCGCACAAATGCTGGATATAAATGCCGGTATTCCACTGGCCGACGAGCCCGCAATTTTAGCGGAAGCTATTCGTCGTGTTCAAGCGGAAGTCGACGTGCCTTTATGCATTGATTCATCTATTATTGAGGCGCTTGAATCTGGCCTTGCGGCTTATGATGGTCGTGCATTGGTGAATTCAACAACTGGTGAGACGGAAGTTCTAGAGCGTGTTTTGCCTTTGGTGAAAAAATACGGAGCGGCCGTAGTTGCGATTTCGAACGATGAATCTGGCATCAAGCAGGATCCAAACGAGCGTTTTTTAGTTGCAAAGAAAATTGTTGAGCATGCAGCGGATTACGGCATTAAACCTGAAGACGTTGTTGTTGACCCACTTGTTATGCCGATTGGCGCTATTTCACAAGCGGGCAACCAAGTGTTTGACTTGGTTCGCCGTTTGCGCGCTGAACTTAAAGTAAATACAACTTGCGGTGCATCGAATGTGAGTTTTGGCTTGCCCCAACGTAATGGCATTAATAACGCATTTTTGCCGATGTCAATTGTGGCCGGAATGACTTCGGCAATCGTCAATCCATTGCACGGAGAATTGGTACAGGCAATCCGAGCGGCAGACGTATTAACCGGCGTTGATGATGGTTGTGCCGCCTGGATTAAGGCGTACAAGCAGCCTGCAGCAGAAGGCGAAGAAAGTCGTGAAGGTCGTCGTCGTAGAAGACGCGCTTAATAATTATTATGACTGGCAAAAAGTACAAAGGGTCTTGTGTTTGTGGTCAAGCGTCTTATGAGGCGTTTGATTTGTCTGACGTGTCCTTTTGTCATTGCCAGCAGTGTCGCAAGATGACCGGCCACTATATGGCTGCTTGTCAGGTGCAAAGAGAAAAAATAACAATAAGTGGTGAGATTAAGTGGCACTACACACACGAAGGATCGCGCCACGGTTTTTGCGATAATTGTGGGGCACATATGTTTTGGCAGAACGACACCAAACCAACAATTAGCGTTACAGCTGGCAGTCTTGACGATGCTAAAGATTTAGCTGTGCGTCACCATATTTTTATCGAAGAAAAAGGCTGTTATTATGAAATTAAGGATAGCGAGCCTCAATTTGAGAGTTACGGTAATAGCGAAATACAGGGAGATGAGTAATAATCGTGGACGATATTCAGCAAATTTGTTTTACACCGTCGGGTCGCCAATTTAAGGGCGAAGTCGGCAATACACTTTTGCAAGTTGCCCAAGATGCCGGTGTTGCTATTCGCTCGTTATGTGGCGGCTATGGTCAATGTCACCAATGTTGGATTGAAGTTTCGGAAGGAACACACTCAAAGTTTGGCGTAGAATGCAAGCCGGAGAATGTCAGCGGCATTACTCGACTTGAAAGACAACTCATTGAAGAGAATCCGAAATATGAGGGTAAGCGACTCGCATGTCAAACCTGCATTCAGGGCGACTTAGTCATTGACGTGCCTGAAGAGTCACAGGAGCATTTGGCCTACATAAGCAAGAAAAATGCAAAACAAGATTACAATATTTCGACCACTATTGAGTTGCTCCACTGCACTTTGGACGAGTCTACTCTAGACGAAAACCCTTCGGCATCAGAAAATCTGCTTGAACAATTACAGAAGCAAGACATTCAGGCGATATTTGATTTTAATTTGCTTAGAGAGCTTCAGCCTTTAATCATTGAGACCAAGGGCAATCTCAGTGTGGCTGTGCGCGATAACAAAGAAGTTGTTGCGGTTTATCCGCAAGGCGAGCATCAAATTATTGGTGCAGCTGTTGATATTGGCTCAACCACATTGGCGGTCTATGTATATGACTTAGCAACAGGACAACTGTTGTTTGAAACGAGCGCGATGAATCCGCAAATTCGCTACGGCGAAGATCTAATGTCTCGAGTTTCCTATGTCATGATGAACAAAGGCGGCGATAAGAAGCTCACCGACGCCGTGCGTGGTAAATTAACAGAAATGTTCCATGAAGCTTGTGACGAGCTAAAACTGGACAGGGATAAATTGCTAGAAATTGTGCTGGTTGGGAACCCGATTATGCATCACTTGTTCTTTGGGCTTTCACCAGTGGAATTAGGGCAGGCGCCATTTACTTTGGCCACCCGTGAGTGGTTGGATATTGACGCCAAGGATTTGGGCCTTGATTTATACCCAAAAACAAGAATTTCATTTTTGCCACTGATTGCCGGCCATGTGGGCGCAGATACTGCGGCGGCTTATTTGAGTCAAATGCACATCATGCATAACCAAACTACTTTGTTGGTGGATATTGGTACTAATGCTGAAATTATGTTGGCTAAAAATGGCAAGGTGTATGCCACTTCTTCGCCAACGGGTCCAGCTTTTGAGGGTGCTGAAATATCCTCAGGGGTGAGAGCTACACATGGCGCTATTGAGCGCGTAAGAATTGATAAAGACACGCTTGAAGTGCGCTACAGAATGATTGGCACGGAGGCCTGGTCTGACGAAGAAGACTTTAAAAAAGTCAAGCAAAAGGCTGTTGGTATATGTGGCAGTGGCATTATCGAGGCGATTGTTAGTTTTGCTGAGGTTGGCATAATTGACCAAAGCGGCCTTTTTGTCCAGTCTAGTGCACCTGAGCGTTTTTCAAAAATAGGCAATACTACAAGATTTTTGCTTGTTGATCAAGGCGAGCAATCGATTTATATTGAACAGGTTGATATCCGCTCAATTCAGTTGGCAAAAGCAGCGCTCTCAGCGGGCGTGAGTTTGTTGATGGACTACCAAAAGTGCACAGAGTTTGAGCAAGTGCTTTTAGCGGGCGCGTTTGGTGCACATCTCGATGCGCGATACGTGGCTTTATTGGAGATTATCCCGAGTGCTACAGAAGAGGTGATTACTTCTGTCGGCAATGCGGCGGGCATCGGTGCTAGTATGGCGTTGTTGGACGCCGGTAATCGGAAAAAGATTATCGATGCGGTTGCCGAGGTGGTCAAAATTGAGAGTGCTAGCGAAGCGAAATTCCAAGATTATTTTGTTGATGCAATGAAATTCAGTGTGTCGCCAATTAAAGAGCAAAAAATTAATAAAACCAGACGTCGAAGAAGGGCGTCTTAGAGATACCATAGGGGAAAAATATGGCAAGAGAAAGAAGAAGACGTAGAGGCGGCGGCGAGTCAGAGGCACCAGAAGTGCCAAAAGTACCGGCCTACATTAAACGTAAAATTCCACATTACAGTATTCTAAGTGATGAGGACTTAAGCATTATTGAAGAAAATGCCGATACCATTCTTGAAGAAATTGGTATTGTCTTTTCTGAGGATCAAGAGGCGTTAGATATCTTGGGTGCAGCCGGAGCCAATATTGATGGCGATCGTGTGCGCTTCCCAAGAGGCATGTGTCGTAAAATTATTCAGGATAATGCGCCAAAAATGTTTACTCAGCATGCGCGCAATCCTGAAAGAAATATTGTTATTGGTGGCGACAACATGGTTTTGGTGCCGGCTTACGGCCCTCCATTTGTTCATAGCCTTGATAAAGGGCGTCGTTATGCTACGATTGAAGATTTTCGCAATTTTGTCAAATTGGCGTATATGTCGGACAATCTTCATCATTCTGGTGGAACGATTTGCGAGCCTTGCGATCTACCGGTAAACAAGCGTCACTTCGACATGGTTTATAGTCATATCAAATATTCAGACAAACCATTTATGGGTTCGGTAACAGCGGCAGAGCGTGCGGAGGATACCGTTAACATGGCGAAAATTGTGTTCGGCGACGACTTTGTTGATAACAATTGCGTGTTGATTAGTTTGATTAACGCCTCTTCGCCAATGTCTTTTGACGACACGATGTTAGGCGCTTTGAAGGTTTATGCAAGAAACAATCAGGCTTGTATTGTGACACCGTTTATTGTTGCCGGTGCGATGGCGCCTGTGACAGCGGCAGGTGTTGCTGCACAAAGCCTTGCTGAAGGTATGGCGGGCATGGCATTTGCTCAATTGGTACGCCCTGGTGCGCCGGTTGTCTACGGGAACTTTGTTACCGCGATGTCAATGAAATCAGGTGCGCCAAACTTTGGCACGCCGGAAGCGGGCCATATGATGAACATTTCTGGCGCACTTGCCAGACGCCTTGGCGTGCCATTTAGGAGCGGCGGCGGCTTTAATGCGGCGAAGATGCCAGACGCACAAGCGGGCTACGAGGCGGCCAATACAATGCAGGCAACGATTAATGCCAGCGTAAACTTTAACCTACATACAGCAGGTTGGCTTGAGGGCGGCCTGTGCATGAGTTATGAGAAGTTTATTCTTGATGCGGATCAAGCTGGGATGATGCGCGTATCTGTTGAAGGTATCGACATGAGTGAGAATGGCCAAGCGCTGGACGCAATTCGAGAAGTGGGTCCGCAATCGCATTTCTTGGGTTGTGAGCACACCGAAAAAAACTTCAAAACTGCCTTTTATATGTCAGATGTTTTGGACGATAACAGTTTTGAGCAGTGGGTTGAAGATGGCTCTAGGGACACTGCTGCTATCGCAGCCGAAAAGTACAAACAAATGCTGGAAAGCTACGAACCTCCTGTGTTAGATCCTGCTATCGATGAGGCGTTACTTGCCTACATGGATGAACGCAAGAGCAGCTTTGAGGACTCTAATATATAGAAACCTTTGCAACAATCACTACCAAAACTAAAACGGTTGTGGCAAAAGTCCCAGTATAATAGGTGGGTTAAACTATCCGATGATTTGAATTCACGTAGTTATGAATTTTTTTACTATTGCTTTAGTGGAAAAATAAGATAATACGCATCAGAAGTTAATTTTTTAAGAGAGGTAGAAGGTTCATTTTCACTGGAATTTAAACAATTCCGAGTGATGGTGGATTTTTATACCTCTTTATTTTTGTTTTTATACTATATTCAGGAGAATACATGAGCGAATATAAATCAGATATTGAGATTGCAAGAAAGGCCACTGGCGAGCACATTAATGACATTGGCGCAAAACTAAATATCAGTAAAGAGGATTTAGTGCCTTTTGGTCATGATAAGGCAAAATTGTCTTGGAAGGCGATTGACGCTGTACAGGGCAACGAAAATGGCAAGCTAATTTTGGTTACTGCGGTAACACCTACACCGGCAGGTGAAGGCAAGACTACAACTTCAGTTGGTCTAACCGATGGTCTTAACAAAATTGGCAAGCAAGCAACAGTATGTTTGCGTGAGCCGAGTTTAGGTCCTTGTTTTGGTATGAAAGGTGGTGCTGCTGGTGGTGGTTACGCTCAAGTTATCCCAATGGAAGACATTAACCTTCATTTCACAGGCGACTTCCACGCAATCACATCTGCACACAGCTTATTGTCTGCGATGATTGATAACCACATTTACTGGGGCAACTCGCTAAACATTGATAGTAGAAAAGTTGCCTTCCGTCGTGTTGTTGACATGAACGACCGTTCACTTCGCACAATTACTTCATCTCTAGGCGGTTCAACAAACGGCTACCCACGTGAAGATGGTTTTGATATTACCGTTGCATCAGAAGTTATGGCAATTTTCTGTCTTTCTGAAAACCTTGTAGAGCTTGAAGAAAGATTGGGCAACATTATTGTCGCTTACACTCGTGAAATGGCTCCAGTGAGAGCGAAGCAAATCAACGCTCACCACGCAATGACAGTATTACTTAAAGATGCTTTCAGACCAAATATCGTACAAACATTAGAAGGCAACCCAGCGATCATTCACGGCGGTCCATTCGCTAACATCGCTCACGGTTGTAACTCAGTAATTGCTACTAAAACAGCGCTTAAAATGTCTGAGTACACAGTAACAGAAGCGGGCTTCGGTGCCGACTTAGGTGCTGAGAAATTCTTCAACATCAAATGTCGTAAAGCTGACCTAGCGCCGGATGCGGTAGTATTGGTTGCAACGATCCGTGCGCTTAAGCACCAAGGTGGAGTTGCTAAAGCGGATCTAAACACAGAAAACACAGAGGCATTGCTTAAGGGTTGTGTAAACCTAGGCAGACACATTCGTAACTTGAGCCAGTTTGGTGTTCCAATCGTTGTTGGTATCAATAACTTTGTGACAGACACTGAAGCTGAATTTGAAGTGATCAGAGAGTACTGTAAGCAATTCCATATTGACGTGAGTGTTTCAAGTCATTGGGAGCATGGTGGCGATGGTGCGATCGATCTAGCTGAAAAAGTTGTTGCATTGGCTGAATCAAATGCCTCTCAATTCAAAACACTTTACGACGATGAAATGCCATTGTTCGAAAAGGTTGAAACAATTGCTAAGACGCTTTACCACGCCGACGAAGTATTGGCTGATAAGGTTGTTAGAGATAAGCTTGCATGGTACCAAGACAATGGCTTTGGACATTTGCCAGTTTGTATCGCTAAGACACAGTACAGCTTCTCAACTGATCCACAGTTACTAGGTGCGCCAACGAGCCACTCTATGTCAATCCGTGAAGTAAGACTTTCTGCGGGCGCTGAGTTTGTAGTAGTGGTTTGTGGTGCGATTATGACAATGCCTGGCCTACCGAGATCTCCTGCGGCAGACAAGATTCATTTGGATGACGAGGGTCTAGTACAAGGTTTATTCTAAATCTATGGCTGTTAGCGATACAGTTAACTACGACATTCATAGGGTTGAGAATTCAACCATAGAGAATGCGAGTGACTGTATCGCAATAGAAGAGCCGCTTGAGATTATCATACGATATTTCTCAAACGAAGAATGGGTTGAAGAGCCATTAATGGTCACCATGAGAACGCCGGGCGATGATGATTCATTGATTTCCGGCATTCTGTTTTCTGAGGGCGTCATTAATGACAAAAGTGCGATTCAGGGTATTGCGTCGAGAGGTGCAAACAAAGGCCTCTACGATGTTGATAATTCTTTGCTGGTGACGTTAGGCAAGGGCAATCAATTAGACTTAAAGAATTTGCAGCGCCATTTTATGGTGAACTCTAGCTGCGGAGTTTGTGGCAAAGGTACGCTAAATGCAATTGAAATTGCCTTTGAGCCGCAGATAGAAAAATCAATGCCTCAAGTAAGTGTTGATTTAATAACTGAATTGCCTGAAATTTTGAGGGCAAAGCAAGAACAGTTTGCCAATACTGGCGGTGTTCATGCTAGTGGCCTTATAAGCGCTAGCGGTGAGTTACTGCATTTGGCTGAAGATGTCGGCAGACACAATGCGCTTGATAAACTCATTGGTTATGTCAGAAGCAACAATATGTTGAATCCGAACGAACAATTTGTGATGTGTTCGGGTCGATTGGGTTTTGATATCATCCAAAAAGCGCTGATGGCAGGAATCGGAATGATAGCTGGAATTGGGGCGCCAACCTCATTAGCCCTAGATTTAGCAAGGAAATTTGATATTACTTTGATCGGTTTTATCAAGAAAAACAAATATAATATTTACAACGGTGCATGGCGCATCAAAGACTAGTCCTAGGAGATTAAATGTCTAGAAATATCAGTTTATTGTCAGGCAAGAAAGACGACAAAAACAGCTTGTTTGGAAAAATTGCAGCAAGCCCTACTCAAACATCTGACAACCAGTTAGCCGGTGAGTACAACCTCGGTGTTTCAACCATTCATAGTACTAAAAGTTTCTACGATTTTTTAGGCGAAGATTTTAAAAGCAAAAAAGCTTACGTTTGTACGGGCAGCGCTTGTCTTTGCCGTGGTACACAGGAGGCGGTTTCCGACACCCTCAACGCTAAATTTGGCGAGGACAATGTTGGCGAGATGATTTGCCTAGGCAGATGCTACGAAAACAGCGCATTTAATGTTGATGGCCAAAACTACTCTGGCGACGATATTAACAAACTGGACAGCATTGTTGCCGGTGAGCACACCAGCCCAGCTTACACAATGAAGTCGTATTCAGACACTTCATTTTTGGTCGAAGATGAAATATTCTCATCGTACGACGATTTTAAAGAATTATTAGAAACTTGTATTGCCGCCGATAAAGCAGAGTTAATAAATACCCTTAAAGAGTCGGGTCTACGCGGTCGTGGCGGCGCAGGCTTCCCTACTGGTATGAAGTGGGAGTTTTGTCAAGCACAAGAAGCGAGCGCTAAATACGTGGTTTGTAACGCCGACGAAGGCGATCCAGGTGCATTCTCTGACAGATATTTACTGGAAGAGCAAACACTTAAAGTATTGTTTGGTATGGTGATTTGCGGCTACCTTATTGGTTCAAAGCAGGGCTTCCTATACATTCGTGGTGAGTACCCAGAATCGATTAAAGCAACCGATGACGCACTAGCCAAATTACGCGAGCTAGGCTTGCTGGGTGAAAATATTCTTGGCAGTGGTTTTGACTTTGACATGAGTGTTGTCGAAGGTCAGGGTGCCTACATTTGTGGCGAAGAAACAGCATTAATCGCTTCAATCGAAGGCCGACGTGCTGAAGTGGATGTACGTCCTCCATTCCCCACAGTTGAGGGTTTGTACAAAAAACCAACGGTTGTAAACAACGTTGAAAGTTTGGCCGCAGTGCCAGCAATCTTTAAACTTGGCGGTGAGTCATTTAAGAAAATTGGTAACGGCCGCTCAACTGGCACCAAGCTAATCTCTTTGGATGGCTACTTTAACAACCCCGGGCTTTACGAAGTCGATATGAATACACCAATGAACACAATCATTGATGAAATTGGCGGTGGCTTTAATGATGACATCAAAGTTATCCAAGTTGGCGGCCCACTAGGTGGCTGTGTACCAGTTGATATTCTTCGCACGTTGACACTAGACTTTGAATCGTTTGATGAGGGGGGCTTTTTGATGGGCCACGCGAGTTTTGTTTGTATTCCTGAGTCATTTTCAGCAGTAGAATATGCAAAACACCTTTTTGAATTCACTGCTCACGAATCTTGTGGCAAGTGCTTCCCGTGTCGTTTGGGCGCCACTCGTGGTAAGGAAATGTTACTATCGGCGATAGAAGATGATCAAAAGTTTTCAGAAGAGTTGATTCAAGATTTATTAGAAACGATGGAAGTGGGCTCATTATGCGCCCTTGGTGGCGGTCTGCCGCTTCCTGTTAAAAACTTACTCGAGCATTGTGCCGATGAGTTTAAACCCTATATGGAGAAATAATATGTCGGATAATCCACAAGGCGTATTTATTGATGGTGTTGAGTTTCCTTTTGATGACTCGACTTCAGTTCTAGAATTTACCAACAAAGCACTGGGTGATAAAATCATCCCAACGCTTTGTGATGATGACAACTTAAGGCCTTATGGCGCTTGTCGTGTTTGCTCTGTAGAAGTTCAGTATAACGAAAACGGCCCTAGTAGAACAGTTGCTTCTTGTCATACACCTATTAGTCCAGGTATGCGCGTAGCTACAAACTCTGATAGTATCAAAAAATTGCGTAAAAACATCGTTGAGTTGGTTTTAAGTGACCACCCGCCCGAGTGTCTAACTTGTGAGGTGAATGGTAACTGTGAATTACAAGACGTAGCAGCCAGTGTCGGTGTGAGAAAAATTCGTTACGCCAAAGGAGCCAGCCATATTGATCGTGAAAAAGATCTGAGCCACGCCTATATGCGTATGGATCTGTCTAAGTGCATCAACTGTTCACGGTGTGTTCGCGCATGTGATGAAGTTCAAGGTCAATTTACATTGACAATGACAGGTCGTGGTTTTGAGGCGCGCATTACGACAGATAATGACATGTTGTTTGGTGACTCTTCTTGTGTTTCATGTGGTGCTTGTGCGCAAACTTGTCCAACATCAGCGATTTCAGACGTATTCCAGTCAAAGTCAGTTGAAGCAGATAAAAAAGTACGTACAACCTGCTCATACTGCGCTGTTGGTTGCAACCTAGAAGTTGCTGTTAAGAATAACGAGGTGCTGTCAATTCGTGCACCGCAAGAATCTGTAAACGCTGGCCATACTTGTTTGAAGGGTCGTTATGCCTTTAAATTCTACAACCACGAAGATCGTTTAACTTCGCCGCTGATTCGTAAAAATGGTGAGCTTGTTCCAGCTTCTTGGGAAGAGGCATTTGGCTACATTAAAGACAAATTCCAATCTATTAAAGCTGAACATGGTCCGGATGCGATAGCCGGTATTTCTTCAGCGCGTTGTACTAATGAAGAAAACTACCTATTTCAAAAAATGATTCGTCAGCTGGTAGGTACAAATAATATTGATATGTGTGCAAGGGTATGCCACTCACCTACAGCTTGGGGCATGCAACAGGCTTTTGGTACGGGTGCAGGAACAAACTCAACAGCAGATATTCCACTGGCTGATTTAATGATTGTTATCGGTGCCAACCCACTGGCGGCGCATCCTGTAACAGGAGCGAAAATTAAGCAACAAGCGATGTCCGGTGCGACACTAATCGTGATCGACCCTGTCAAAACAGAGCTTGCTAGTATGGCAGATTATCATTTACAGCTCCATCCTGGCACAAACGTAGCCGTGTTGAATATGCTCCTACACTATGTTGCTGAATCTGGCCTTGTTGATCAGGCGTTTATCGAGGAGCGCTGTGAAGGTGGCGCTGAATTTATCGAGCAAATCAAAGAGCTCGATGTGGATGCAATGGCGGAAATCTCTGGCCTTGACAAGGATCTTGTTAGAGACGTGGCAATCGCTTATGCAAGTGCAAACAATGCTATGGAATTCCATGGTCTTGGCGTGACTGAGCATTCACAAGGCTCACAAACAGTGATGTTGATTTCCAACCTTGCTATGTTGACGGGCAACTTAGGCCGCCCAGGTGTGGGCGTTAACCCACTTCGTGGACAGAACAATGTGCAGGGTGCGGCAGATATGGGTTGTCAACCTCATCATGGCCCTGGCTACTTGTGGATGGATCAAAAAGAAGTCCAAGAATATTACGAAGAGAAATTTGGCTTGCCAACGCCAACAACGGCGGGTAAGAAAATCCCGGAAATGTTCGATGCTGCGATCGATGGATCGTTGAAGGCGCTTTGGATTTTTGCCGAAGATGTTGTACAAACGGATCCAAATACGCATCATGTTAAGAAGAGCATGGAGTCGCTAGACTTGCTTGTTGTGCAAGAAATATTTATGAGTGAGACGGCCAAGATGGCTGACGTTGTGTTGCCTGGCTCTACATTCTTAGAGAAGAGTGGCACGTTTACCAACACCGAGCGTAGAATTCAGCAAGTAAATGCTGCGGTGAAGCCGCTTGAGGGTTGTAAAACAGACGGCCAAATTATTTGTGAAATGATGCGCACGCTAGGTTATGATCAGCCAGATTATGATGCTGCAGAAGTTCTGAAAGAAGTTGCTGATGTGGTGTCTTTCTTTGAGGGCGTAACTTGGGAGGGTCTTGGTGCAAGCCCAATGGGTCTTCAGTGGCCTGTGAATAAGCAAGGCGAAGACACGCAAATACTTCACATTGGTGAGTTTAAGCGAGGTAAAGGTAAATTCCATTACTACGATTGGCGTGAATCTGAAGAATTGGTTCAGCACAAAGACAAGTATCCGTTTATTTTGACAACCGGTCGAGAGCTGCAGCATTATAACTGTGCAACAATGACTCGCAGAACGGCAAACGTGGAAATACTTAGCAAGGATGTCATTATGCTTAATCCGAAAGATGCAAAAGCGAAAGACCTGACAACAGGTGATCGCGCAACATTGAAATCGGATCGTGGTGAAATTACGCTAGATGTGCAAGTTACCGATCGGGTTAAGAGTGGTGTTGTTCGTACAACCTTCCACTTTCCAGAGGTGTTGATTAACGAAGTTACAAGTGGTGTAACAGATGAAGAAACCCAATGTCCAGAGTATAAGATTGTGGCAGTGGATGTCTTAAAGGCTTCTTAAAAACCACCAAAATAAAGATTAAAACAAGCCTCATTCGAGGCTTGTTTGTTTTTAATCTAGTAACGCCTCTTGAGTTTTTTCTTGTTTATAATCCGTGCTGCAATTTCTTCGATCGATATTTGACTGGTATCGAGAAACGGCACCTTGTTTTCAGAAAAAATATCCTCAGCACGTCTAACTTCTTTACGACATTGATTAATAGAGGCATAACCGCTGTTGAATCGCCTTTCATCACGAATACTGTGCAAACGAACAGGATTGATACTAAGGCCAAACAGTTTTTCCTTGTGCTGCTCTAGTGACTCTGGTAAATGCATGGTCTGCAGGTCTTCCTCAATCAAAGGGTAGTTGGCAGCATAAATACCGTATTGCAGTGCTAATAATAAACAAGTTGGCGTTTTTCCAGAGCGCGAAACGCCGGTTAGGATGATATCGGCATTATCGTAATTTTTGGCATTAAGACCGTCGTCATTGGTAAGCGCAAAGTTGATGCTTTCAATGCGACTGGCATAAATTTTGGTATCGCTAACCCCGTGCGAAAGTCCGGCTGCATGAGAGGACTTTTCACCCAGAGTATCTTCTATTTTTGCAATAAAAGCATCAAAAAAGTCAAACACAACACCACCGCTACTGGACAGTAAATCACGGTACTCATTGCTTATTTGCGTGCTAAAGACAAGAGGTGGCTGGCCGTCGACTTCCAGTGCGCCCTTGATTTTACTCACTGCTTTGTGGGCTTTTTCAAGGTTGTCTATGAAAGCCAAGTTAACGCGTTTGAATTGTATATCGCCAAACTGAGTTAATAAGCTATTACCGAGGACTTCGGCGGTAATTCCTGTTCGGTCGGAGATGAAGAAAACGGTTCTCATTGCACTCTACAAGGCACCCAAACGATTCCAGGTTTCAACCACGGTATCTGGGTTAAGCGAAATACTACTAATATTTTGCTCCAGTAGCCACTCGGCCAAGTCAATATGATCGGATGGCCCTTGGCCGCAAATGCCAATGTATTTGCCTTGGCGGTGGCAGGCGTCGATTGCCATCGATATCATTTTTTTTACTGCTGGGTTGCGCTCGTCAAAACCCTCTGCAACAAGCCCTGAGTCTCTGTCCATACCAAGTGTTAATTGCGTCATGTCATTTGAACCAATGGAGAATCCATCAAAATACTCAAGGAAATCATCGGCCAATATCGCATTGGATGGCAGTTCGCACATCATGATAATTCGCAGTCCATCTTTACCGCGCTCAAGGCCATTCTCTTTTAGTAGTTCAATCACTTTTGCTGCTTCGTCGGTGGTACGCACAAATGGAATCATAATTTCAACATTAGTGAAACCCATCTCGTTTCTCACCTTTTTTAGAGCTTGACACTCGAGTTCAAAACACTCACGAAATTCTCTCGAAATGTAGCGCGCTGCCCCTCGAAAACCAATCATTGGATTTTCCTCATGAGGCTCGTAGCGCTCGCCCGCATAAAGGTTGGCGTACTCGTTCGATTTGAAATCTGACAGTCGAATGATTACCGGAGAGCTGGCAAAGCTTGCAGCAATTGTGGCAATGCCCTCGGCAAGTTTTTCTACATAAAAGTCAACAGGCGAAGCGTAGCAGGCTGTTTTATGTGATATTTCAGTTTGCAATTCCGCTGGTAATTGGTCATATTCAAGTAGTGCCTTGGGGTGGATGCCAATGGTGTTATTAATAATAAATTCAAGACGAGCAAGACCAACACCCGCATTTGGTGTATTGGCAAAGTCGAATGCTCGAGAAGGGTTGCCAACATTCATCATAATTTTAACGTCGATCTCAGGGAGGGCATCAACTGCCGTATGTGTGTGTTCGTATTTTAGAGTGCCTTGATATACCCTGCCGGTATCACCTTCTGAGCAGCTTGCGGTTATTGGTTGACTGTCTTGAAGTGCATTGGTTGCGTTACCACAGCCAACGATTGCGGGCACCCCTAGTTCGCGGGCAATAATGGCGGCGTGACAAGTCCGCCCGCCGCGATTGGTGATAATAGCAGCAGCCAGCTTCATTACCGGCTCCCAGTCTGGATCAGTCATATCGGTCACCAATACATCGCCTTGTTTAACCTGATTCATTTCAGATAAATCTTTAATCACGCGAACAGTGCCAACACCAATTTTTTGACCAATAGCGCGACCCTCTGCCAATATTTTTGACGTTTCTTTAAGTTGGTACCGTTCAATTTTCTGTGTGTTGTTTTGACGGCTTTTTACAGTCTCAGGGCGTGCTTGGACAATATAAAGCTCCCCATCGTTGCCATCGAGCGCCCATTCGATATCCATCGGTCTACCATAATGCGTTTCGATGATCATCGCATAATGCGCCAGTTGCTGTATTTGAGCGTCATTTAAACTGAATACTCGACGATCGGCTTCATCGACCGATACCGTTTCAACAGATTCTTTTGCATTTGAGTCTGCGTAAGTCATCTTAATAGCTTTAGAGCCAAGACTACGAGAGAGGATCGCGTGCCTGCCAGCAGTTAAAGTTGGTTTATTCACATAGAACTCATCCGGGTTGACTGAGCCTTGGACGACAGTCTCACCCAAGCCATAAGCAGAGGTAATGAATACTACATCATTAAAGCCTGACTCTGTATCAAGGGTAAACATAACGCCACTGGCGCCAATATCGCTGCGCACCATTTGCTGGACGCCCGCAGAAAGCGAGACTAATTCATGCTCAAAGCCTTGGTGTACACGATAAGAGATGGCGCGATCGTTATAAAGCGAAGCGAAGACTTTTTTAATGGCAGTTAAAATATTATCAATACCACTGACGTTTAAATAAGTTTCCTGTTGGCCGGCGAATGATGCTTCTGGTAGATCTTCAGCGGTGGCAGACGAACGCACGGCAAAAGTAGTTTTAGAGCCAAGTTTTTCGACAAGTGTTTTGTAGTTGTCGTCAATAGCTGTTAATAACTCATCAGGAAAAGGCGCATCCTCAATCCATTGTCGAATCTTTGTGCCAGTAGTTGTTAATGCCTCAATATTGCTGGTATCAAGGTCCTTAAGTAGGATGTTGATTTTTTCTTTAAGATTTGAGTAGGTTAAAAAAGACTCAAAAGCAATGGCTGTTGTTGCAAATCCACCGGGAACCCGCACCCCTTTTGCGCCAAGGGCGCCAATCATTTCTCCTAAAGAGGCGTTTTTCCCGCCTACCTTGTCAACATCATCCATGCCAACGTCATTTAGCCAAACTACGTTTTGAGTCACTTCCTCTTCCAAGTTGTTAATTGTTGTCAATCACAATGAGTCATTATATTAATAATACTAGAGACAAGTCATTGCAAAAAATGTTTAATTTTAATATATTAGTGTTGAAATAAATTATATTTTATGCCTAAATATGGCAAAAGTATTGTTTTTATTTGCCCCATAAAAAGCAGATAAATAATGTTTAATGGGCGGCATTCTATAAATCAATAGCATGTAAAGTGTTGGTGAAATTTTTTCGGGTGTTATGTGGATATTGATGCGCTTTTCTCTAAGGTATAATGCAAGGTTTCTTCACAGTAGTTAAGGCCCCAACATGTCAGAACAAAGAGTATTAGCGAACGCAATCCGTGCCTTGAGTATGGATGCTGTACAGCAAGCTAAGTCCGGTCATCCTGGCGCCCCAATGGGTATGGCTGATATTGCCGAAGTGCTGTGGAACTCACACCTTAAGTACAACCCAAGCAATGCCAACTGGGCGGACCGTGATCGCTTTGTGCTATCCAATGGTCATGGCTCAATGTTACTTTACTCATTACTGCATTTGACTGGTTTTGATTTAAGTATTGATGAAATCAAAAATTTCCGCCAACTGCATGCAAAAACACCAGGCCACCCTGAGTACGGTTACGCGGATGGCGTTGAAACAACAACAGGCCCATTAGGTCAGGGCATTACCAACGCGGTTGGCATGGCGATTGCTGAGCGCACAATGGCTGCAACCTTCAATAAGCCCGGTCACGCAGTTGTTGATCACTTCACCTACGTTTTTATGGGTGACGGCTGCTTAATGGAGGGCTTGTCTCACGAGTCTTGCGCAATGGCGGGCACATTGGGTCTTGGTAAGTTAATTGCATTCTGGGACGACAACGACATTTCTATTGATGGCCATATTGGTGACTGGATGGAAAAAGGCGTTCCAGGCCGCTTTAAGTCTTACGGTTGGCATGTGATTGCCAATATTGATGGGCATGACGCGGAAGAAATTAACGCAGCAATAGCTGAAGCAAAAGCGACGAGCGGCAGACCAACATTGATTTGCACGCGCACTGTCATTGGTTTTGGTTCGCCAAACCTTGCAGGAACACACGATTGTCACGGCGCGCCTTTGGGTGACGAAGAGATTGCTAAAACACGCGAACAATTGGGCTGGACGCACGAGCCATTTGAAATTCCTCAAGCAATTTACGATGGCTGGGATCACAAGGCGCAAGGCGCCGAAGTTGAAGAAGATTGGAATGAAAGGTTTAAGGCTTATAGAGCCTCTTACCCTGCAGAGGCGAGCGAATTCGAGCGTCGTATGGCGGGTGAATTGCCGGCTAATTTTACTGAGGAAATGGACACTTATATTGCCAAGACTCAAGAAGAGATGCCCAATATTGCTTCAAGAAAAGCCTCACAAAATGCGATCGAAGCAATGGGCCCAGTTGTGCCAGAATTGTTTGGTGGCTCGGCAGATTTAACAGGTTCTAACCTGACCAATTGGTCAGGCTCAGTAGTAGTTAACCATGACAATGCTGATGGTAATTACATCTCATGGGGTGTGCGTGAATTTGGTATGGCGGCAATGATGAACGGAATGGTTCTGCACGGTGGCTTCAAAGTTTATGGCGCAACCTTCTTGATGTTTATGGAATACATGCGCAACTCACTTCGTATGTCAGCCCTGATGAAAATTGGCACGATTTACGTATACACTCATGACTCTATTGGTCTAGGTGAAGACGGTCCAACGCACCAGGCGGTGGAGCAAATTGCAAGCATGCGCGTGATTCCAAACTTCCATACTTGGAGAGCGTGTGATGCGATTGAATCCGGTGTTTCTTGGAAAGTGGCCATGCAAAGAGGCGATGCACCAACAGCGCTAATCTTCTCGCGTCAAAACTTGACGCCAATGGAGCGGACAGTTGAGCAAGTGGCCAATATTGAGAAGGGCGGTTACGTATTAAAAGATTGCGATGGTGATGCTGATATTATTTTGATTGCAACAGGCTCTGAAGTCTCGCTTGCAGTTGATTCAGCAACAACAATGTCGGACAAGAAAGTTCGCGTGATTTCAATGCCATGTACGAACGCATTTGATGAACAAGATCAGGCATACAGGGATTCCGTATTAACGCCAGGTGTTAAGCGTGTTGCGATTGAAGCGGGTGTTGCTGATTCTTGGTATAAGTACATTGGACTTGACGGTGGTGTGGTTGCAATGACAACGTTTGGCGAGTCGGCCCCAGCGGCTGATCTGTTTAAGCATTTTGGTTTCACAGTAGAGAAAGTTGTTGCTACTGTTGAGTCGGTGTTAGGTTAATTTTTTAGGAGTTAGAAGATGACAATTAAGGTAGGCATTAATGGTTTTGGTCGTATTGGCCGTATGGTTTTTCGCGCAATTGATAAAGATTTTGATGGTCTAGAAGTTGTTGGTGTAAACGATTTATTGGACAACGACTACTTGGCGTATATGCTTAAGTACGATTCAGTTCATGGTCGTTTTGCTAAAGACGTTGCTGTTGAGGGTAACAATTTCGTTATCGATGGTAAGAAGATTCGCCTAACAGCGGAACGCAATCCAGCAGACCTTAAATGGGATGAGATTGGAGCAGATTTAGTCATCGATTGTACGGGTTTCTTCTTGACCGAAGAGGGTTGTCAGGCGCATATTGATGCTGGCGCAAAGCAAGTTATTCAATCAGCCCCTTCTAAAGATGGCACACCGATGTTTGTTTACGGTGTTAACCACGACTCTTACGATGGCCAAGCGATTATTTCGGCAGCCTCTTGCACAACAAACTGCTTGGCACCGGTTGCCAAAGTATTGAACGACAATTGGGGAGTTAAACGCGGCCTAATGACAACGGTTCACGCAGCTACTGCAACACAAAAAACGGTTGACGGCCCTTCAATGAAAGATTGGCGCGGTGGCCGTGGCATTTTAGAGAATATTATTCCTTCATCAACGGGTGCTGCAAAAGCAGTAGGCGTGGTATTGCCAGAATTAAACGGCAAGTTAACAGGCATGTCTTTCCGTGTGCCAACATCAGACGTATCTGTGGTTGACCTTACCGTTGAACTTAACTCAGAAGCGAGTTATGAGGCGATTTGTGAGGCGATGAAGAGCGCTTCAGAAGGCTCAATGAAAGGCGTCCTTGGCTACACTGATGAGAAGGTTGTATCAACCGATTTCGTTGGCAGTACATACGCTTCAATTTTTGATTCTGGCGCTGGTATTGCGATGGATTCAACGTTTGTCAAAGTGGTTTCTTGGTACGATAATGAGTACAGTTACACATGTAACTTGCTTCGTTTGGCCGAGTTTGTAACAAAGTAATAATTGAGTTTAGCAGAGAGTTTTATGAACGTAAAACAAATGACCGATCTGGATTTATCCGGCAAGCGCGTTTTAATCAGGCAGGATTTAAATGTGCCCATTAAAGAAGGCAAGGTCACTAGTGATAAGCGTATTCAAGCCTCTCTGCCAACGATAATTCACGCCGTTAAAGCGGGTGCAAAAGTGATGCTCACTTCACACCTTGGCAGGCCAACTGCAGGTAAGTTTGAACAAAGATTTTCATTGGCCCCTGTTGCTGAGTATTTATCCAGGTTGCTGGGTCAGGAAGTGAAACTTGTTTCAGACTGGCTTGATGGTGTTGAGCTTAACGAGGGTGAAGTTGTCCTTTGTGAAAATGTCCGATTTAACGAAGGCGAAAAAGAAAACGACGACGACCTTTCTAAAAAGATGGCGGCTTTGTGTGATATTTGTGTGCAAGATGCCTTTGGTACAGCGCATAGAGCACACGCTTCAACGCACGGGGTTGTGCAGTTTGCACCAATTGCTTGCGCAGGACCTCTACTGGTTGGTGAGCTTGATGCACTAGGCAAGGCGCTAGATAATCCAGCAAGACCCATGGTTGCGATTGTTGGTGGCTCGAAGGTGTCAACGAAGTTGACCGTACTGGAGTCTCTTTCAAAGATTGTTGATCAGTTGGTAGTTGGCGGCGGTATTGCCAATACCTTTATTGCCGCACAAGGCAATGTTGTGGGCCAGTCTTTGTGTGAGCACGACTTGATTCCAACGGCAAAAGCCTTAATGGAGGATTGCCAGATTCCAGTGCCAACGGATGTTGTTTGTGGCAAGGAGTTCTCGGAGTTTGCAACGGCCGAAACCAAAAGTACCGCGAGTGTTGCGGCGGACGATATGATTTTTGATATCGGTCCAAATTCTGCCCAGGAATTGGCAGAAATTATGAAAAATGCAGGTACGATTGTTTGGAACGGTCCCTTGGGCGTGTTTGAGTTCGATCAATTTGCAAACGGCACGGAGGTGATAGCGAACGCTATTGCGAACTCTGATGCCTTCTCAATTGCGGGTGGTGGCGATACACTGGCTGCAGTTGGTAAGTATAATATTGAAGATAAAATCTCTTATATTTCAACAGGCGGGGGCGCTTTTTTGGAGTTTCTTGAAGGCAAGAAATTACCAGTTGTTGAGGCGCTGGAAGCAAGAGGATTTGAATAATAATTTTAGTTGAAAGGAGATACGATCAATGATTTTTAGAAGAACAAAAATTCTCGCCACTTTAGGCCCTGCAACGGATAAGCCAGGTGTGCTAGATGGCATTCTTGATGCCGGTGTAAACGTTGTCCGCATTAATTTTTCTCACGGTGAGGCTTCAGAGCATTTGGGTCGGGTTGCTGCCGTAAGAGCTTACGCCAAAAAGAACAATACCTATATCGGTATTTTGATGGATCTTCAAGGCCCTAAAATTCGAATCTCATCTTTCAAGGATGGCAAGATTCAGCTAAATGAAGGTGATAGCTTTACTCTTGATGCAGAGATGGACGCCGATGCAGGCGACCAGAATGCGATTGGTATTAGTTATAAAACGCTACCAAATGAGGTTAAGCCGGATAATTTATTGGTTTTAGATGACGGCAAGATTGTCTTGAAAGTGACTGGTGTGGACGGTGCTAAAATTCATACTGTTGTTACTCAAGCGGGCCCGTTATCAAATAAAAAAGGCATTAATTTAAAAGGTGGAGGCCTTAGTGCCAATGCTCTCACCGAAAAGGACAAAAAAGATATTTTAGTGGCTGCTGAGGCAGACGCGGATTACGTCGCCCTGTCTTTTCCCGTGCATGCGGATGATGTTAGAGAAACTAAGAAGCTATTAGCAGCCGCTGGCTCTAGAGCTGGCGTTATCTCCAAGATTGAACGTGCAGAAGCTTTACTTGAAGGTGTTATTGAAGAGATTATTGAGGAGTCGGCAGGCATTATGGTTGCCCGTGGCGATTTAGGTGTTGAGATTGGTGACCCGCAATTACCAGCCCAACAAAAAAGATTGATTCAAATGGCAAGATCGCAGAACAAAGTTGTCATCACTGCGACGCAAATGCTGGAGTCTATGATTGGCAATCCAATTCCAACGCGTGCAGAAGTATTTGACGTGGCGAATGCTGTGTTGGACGGCACCGATGCGGTGATGTTGTCGGCTGAAACGGCTGCTGGCGATTATCCTGTTAATGCGGTTAAAACAATGGTCGAAGTGTGTATTGAGGCGGAGAAAAATCCAACTGCGGCTGTGTCACGACATCGATTGAATGAAGAGTTTGAAGATGTTGATGAGACAATCGCACTGAGTGCAATGTATGCAGCAAACCATTTGGGTGTTAAGGTTGTTGCGTCACTGACAGAGTCTGGAAAAACAGCGCTGTGGATGTCAAGAATCAGCTCAAATATTGCTATTTTTGCGATGTCAGAAAATGACCTAACGTTGAGCACGGTAACTCTGTACCGAGGCGTTTACCCGTGCAGTATGGGTAATCAAATGGCTAGCGACTGGAGCAAAGTTAACGAGGCGGTGGTTGATGCCTTAATCGATAACAAGGTAGTAGAGGATGGAGACTTGGTTGTCCTTACCAAAGGAATGCACAAGTTTTCAACTGGCGGAACAAATCTGATGAAAATCCTTCGTATTGGCGAAGGCGATTATTAAATTTTAGAAATGGGTGGAAAAAAGAATGATTGAAAAGCAAGATGAATTGAGGGGGACAGCGAGTCTCTTGGCTGCAAAAGGCAAGGGTCTGCTTGCAGTAGACGAATCTACACCAACAATTGGTAAGCGCCTTGCGGGCATCAATGTTGAAAATACCGAGGCTAATCGCCAAGCTTACCGTGGCATGTTGTTTAATGCACAAGGCTTGGGCAACTACATCAGTGGCGCCATTCTTTTTGAAGAAACGCTTTATCAGGATCACCTCGATGGCGGCACCATGATTGCCAAACTTGATGAGCTGGGCATTATTCCTGGCATTAAGGTTGATAAAGGATTGAGCCCTTTAGCAGGCGCCAATCCTATTGAAACTTGGTGCAAAGGCATAGAAGGTCTTGCTGAACGTACAGCTGAGTATTATCAGCGTGGTGCGCGTTTTGCCAAATGGCGCGCTGTATTGCAAATTACTGCCGATGGCTGTCCGAGTGATCTGGCTATTAAAGAAAATGCTTGGGGTTTGGCGCGTTATGCCAGAACTTGTCAAGACTCTGGTCTTGTACCAATTATTGAGCCCGAGATTTTAATGGATGGCGATCATACAATTGAGCGTACAGCAGAAGCACAAGAGAGAATTCTTACAGAGGTCTACAGGGCCTGCGAAGAAAACGGTGTCTTGCTAGAAGGTACTTTGTTAAAGCCGTCAATGACTGTTTCAGGTGCTGATAATACTGACAAGGCAAGTCCGGAAGAAGTTGCAAAAATAACGGTACAAACTATGGATCGTTGTGTTCCTGACGCAGTGCCCGGCATCATGTTTCTTTCTGGTGGCTTAACAGAGGAAGATGCTTCTGTTTATCTGAATACGATGAACAGCATGGACCGTAAAAGCCCTTGGAGTATGACATTCTCTTACGGAAGGGCGTTACAGCAATCTTGCTTGCAAGCTTGGAAAGATGGTGGCGATACGGCGGGGCAAAAAGCCCTAATGGCAAGGGCGCAAGCCAACTCTGAAGCTTCGATGGGTAACTACGTTTCTGGCTCTCAGCCTTCTTCACAAGCTACTTTGTTTGAGGCTGGCTATAAATATTAGTCTGTAAAAGTTCACTCTATGTGTCGTGCAAATTAGATGCTCTGGCTAAGTTGAGCGACAAAGGTATAATAAGAGGCCCGCAATGCGGGCCTTTTTTATTAGAGACCTTTACAACAAAAAAATGATCGAACAAAGTAAATATTATCCTGTGGTTGTCGTTGGTGGTGGCCACGCTGGTACTGAAGCAGCACTTGCCTCGGCACGTATGGGTGTTGACACTTTGTTGATTACCCATAATATTGAAACCCTTGGTCAAATGAGCTGCAATCCCGCCATTGGCGGTATTGGTAAGGGTCATTTAGTAAAGGAAATTGATGCGTTGGGCGGCATTATGGCCAAGGCAATAGATAAGGCCGGTATTCAATTTCGCACGCTCAATGCCTCTAAAGGCCCCGCAGTAAGGGCAACTCGTGCGCAAGCCGATCGCGTTCTTTACAAGGCTGAAGTGCGTTTTGCTTTAGAAAATCAACCCAATTTAAGCTTATTTCAGCAAGCGGTTGATGACCTAATTATCGAGAACGACCAAGTTAAAGGCGTTGTTACACAAATGGGACTGACGTTTTTTGCCGATAAAGTCATTCTCACTTCGGGTACATTTTTGGGCGGTGTTATTCATATTGGTAAGAAAAATTTCCAAGGGGGACGCGCCGGTGATGCACCAGCTAACGCCTTGTCGCAGAAACTGCGAAGCTATGATTTAGGCGTTGGCCGACTTAAAACAGGCACGCCTGCACGCCTTGACGCAAGAACGATCAATTTTGATGTATTGCAAAAGCAACACGGCGACACACCTCTGCCAACTTTCTCATTTATGGGGTCTAGCGCAGACCACCCTCAGCAAATTCCGTGCTATATCACCCACACCAATGAGAAAACACACGACCTTATTCGCGACGGACTGAAGGATTCGCCAATGTATTCGGGCAATATTGAGGGTGTTGGTCCACGTTATTGCCCTTCGATAGAGGATAAAGTGGTGCGCTTTGCCGAGCGCAATTCGCATCAAATTTTTGTTGAGCCGGAGGGTTTGACAACAAACGAAGTTTATCCAAATGGCATTTCTACATCGCTGCCTTACGAGGTGCAAGAGGCTTTTATACATTCGATAAAAGGGTTTGAGAATGCCAAAATCATGCGCCCTGGTTATGCGATTGAGTACGATTTTTTCGATCCACGGGGCCTTAAGCAAACTTTAGAGTTAAAGAAAATATCCGGCTTGTTCTTTGCTGGCCAAATCAACGGCACAACCGGTTACGAAGAAGCCGCTGCGCAGGGCTTGTTAGCAGGCATTAATGCGGCATTGCAAGTGAAAGAATTGAATTCCTGGGTGCCGAAGCGCGACGAGTCTTATATTGGTGTAATGGTTGATGATTTGACCACCAAAGGCGCGAGTGAGCCGTACCGCATGTTTACCTCACGTGCAGAGTATCGTCTGTTGTTGCGTGAAGACAACGCCGATGAGCGCTTAACGCCTCAAGCACAAGAACTGGGCCTTATTGATGAGGCGCGTTGGCGTTCTTTTTGTGGAAAATACGAGCAAATTGCCGCTGAGAAACAAAGACTTAAGTCTTTTTGGGTGCAGGCCGATGACGCCCAAGCTCAGAGCATTTTGGGGGTTAAGATTAATCACGAATACAGTCTTGAGGCACTGCTTAAAAGACCATCAATTGACTATAAATTGCTCAGTAAAATCGAGAAAGCCAAGCCATTTTTAGAGGACCCTTCGTTAATTGCGCAGGTTGAAAATCAGATTAAATACGAAGGCTATATCAAGCGTCAATTAGATGAGATTGAGAAGTACCGTAAGAACGAAAACACAAGATTACCAGAGGATATGGATTATCAGTCGATCAAAGCACTGTCCGCCGAGGTTATTCAAAAGCTCGGTGAGTCCAAACCTGAAACCATTGGCCAAGCGAGCCGTATTCAGGGTGTAACTCCTGCCTCTATTTCGATTCTATTGGTTTACTTAAAGACCTACAGAAAGGTACTGTGAGCGAAGAACAAGCCTTGCTTTGCGAGGGCGCAGAGTTGATGGATATTTTACTCACTGAAAAGCAAACTCAACAGTTGCTGGATTACCGCGCACTTATTCAAAAATGGAATAAAACGTATAATCTTAGCGCGATCCGCGATCCGCTAGAGTCCGTCAAAAAACACCTTATTGACAGTCTTTCAATATTGCCTTTTATTAACAAGGGACAGCTACTGGATGTGGGTGCAGGCGCCGGCTTGCCAGGTATCGTCATTGCTATTATGCGGGATGATGTTAGTGTTACCGTGCTCGATAGTGTTGGTAAAAAATGCCGCTTTATGCAGGTGGTTAAAACCGAGCTCGGCCTTAATAATTTAAGCGTGGTTAATTCGAGAGTGGAGTCCTATATCCCAGAATCTCTTTTCTCGCAAATCACTTCCAGAGCTTTTGCCGAAGTGGACAAAACACTGAGCCTAACAAGGCACTTGTTAGCAGAAGGCGGTAGTTACGTGCTAATGAAGGGCGATCATGCAGACGAAGAGCGAGCTGTTGATGCTAAAATTACCTCTCACAGCTTGAACGTGCCTTTTGTTTCCGACAAGCGTTCACTTTTAGAAATTAAGCTATAGTGAGATTTTTTCCATTTTTCTGCGTTAATTTTTTTCGCAAGACAACAAGTAGAGCTTTAAAAAATATGATTTGTGCAAAGGCCTCATAATTAAATACCATGAAAATCGTTGACTCTCATTGCCATATTGACCGTGTTGATTTAGACGCTTTTGGCGGTAGTATAGAATCCATGCTGGCGCACGCCAAAGAGTCATCAGTTACCGAATTCTTATGCGTTTGTATTGATTTAGAGCATTTCGACGACGTCCATAACTTGGCCCTTGCGCACCCTAGTATTTATGCTTCCGTCGGCGTTCATCCAACAGAAGTTGCTGGCAAAGACCCTAGCGTTGATGAATTAATCGAGCTTTCAAAAAGCGATCGAGTGATTGCTATTGGCGAAACCGGCTTGGATTATTTCCATATTAATAAAGATGGAGCCGATTGGCAGCGCGATCGCTTTCGTCGTCATATTGAGGCTTCTAATCGTACTGGTAAGCCGATGATTATTCACACGCGTGAAGCAAAAAAAGACACCATCGCTATTATGCGTGAAGAAAAAGTTCAAGCGGGAGTGATGCATTGTTTTTCCGAAGACTGGGAGACGGCAAAGGCCGCTCTTGACCTTGGTTTTTACATCTCTTTCTCTGGTATTTTGACCTTTAATAGCGCTAAAGATTTGCGAGAAGTGGCCAAAAAAGTGCCGGAAGATCGACTTTTGGTAGAAACCGATTCCCCATATTTGACGCCGATGCCACATCGTGGTCGACCGAACAGCCCGGCGTTTACTTATCACGTTGCCGAAAAACTCGCCGAAGTGCGTGGCTCGAGTATTAAGGCAATTGCTGAGATCACCACAAATAATTTTAAGCGTCTGTTTTTCTGATGAGCGAGCAATCACCTAAACACAACTCGGTTAAATTGGTTACTGTTGATGAATTTTCGATTGGTCAGCGTCTTGACAACTACCTTCTAAAGCAGCTTAAGGGTGTGCCCAAGTCCCATATTTATCGCCTTATTCGTAAGGGTGAGGTACGCGTTAATAAAGGCCGTAAAAAAGCCGAGTACAAATTACAAATCGAAGATGTTGTTCGAATCCCGCCGATTCGACTTGCTGCTGAGAAGGAGCATAAGCCCTCTGCAGGCATGATAGAAACCCTGCACGAATCCATCCTTTATGAAGATAAAGGCTTGATGATTATTAACAAAAAAAGCGGAATGGCGGTGCACGGCGGTAGCGGTATCGGTATCGGCATAATCGAGGCCTTAAAAGCAGAATACAAGCATCCCATTGAACTGGTGCATCGACTTGATCGTGCCACTTCGGGAGTCTTAATTTTGGCGAAAAAACGCTCGGTATTAAAGGCATTACACGAGCAACTCACGAAACACCAGATGGAAAAACGCTACGTTGCTTTGGTTCAAGGATCTTGGAGTAAAAAACGCCATACAGTTGATGCGCCTATTTACCAAAACTCTCGTTATAGTGTGATTGACAGCAAAGGCAAGGAGTCGCTTAGTCACTTTCACCCGTTGAAGAATTATCACCATGAGGATTTTAGTGCCTCACTTGTTGAAGTGGTGATTGAGACCGGTAGAACACACCAAATTCGCGTGCATGCCAAATATGCTGGCCACCCAATCGCTCAGGACGATAAATACGGTGATCGCCAGTTTGATGCACAAATGAAAGCCAAGGGTCTCAACCGACTATTCCTTCATGCAAAGGCGCTCACCTTTACCAACCCGACGACCAATGAAATTCAAAAAGTCATTGCGCCATTGCCTGTTGAGCTTGAAGATTTCTTGATCAAGTTATGAGTGCCTATTTTCGCTTAATGCGCCTTGATAAGCCAGTCGGCATTTACTTACTGCTGTGGCCAACCTATTGGGCCCTGTTTCTAGCTTCAGGTGGATGGCCAGATGTTGACTTACTGGTTATATTTACATTGGGCGTTGTTGTTATGCGCAGTGCAGGCTGTGTCATTAATGATGTTGCCGATCGTGAAATCGACAAACATATAAAGCGCACAAAGAACCGCCCCATTACCTCGGGCGAGGTCAGCCCTAAAAGTGCTTTGCTGTTATTTTTCGTATTAATACTGATCGCTTTTGGTTTGGTGTTGTTGACCAATACGTTGACCGTTCAACTGTCATTTGTGGCTGTTGCTCTTGCGAGCTTATATCCATTTACCAAGCGCTGCATTCAGCTGCCACAGTTTGTTCTAGGGCTTGCTTTTGGCATGAGTGTACTCATGGCCTTTAGTGCGCAGAAAGGGGGTGTTCCCATGGAGGCGTATTGGATATTTGCAGCAAATATTGTCTGGACGCTTATTTATGACACCCTATATGCAATGGCGGATCGAGAAGAAGACCTCAAGATTGGGGTGAAGTCAACGGCTATTTTATTTGCAAAATATGACCGAATAATCATTGGAATTCTGCAAATTTTGTTACTTTTAATCTTCTTAAAAATTGGCGATTTATTCGATTTAGGGCTTTTTTACCAACTTTCTGCATTAATTATTTCGATACTAATGATTTATCACCAGTTTTTGATCAAAAACCGTCAAAAAACAGCCTGTTTTAAGGCATTTTTACACAACCATTATATTGGTATGGCGCTGTTTGCGGGCATTTTGGCTTCGCTGCCCCTCTAGAGAATAAATTTGTTGTTTATTTGCAACATTTGAGCGATTATTTGCGTTTTTTGGTGTTTTTTTAGCATTTTTTTCTCAAATAAACTTGACACAGAGTTTTTGCTACTATAAAAAGTGCAGCAATCAACAAATAAATGTTGGTTGTCTTTTAACTAAGGGAGAGACAATATGTTAGATAAAGCTGTAAGTTTGATTAAACAATTAACAGAAGCTGGTGTTGCTTTAATTGCATTAGCGGTTGTTGTTCAAATTATTTTTGGTACAGATGCAAATGCCAACATTCCATTTATTGGCGGTGATGTAATTGGTACAATTACAGGTATCGTTTCAACACTTGGTGGTGCTGGCCTAGTCGGTTTAGCGGCTGTTGCAGTGCTGTACTCAATCTTTAATCGCAGTTAGTAACATAAGTGACTCATAAAAAACCCGCCTAACGGCGGGTTTTTTTATATCTGAATTCCAAGGATTAGATGCCGCGAAGGAGTTCGTTAATACCAACCTTTGATCTGGTCTTGGCATCCACTTGCTTCACGATCACCGCACAGTACAAAGAGTAGCTGCCGTCCTTAGATGGAAGGTTGCCAGAGACAACCACTGAGCCAGCTGGAATACGACCGTAAGTAATCTCGCCGGTTTCACGATTAAAGATTTTTGTTGACTGGCCAATATAGACACCCATTGAAATGACTGCGCCTTCTTCAACAATCACACCTTCGACCACTTCAGAGCGAGCGCCGATAAAGCAGTTGTCTTCAATAATTGTAGGGCTGGCTTGTAATGGCTCTAAAACACCGCCAATACCAACACCGCCGGAAAGGTGAACGTTTTTACCAATTTGGGCACAAGAGCCGACAGTTGCCCATGTGTCGACCATTGCGCCAGAATCGACATATGCACCAATATTGACGTAAGAAGGCATTAAAACAGTGTTTGGAGCAATATACGAGCCTCGTCTTGCCGTTGCTGGTGGTACCACACGCACGCCAGCTGCCTGAAACTCTTCAGCTGTTGTGTTGACAAACTTAGAAGGGACCTTGTCAAAGAACTGCGTGTAGCCTGCTTGCATCACGGCGTTGTCATCTAATCTGAAAGACAGTAGCACTGCTTTTTTAAGCCATTCGTTAACCACCCATTCGCCAATACCTTTTTGCTCTGCAACTCTGGCTTTGCCGGAATCAAGTAAATGAATCGCTTCTGCAACTGCATCTCTAACTTCTTGTGGTGCTGAGTCAGGGGTAATGTGGGCACGATCTTCAAAAGCCGCTTCGATGATGTCCTTCATAATTTTTATCGTATAAAAAAAGAAGGCATTATACCAGCGAGAGGATTTTTAGTCACCCCCTGCTAGTGTTCGTGATGATGGTTGTGGTGATGCTCGTAAGTCGCCATTAATTCGGTCATCTGGTCGGCAAAGAGGTCGTTAAACTGTTCATCCTTAAGGATGGCTTCTGGGTGTCCTTTGCAGCAAATGTGGTGATAAAGACAAAGCACTTGGCTGGATTCTTTCATTACTCGGTGTAGGTCGTGTGAAACCATTAGGATTGCACAGTTTTGTTGTTGGTGAATATCTTGAATCAATTGATAGAGCTGCATCTGACCGTCAACATCTAGGTTTTGTGCGGGCTCGTCCAAAATTAAGACGTTGGGTTTATTCATCAAGGCACGCGTCAAAAGGACTTTTTGTAATTCGCCACCCGACAAGTCTTTGAGGGGCGAATTGAGTAAGGAGGCAACTCCTGTTGTTTCGGCAGTCTCTTTGATAAAGGACTTTTCTACCTTCTGATTGAGGGTTAAGAAATCGACAACTGAAATCGGAATAAAGGGATTGGGGGTGAATAGTTGTGGTGTATAGCCAAGGCGCATTGATTTGGAGCGTTTAATTTTGCCACCATCTTGTTTAATTAAGCCCAATAGTACTTTAATCAAAGAGCTTTTGCCGGCGCCATTTGGCCCGATTAGAGTAATAAACTCACCCGGCTGAAGGATAAAGCTGACGTCATCAAGTATTTTTTTCCCTTGATGGATTAAGGTAATATTTTGGGCGGTGATTAGCGCATCTGACATGCTGATATTTTATATCTTTAGATAAGCGCAAAAGCATTGCTTTGTGCAATGGTGAGCCAAGATTATTGGTAAAATCCTGGCATGGTAAAACAACTTATTTTAGTCGACGGATCTGCATTTTTATTCCGCTCGTATTTCTCAACAATTTCTCAAAATTTAAGAAACGATTCCGGCTTTCCAACTGGGGCGATGTTTGGCGTTATTAACGCCATAAAGCACCTGCAACGCAAATACAATGGCGCAAAAATCATTATGATTTTTGACGCTAAAGGCGCAAACTTCCGTCACGAAATGTATTCTGAATACAAAGCGCACCGCAAGCCCGCCGAAGATGATTTGGTTGTGCAAATCGAACCACTTTATAAAATGATTCGAGCAATGGGCTTTCACTTTCTCTGTGTCGATGGCGTTGAGGCGGACGATGTGATTGCGACATTGGCGACGCAAGCCGACGCAAAAAATATAGCCACCATTGTTGCCAGCGGCGATAAAGATTTATTTCAATTGGTAAGTAGCAACGTCAAGCAGTTAGATATGAAGGGCAAGCTTTATGATGGCGCCCTTGTTAAAGAAAAAATGGGTGTTGAGCCACATCAAGTTTCTGACTTGTTGGCGCTTACCGGTGACAGCGCCGATAATATTCCTGGGGTGCCTAGTGTTGGGCCAAAAACTGCTGCCAAATGGCTTGGTGCGTACAGTGATCTTGCAGGCGTAAAGGCCAATGCTGACAAAGTGGGTGGTAAAGTAGGTGAAAAGCTGCGTGCGTCTTTTGATCTTTTAGAGTTGTCAAATAGGCTGGTGCAACTTAAATTTGATGTAGAAATCCCGATCGATGTTTTCTCCGAAGAGCCTGGCGAAGACTCAACAACACTTGCCGCACTCTATCAAGAGTATGGTTTTTCTATGTGGCTAAGGCAGCTGGGCGATGTTTGGCAGACACCAGTGGCAGTTCAGGCTGAAACGTCGGCAGAAGTGGAAGAAAAAGCGCCCGAGAATAGCGAATTACTGCAAGGCTACTCGCAGAAACTTGTTCTGAGTCAAAGTGATTTTGAGAGTTTGTTGGGGCAATTATCAGCTTGCAAATCGTTTGTATTTGACTTGGAGACTAACAGCCTTGATTATATGGAAGCGCAAATTGTTGGTTTCGTCTTTTTAATCGACAAACAAAGTTACTATCTTCCGGTTGCGCATGACTACATAGATGCACCAGTACAATTATCAAGGCAAGCGACTTTAGCGTCTCTCCAGCCCATTCTTGAAAATGCTGAGATTGGCAAAATTGGCCAAAACCTAAAATATGACGCCCATGTGTTGGCCAACGTTGATGTCGATTTAAATGGTATTGTTGATGACACCATGGTCAAGTCGTATTGCCTTAATTCGGTGGCAACGCGACACAATATGGATGATTTGTCTGAGTATTACTTGGGTCACACAACCATCCACTTCTCTGATGTCGCTGGCAAAGGAAAAAAACAACTCAGTTTTAATGAGGTCAGCCTTGATCAGGCAGTGCCGTATGCCTGTGAAGATGTTATTGTTACCCATGAGCTGAATAAAGCTCTAGAAGAAAAAATTGGGCAATACCCTAAATTGCAAGTCTTATACCGAACGCTGGAATTACCATTGGTGAAAATCATGCTCACGCTTGAGCGCAATGGCGCGCTGATTGATGTGGCCTCTTTATACAATCAGCAAGTGCAAATCAAAGCGGAGATGGCCAAGATCCAGGCACAAGCTTTTAACATTGCGGGTGATGAGTTTAATTTAGAATCGCCAAAACAAATTCAACAAATACTTTTTAGCGAGGAAGGTCTTGGGCTCGAGCCCAAGAAGAAAACACCTAAGGGCCAGCCATCTACTAACGAAGAGGCGCTCAAATTACTCGACCATCCATTGGTGGATTTAATAATGTCTTATCGAACATTGACAAAATTAAATTCGACCTACCTTGAGGCCTTGCCAAGGCAAATTAATGCTCGCACAGGGCGTTTACACACATCGTATCATCAGGCGGTAACAGCCACTGGGCGACTGTCTTCCTCGAAGCCAAATTTGCAGAATATTCCGATTCGCTCGGAGCAGGGTGCGCGTATTCGCAGTGCTTTCGTAGCAAGCGAAGGCAATACTATCGTTGCTGCAGACTATTCTCAGATTGAGCTGAGGATTATGGCACATATTTCTAAAGATAATAATCTTGTAGAGGCTTTTAACAATAATGTCGATGTCCATAGTGCAACTGCCGCACAAATGTTTGGAACGCCACTGGATGAAGTCAGTAAAGATCAGCGCCGTAATGCCAAGGCAATTAACTTTGGTTTGATTTATGGCATGAGCGCATTTGGCCTGGCCAAACAAATTGATGTGTCTCGCACCGAGGCACGCGAGTATATCGACGCTTATTTTGAGAATTATCCTGGTGTTCTGGAGTATATGGACTCAACCAAAGAAAAAGCCAAAGAGTTGGGTTTTGTCGAGACGATTGAAGGCAGGCGATTGTACTTGCCGCAAGTCAATGCCAAGAATAAAATACTGCAACAGCACGCCCTTCGCACGGCAATTAATGCGCCGATGCAAGGCTCTTCAGCCGATATTATTAAAAAAGCAATGCTTGACATTCAAGCGTGGATCGACAGCGAGGAAAACGGCGTCAAGATGCTAATGCAAGTGCACGATGAGCTGGTGTTTGAAATACCCACTGACAAAGCGCAGGCTTACGCAGAGGTTATTCGCATCAAGATGGAGGATGCCGTAGCGCTTGATATTCCATTGGTGGTCGATGTCGGCATTGCCGATAATTGGCAAGAGGCACATTAAGCTAACTTAAATGTGGCGGGATAGCCAGACATTTTGAGAACTTAACGTCTAGATAAACTAAAATGTCGACTATATTCAGTTGAAATACAATCCTACAGGTGATATGAAAGAACAGTTACAAGAACTACTTATTCAAAGTTTGAGAGCATTATTGGCCGAGGGCGTTATTAATGAATTGCCCGCTAAAGTTCGATTGGACCATACTAAAGATAAGTCGCATGGCGACTACGCCACCAATGTTGCCTTGATGTTGGCCAAGCAAGCAAAGTGTGCACCCAAAGCACTGGCAGAGCAAATCATCATTAAACTGAGTGATTCGCCGCTAATCAGTAAAACCGAAATTGCCGGCCCTGGCTTTATTAACTTCTTTTTGTCTGAAGCGACGAACAGTGCTGTTGTTACTGAAATTTTGACCTCTGCTAATAACTACGGCCTTTCCAATGTGGGCGATGGCAAAAGAGTCTTACTAGAGTTTGTTTCCGCCAACCCAACCGGTCCACTGCATGTTGGCCATGGTCGAGGTGCGGCTTATGGCGCAACGATTGCCAATCTTATGCGCGCTGTGGGTTTTGAAGTGGATAACGAATATTATGTCAACGATGCCGGCAGGCAGATGGACATTCTAACCGTCAGTATTTTCCTACGCTACCTGTCTATTTTTGGTGAAGAATTAAGATTTCCAGACAACGGCTATCAGGGTGATTACATCCAGGAGATTGCCAAAAGTGTTGTTGCCGAGTATGGCGAGCGCTGGCGTAAGAGCGCTGGAGAATTGTTTGAAGATATTTGTAAAGACGAGACCGAAGGTGGCGACAAAGAAGTGCACATCGATGCACTTATTGCTCGCTCTAAGCAGCTGCTAGGGGAGGGTTATCAGGCTGTTTTCAGAGTGGGTATTGATTCTATTTTGGGTGGCATTAAAGACGATTTAGCTGAATTTGGTGTTGCCTACCAGCAATGGTTTTCAGAGCAGTCGCTGATTGACAGTGGTCTCGCTAAAAGTACTACCGACACTCTGCAAGACACGGATCACATCTATAAAAAAGACGGCGCTTTGTGGTTTAAGACGACGGATTATGGTGACGAGAAAGATCGTGTAGTTGTCAGAGACAACGGTATTCACACTTATTTTGCCTCTGACATCGCCTACCATTTAGAAAAATTTGATCGAGGGTATGACAAGGTTATCAATGTTTGGGGCGCTGACCATCATGGTTATATTGCCAGAGTAAAAGCCTCTATTGCGGCACTTAACCACGACCCTGAAAAGCTAGAAATTTTGTTGGTGCAATTTGCCAACTTATATCGTGGAGGCAAAAAAGTACAAATGTCGACGCGTAGTGGCTCATTTGTAACCCTTGAAGAGCTACGCAATGAAGTCGGCAATGATGCTGCACGTTTTTTCTATGTAATGCGGAAATCAGAGCAGCACATGGATTTCGATCTTGATTTAGCTAAATCAAAGACCAATGAAAACCCGGTTTTCTATATTCAATATGCACACGCTAGAATTTGCTCGGTGCTTAGACAAGCCGGCGAAAAAGAAATTACAGTGAATACCAGCAATCCAGATTTATCATTGCTTGTTGAGGATAGTGAAAAATCTTTGTTAAAAGAACTGAGCCGTTACAAGGGTGTAGTAGAGTCTTCGGCATTGCAATATGAGCCCCACCAGTTGGCGTATTACTTAAAAGATTTGGCGTCGTGTTTTCATAGTTATTACAACGCCTGCCCTTTCTTGGTGGACGATGAGTCGTTGACACAAGCGAGACTTGCCCTGATTGTCGCCAGCAAACAAGTTCTGGTGAATGGCTTGTCATTATTAGGGGTGAGTGCGCCAGAATCAATGTGAATGAGCTCTCCTCAAATCTCAAATGATTGCCGCAAAGTTTTCGAGCGACCAAAAACAAAGAGACCAGGCGCTTAATATCCATGATTCTTTTATTGTCCAGGCGCCAGCAGGTTCTGGAAAAACAGAGCTACTAACCCAGCGCTATTTAAATCTTTTGGGTGAAGTGGGACAGCCAGAAAGTATTTTGGCGATGACCTTTACTAACAAAGCGGCAGACGAACTCAAACACCGTGTTTTGCAGTATTTGAGTGACGCAAGCCTGATTCCACCTCAAGAGCCCCACAAACTCAAAACGTTTGAGTTGGCTAATAAGGCGCTTGCGCAATCCAAAAAACAGGGCTGGGATCTTTTAAATAATCCGTCCCGAATCAAAATAAGCACGATCGACGCGTTGTCGAGTTTGATAGTTTCAAAATATCCAACGGTTGAGCAACTCATCCCGCCAAGAGTGATGGCCGATCGTTATGAGTATGAAGCGCTTTATCGGAGCGCAGCAGAAAATACTTTTAAGCTTTTAGAAGACGATGAGTTTCAAGAATCGATTGCAAGCGTTTTGTTGCATTTGGATAATCATGTTGAGAAGTTTTATCGACTTTTGACACAAATGCTTGCCAAGCGTGAACAATGGCTACCAAGGCTTTACCAGCAAGGCGCGCTTGAGGTTGAGGTATTGGAGCGAACCGCACAGAAAATCATTGGCGAGCATTTTCTAAAATTAAAAGTTATGACCTCAGGCTTTTTTGATGAGATGTTTTTTGTGGCAATACAAGAAAATGATTTGGTTGTAAGTGAACTACCAGAAACTAATGTTGATTCATTGGATGCTTGGATTGGGCTGGCAAACTTATGTCTAACATCAAAAGGTCAATGGCGCAAAACCGTTAACAAGAGACAGGGGTTTGATCCGGCGTTAAAAGAGCAAAAACAAGCTTTTATTGAAACACTTGAAAGACTGAGTTCTGAGGATGAATTAAGAGAGGTTTTGTTTGAGTTAACTCTATTGCCGGAGTTGCGTCATAACGAGCAAGACCATCAAGTCCTGAGAAATATCAGCCAGGTGTTGAAACTCGCTGTTGCCGAATTAAAGCTTTTATTTGCAGCCAACAATGTCTTTGATTTTGCCGAGGTAAGCCTTAATGCGTCAGAAAAATTGGATAACTTGGCCGGGGTTACTGACGTTGCTTTATTTTTAGATTATAAGATTGAGCATTTGTTAATTGATGAGTTTCAAGACACTTCTTATTCGCAATATTCTTTAATAGAAAAACTGCTGTCTAGTTGGCAAGAGGGTTCTGGGAAAACACTGTTTTTAGTGGGCGATCCGATGCAGTCTATTTATCGTTTTAGAGAGAGTCAGGTGGGTATTTTTCTTCAGGTAAAAGAAGACGGTATTGCCGACATTAGACCACAATACCTGCAACTTAATACAAATTTTAGGTCAATTAAAGGCATTGTTGATTCTAACAATCGACATTTTTCAGCCATTTTCCCCAGCCATGATGATGTTATTAGCGGTGCTATTCACTACGCCCATTCTCAGTCGATTTCGGAGCGAGTTGACGACAACGCTGTGTGTTTTTATCCTTTTTTATCTGGCATGGTCCAGCAGGAGGCGACGCAAGTATGCGAGATAGTTAAAGATGCACTTGCTAAAAACACCGTCGATGAAATTGCGATTTTGGTTCGTTCGAGAAGCCATCTTGAGGGCATTATTAACGCCTTTCAATCAAACAGCATTGATTATGAGGCCTTTAAGACAACCCCACTACGCTCACATTTATTCACTCGAGACTTGCTCAGTTTGACACGAGCCATGCTATCCCTTGGCGATAAGCTTGCTTGGTTGGCATTGCTTCGCTCTCCTTGGTGCGGTTTATTGCTTAAAGATTTGCTGACCTTTGGGGGGTCTGATGAGATGACTGTTTATCATCTGTTAAGCGATGCTAGTACTAATGAGGAGTTGAGCGATAACGCAAAACAACGGGTGCAATTTGTGTGGAAAATTCTTGCTAAAGCGATCCAAAGTGATGGGCGCTTTTCTTTTGTTGAGCGTTTTAGTGACGCACTTGAAAAGCTCGAACCACATAAAAGTCTAAGCGATGAAAAACGCAGTATTAAATCGCAATTTCTTGGTATTTTGCACCATTGTGAATCCCTCGATAGCTTGTCACTCGAACCAATAGAGGCAATGCTCGCAGAGTTGTACGCACCTTCCCGTGCAGCCCGAGTTAAACTGATGACTATTCACCAGGCCAAAGGGCTGGAGTTTGACGTTGTCATCATGCCGGGGCTTGGCAGGGCGGGTAAATCCGACACATCACCGCTGATACAGTTAAAGTCTTTGGCCAATAGTGATTTATTACTGGCGCCGATTAAGTCGGCCTTTGATAAAAATGACAGTAAAACTTACGCCTACCTCAGGCATTTAGACAAAAAACAAAATCATTTTGAAATGATGCGACTGCTATACGTTGCAATGAGTCGTGCAAAAAAGAAAATCCATTTGCTGGGACATGTGAACGAAGACAGTGAGTCGGCAAAAAATACCTTATTGAATTTTATATTGCCTTTTTTCAAAAATTCAATGGTCGTGCCAGCGGCTCTTGCTGGGAATGCGAGTCAAGACACTCTATCTCCTCAGTTAGTGCGCTATGAGTCCTTAGAAGGTGCTGACGATGCTGTTACTGAAGTTGCTGATGAGTCGTTTAATTTGTCAAAAAATCTTGATTTAGTGTATCAAAGTGCCTTGGGCACAATTGTCCATCACTACCTTGAGTTTGAGATTTTTGCACCCGATCAAAAAAGTGTAGAAATGAAGTTATTGGAGCTTGGCGTGCCGAGTGCATTACGCAGCTTTAAGAGCGAGACAATATTGAAGTTATTGGATAACACAAAAAAAGATTCGACATTCGATTGGCTCTTTCAACAAAGAGACAGCACTCAAGTCGAGGCAGAGTTTGGCAGTGCCGACAGCTCAATTATTATTGATCGGCTTTTTGTTGAAAAAGGTGTTTTGTGGATTGTCGACTTCAAAACTGCCTCACCAGCTGCTGACGAGCCAACAGATATTTTTATTGGACGAATAAAAATACAACATCAAGAGCAACTCCGTCACTACCGAAACGCCCTTGAAGGTATTTTTCAACTGCCTGCAAAAACAGCAATATACTGCCCCTCCATCCCTAAATTGATTTACCTATAGAGTCGAAAATGACTGGACAAGGCCGTGCATTCCCCCTATGATTGGCATCATTTTATAAGTCTATTTTTACAATGAATGAATCAAGCGACATTATTGGCTGGAATGACTATAGTGACAGCTTTGGCGGCAAGAAAATAACAACCATTAATCCGGTTGTTCAAAGTGGTTCTACTGTTTTGTTTGACAACTACGAGGACATGCTTGCAGCGCAAAACGGCGAGTACCCTGGAGTAACTTATGGAACGGGTGGCTTAACAACACAAAAAGCCTTTGAAGAGGCGTTGTGCAGGCTTGAAAATGGCTACACGACAAAAGCCTTTCCTTCGGGTATTAGTGCCATTATCAACACTTTCATGGCGTTCACTCAGAGCGGCGATGAAATATTGCTTTGCGACAACGTCTATGGCCCAACAGCAAGGTTTTGTTACACAGTCTTGGCAAAGTACGGCGTCAAGATTAGCTCGCTCGCCTCAGATGTTGGCGGTGAAATTGAGGCGCAAATTACTGATAAAACGAAGTTGATTTTCCTTGAATCGCCGGGCTCTAATACATTCGAGATTCAAGACATTCGTGCGATTACAAAAATTGCCAATGAAAGGGGCATCATTACTGTAATTGATAATACTTGGGCAACGCCGCTGCATCTTAAGCCGCTTGATTTGGGTGTTGGTATTTCGATCCATTCGGCAACCAAGTACATTTGTGGATATTCTGACTTGCTGATGGGCGTGGCAACGGTCAATAAAAAATACGCCGCTACTTTTGATGCTTTTTATCACAGTCTAGAAAATTACACGAACCCTCACGATTGCTACTTGGCTTTGCGCGGACTGCGGACATTGGAGGTACGCCTTAAGGCGCATGAAAAATCAGCGTACAAGATTGCAAGATGGCTTGAAGAGCATCCACTGGTGGACAAAGTTATTCATCCAGGACTACCTTCTCATCCGCAACACGATTTATGGCAAAGAGATTTTTCGGGTGCGGCTGGCCTTTTTGCTTTCATCTTTAAGAAAGATTACAGCGTTGAGAAGATTGGCAATTTCGTCAATTCACTGAATATGTTCGGTCTTGGCTTTAGCTGGGGCGGTTTTAAGAGCTTAATAACCGCGGGCAGGTTTAAGCGGGACGGTGAGTGGAGTCATGGCGGCAAGCACCTTATTCGCCTCAATATTGGCCTTGAAAATTCCAAGGACCTAAAAACCGATCTAGAGTCAGCTTTTAAGTGTCTTTAGTCTAAGCCTTACGACACTCTCTTGTCATTAAGCACAGTGATGCGTTGCATGTGACGAATGTTCGGCAGATAATCACAAACCGCGTAATGATGGGTGATACGGTTGTCCCAGATGGCAATAGAGTTATTGCGCCAACGAAAGCGTACTTGAAATTCCGGCTTTGCCATGTGCTGGTACAAGTAGTGCAAAATTCTATCGCTTTCGCCTTGAATCATACCAACAATGTGACGGGTAAAAGATTGATTGACATTTAAGTGCTTCAGGCCACTAACAGGGTGTGTGTCGATAATTTTGTGCACCGCTGAGCCGGTATCTTTCAGCGCATTATTGACCGCTTCAATACCGCCTTTTTTGTAGAAGTCGTTTCTAAAAGTGCCAATATCGTGCATCGCTTCAAGGCCTTCAAGTTGATTTTTCCAGCCATCTGATAAGTTGTCATAGGCTGCACTGGTGCTAGACCAAAGCGTATCACCACCAACTTTTGGGATATCAACTGCGTGCAGAATTGAGGCAAATGGCGGGTTGGTTTTAAAAGTCATGTCTTTGTGCCAGTCATTGGTATCCGGCACATCGCCACCACCACTTTTCAATAGCACAATGTTCTCATGACCTTCAACATGCGGATAAACCGGATGAGGTGGTTCGGGTTCGCCAAAACTTTCGGCCAATTTCAAGTGTGTTTCTGGCGTTATGTTCTGATCACGTAAAAAAATTACTTGGTGCTTGATGAGGGCCTCATATATTTGATCGCAAATATTGCTATTCAAATCGGTGTTCAGAGAGACCCCTGATATTTCAGCGCCAATTGTGCCAGTAATTTTTTCGACCTTAAACATGATATATCCCCCGGAAAAATCGGCACTTTAACTTAAAAACTAGAGAAAATCAAACGTTATTTTCGTTGCTGCCTTGTGTCTATTAAGAATCACGTCTTAACCACCACCAAATCAGAATGAACTGCGCTCCCAATATTGGTGTGGCCGACAGTAATGTAATTTTCCATCCAAAGTTAAAGACGAACCAGCCAGCAGAAAGCGCTGCACAGGCTTGAAAGCCAAAAATTAGAAAATCATTCAATGATTGCACTTTGTATTTTTCATTTTCATTGTAAGTGCGTGGTAGTAGGCTTGTTCCGCCAATAAATAGAAAATTCCAACCAAGACCAAGTAGTATTAAAGCAACCCAGTAATTACCCAAAGAACGATCAACGTAGGCAACAAAAACAGCACATAAGAGAATAATAATGCCAACAAGCATCATTCGTGAAATGCCAAGATATTTAACAATGAATGCGGTGAATAAGGACGGCAGGAACATGGCAACTACATGACTTTGAATAACATACTTGGTTTGCTCCAGTGAAAACCCATCCATCACATGCATGCTGACGGGCGTGGCTGTCATTATAAAGCTCATCACAGCGTAACCAGTAATCGCTGAAGAAACGGCTACAATAAAAACGTTTTGCTTCATAATTTCAATTAACTTACGCTTTGAGCGATCCTTTTCTTCATTGAATTTTTTTGCAGGATTAAACAACAGCAGTAGGCCAAAGGCCGCAACGAACATAAGTGCAAGAAGTAAGAAAGAGCCGACAAATTCCACGTCAAACCAATCTTTGCCAAGTGTTGCAATTTCCGTTCCAAGGTAGGCGGAAACTAAGCCGCCCAAAAGAACTATTGCAGCAGCAGTGGATATTTGGGCCCTATCAACACTTTCAATGGCTGCAAAGCGAAATTGGTTCATAGTGGCTGTAGTGGCGCCAAAACCAAAACTTGAAACACAAAACAGGGCAAAAGATTTCACTATTAGCGCACAGATACTCAGGCCAATTAAGGTGATGGTGAAGAGGCACACACCTAAAAATACTTTTCTTCGCCCAAAGATAGACATTAATCGAACAACTGGCATAATGCTGGAGGCAGTACCAACAACAATCATAGCGACCGGTAAAGTTGCCAAGCTTTTCGTTGTGGCAAGTGTGTTACCAACTATGCCGCCAACAAATACAATAAAAACACCAAGCGACATAAATAACGCCAGGCTCAGCGATAAAATCCATACGTTTTTTGGCAATTGAAACATGCGGTAAATAGAATGACCCTCTAATGAAGGGGGATTATATACCTAATAGGATATCAATAATTTAACTTACCGTTGGTTGGAAATGTAACTAATTAAGTGTTAACTTTATGTCATATTGTGTTTATTGTGCAGTACTCAACATTAATTATAATAATTGTCATTTAATGACACAAGGGGGTTGTTTATGGAGGCTTTAGGGGTTATGGGTTTAGTCTTTGGGCTTGTTGCAATTGCAAAAATTTTGCATTTAGAAAAAACACTAAAAGATATGGGTGTATTGGGTAAAGATTACAAACCAGAATGACAAGTACCGAGGAAATGAAAGAAGTTGTTAGCCATCAAGAGGGTTTTTTTGATGGCGTTCGTGGTGCTAAGACCTACTACCAGTGTTGGCTGCCAGAGGGTGATCCAAAATCTGTATTGCTAGTTGTTCATGGTTTGGCGGAGCACTCGGGTAGATATATGCATGTGGTCAATTATTTTGTGCCATTGGGTTATGCGATTTATGCGCTCGATCATTTAGGTCATGGAAAATCTGAAGGCACTCGGGTACTTGTTAATCAGTTTGAAGACTTGACAGATCCATTAAAAACATACTTTGATATGGTCCGCGTATGGCAGCCTAGTAAATCTATTATTTTGGTTGGGCATAGCTTGGGTGGACTTATTGGCTCAAGACACTTGCTTGACCACCAAGCTAATTATGCGGGCGCGATATTGTCAGGGCCCTTGGTAAGACCATCAAACTGCCCTTCACCATTTCTTCTTGGCTTGTTAAAAATTGTCGCGGCTGTTGCGCCAAAACTGGGTGTGAGGCAGCTAGAATCTGACGTAATGAGTACAGACCCAAAAGAAGTCGAAGGTTATGTTCTTGATCCTTTGGTGCACCCAGGAAAAGTCACGGCAGGAATTTCAGCCGCGATGTTTAATGCCATGAAGTTTGTGACAAGTCATGCGAATGAAATCACTTTGCCTTTGTTAATTGTACAGGGTGGCGCGGATGCGACAGTTGAGCCTGAAGGGGCGCAACTGCTCTACGATAAGGTTGGTTCTACTGACAAAGCAATTAAGATTTATGAGGGCTATTATCACGAGGTGTTTAATGAGCCAAAAGCTAGGCGAGACAAAGTTTTCCAAGATATCCAGAACTGGCTAGAGTTGCTTCTTTAGCGCTGGGTAATGTTATTTTTTGGTGGGGCGCTTCCAGCCGTTGAGGGTTGCTTGCTTGTTTCGACTAAGTGTTAGCTTTTCGTCTGGCGCGTCTCGATTAATTGTTGAGCCGGCGCCAATTGTTGCATTTTTCCCTATTGTGACAGGCGCAATGAGCTGGGTGTTTGAACCAATAAAGGCGCCGTCTTTGATGATGGTCTGATGTTTGTTGACGCCGTCATAATTGCAAGTAATAACACCGGCGCCGACATTAACACCCTTGCCAAGAGTGCTGTCTCCGACATAGCTCAGGTGGGATACTTTAGAGGTATTGCCAATCCTAGATTTTTTAACTTCCACGAAATTACCTATTTTGGCGTTGTTGCCAATATGACTTTCTGGGCGAAGGCGGGCAAAAGGGCCGATAGCTGTGTTGCTGCCAACGGTTGAATTTTCAATCATTGAATTTGCCTTGATTTCTGAATTATCACCGATTTTAGCGTTTTTTATTATACAGTTCGGCGCAATTGTCACATTGTCACCTAATTCGTTATCCCCGTCAAAGACGACATTAATATCAATGACACAATCTTTGCCAAAACTCAACGTTCCGCGGCAATCAAAACGGGCGGGATCTTTCACGCCAAGGCCATTGGTCATGAATTCACTCACCTGTTTTTGTTGTACAAGCCTTTCTAATTCTGCCAATTGATTTTTGTCATTAACGCCCATAACTTCTGCCGCGTGATCGCAAATACAAGATGAAATAGTAACATTATTCGCATTCGCCATCTCAACAATATCGGTTAAATACAACTCGCCTTGAGAATTGTTTGGCTTGAGTTTGTCCAGATAACCTCTGAGAAGTGAGGCTTTAACAGCCATAATTCCGGTGTTGATTTCAGTAACTTCTAGTTCGCTTTCACTGGCATCTTTTTGTTCAACAATCCCGATAATTTGACCCTTTGTATTCCTTTTGATGCGGCCATAACCAAAAGGATTATCGAGCACAACGCTCAGCAGTGCAAAACCAGTGTCTATGGCATGATCAAGCAGTGTGCTCAGCGTGGCACTTTGAATAAAAGGCACATCACCATAAAGTATAAGACAAATAGAGTCGTCACTAATATCTGGCATCACTTGTTGTACAGCGTGCCCAGTACCCAGTTGCTGTTCCTGAATAACCCAGTTAGCCGCCTGATTTTCAATTGAATTTTTAACAATCTCAGCCTTGTGACCAATGACAATATTAAGTTTGGCACCTAGAGGCAGTGCTGCATCGATAACGTGGCGCAAAAGGCTTCTATCTGAAAGTTGCTGTAGAACTTTGGGTGTGTTTGATTTCATTCTGCTGCCTTCGCCGGCAGCTAGAATAATTGCATCTATTGTTGGCATAAATAATTTAGGTACTTTTTGAAAGGCATTATAATTGAGGTCTTTGCAGCTACAAAGACAATGTTCCCTTAATTCTAAACAGAGACTAAATGCGTAATAAATTGACAGCTGAATTCATTGGTACCTATATTTTGGTTTTTGCGGGTAGTGGTGCGGTAATGATTAACGACATTACTGGGGCTCTAGGACACGCGGGTGTGGCACTCACTTTCGGCTTTGTTATTGTTGCGCTGATTTACAGTTTTGCTCATGTTTCTGGCGCTCACTTTAACCCCGCTGTAACCATTGCTTTTTATTCGATGGGCGAGTTTGATCGTGGGCGTGTTTTGCCCTATATCAGCGCGCAAGTACTCGGCGGCATTACTGCAAGTGCGACCCTTTTCCTTTTGCTGCGAGAGGACTTTAATCAGTTTTCAGAGGTAAGTTATCTGGGCGCAACATTGCCACATGGCTCGGTGGCACAATCCTTTGGCTTTGAGTTTTTGCTTGCTTTTATATTGATGTTGGTTATTAGTGCTTCAGCCGTTCACGGCAAGGCCATTAAGGATTTTGCTGGCATTGCGATTGGATTTACTGTGGGCTTAGAGGCTATGTTTGCCGGCCCAATTACCGGCGCCAGCATGAACCCTGCGCGCAGCATTGGCCCTGCAATAGTGAGTGGTCATTTTGAGCACTTGTGGCTCTACGTTGTTGCGACAATATTGGGCGCTTTGTTGGCGGCATTGGTTTATGTTAAGCTAATTCATTCAGATAAACAGGTGAGTGTTGAATGAAAAAAGTATTGATACTTTGTACCGGTAACAGCTGTCGATCAATCATAGCCGAGGCATTAATTAATGCTGAATTGGGTGGTGATGTAAAGGCCTATTCTAGCGGCGTAGCCGCCAGTGGCAATGTGCATCCAATGGCTCAGAAAATACTGCAAATTCACGACATTTGGTGTGATGAATATCACTCCAAAAAACTGCAAACGCTTATCCATATTAATTTTGATTTAGTGGTGACCGTGTGTGACCACGCCAATCAAACTTGCCCAATGTTTCCGGTCACAACAGAAATTGTGCATCTGGGTTTTGAGGATCCGGATGGCGGCGATTACCAAGCCTTTGAGCTTTGCTTTAACCAAATCAAGGCAAGGTTGCTGCCTTATGTACGAAGTGTGTTAGTTTAGTTTTTTTGTTTTTTCTGTTGCAAGTTGTTTTTCAGACATTAAAATACGCAACTACTATTTGTGAATTCTGGAGCTGGTATTAATGGCTAGAAATGATATTTCGGGTTTATTTGGAAAATCTCCAATCAACCCCTTGCAGCAACATATGAAACAAGTGCATATGTGCCTTAAAGAGTTTTCGACCTTTGCTAAAGCCGCTAGTAATGAGAGTTGGGAAAAGGTAGAAACATCTCGCAACTCAATTGCTAAAAAAGAAAACAAGGCCGACGAGCTGAAGAAAAAATTGCGCATGAATTTGCCAAGCACCTTTATGATGCCTTTTTCTCGCCGCGACCTTCTTGATCTGCTGTTGATTCAAGATTCTATTGCCAACATTACCAAGGATCTTGCAGGCTTAATGACGACACGTAAGATGGTTTTTCCAGCAGAAATTGCACCGAACTTTCTGGATTTGGTTGCTGTTTGCATCAAAACTTCGGAGGCTGCTCTTGAAGCGATTAATGAGTTGGATGAGCTCCTAGAAACCGCTTTTGGTAGTCGCGAACGCAGGAAAGTGGACACCATAGTGTCTAAGATTAACGTTTTAGAGCATCAGTCCGATAATGTGCAACATCAAATTCGCACCCAACTGTTTGCCCTAGAAGCGACATTGCCGCCTGTGGATGTAATGTTTTATTATCGCGCCATTGAATGGCTAGGTGAAACAGCTGACGCAGCCCAAAAAGTGGGCTCACGTTTAGAAGTCATGCTAGCTAAATAATAGGGAGTCGAAATGGAAATTATTGCAAATTACGGCAATCTGTTGTTGTTTATGGCGGTTGCCTTCGGTCTATTTATGGCCTGGGGTGTTGGTGCTAATGATGTCGCTAACGCGATGGGTACGTCGGTCGGTTCTGGTGCTATCACCATTAAACAGGCGATTATTATTGCGGTTATATTTGAGTTTGCGGGAGCAATTCTTGCGGGTGGAGAGGTTACAGCAACGATTCGCAAAGGTATTTTAGATGCAACGCTTTTTGTCGACGACCCACATTTATTGGTTTACGGTATGTTGGCTTCACTGCTGGCTGCTGGCTTCTGGCTGATGATCGCCTCCTCTCTTGGTTGGCCAGTGTCAACCACGCACTCAATTGTCGGCGCTATTGTCGGTTTCGGTGCGGTGGGTGTTGGCGTCGATGCTGTTGCTTGGGGTAAGGTGGGCACTATTGCGATGAGTTGGATAGTTTCGCCAATCTTGGCTGGAACCATCGCTTTTATGCTCTTTAGAAGTCTGCAGAATTTAATTATTGACACTGAAGATCCCTTTGACAATGCCAAGAGGTATGTGCCGTTTTATATGTTTTTGGTGGGATTTGTCATCTCCCTAGTGACGATTTTTAAAGGCTTAAAGCATATCGGCCTTGATTTTGATACTTCAACAAGTTATTTGCTCGCCTTCGGTTTTGGTGCTCTTGTTGCCCTTGTTGGAACCTGGTGGATTCGAGGCATTCGCCTTGATCCTGAAGAAAACAAAGACTTTTACTTTACTTCGATGGAGAGAGTCTTTAGCGTGCTGATGGTCATTACCGCAGCTGCAATGGCATTTGCTCATGGCTCTAACGACGTGGCCAATGCGATTGGCCCATTGGCGGCAATCTATGGCGTGATTGAGTCTGGTGGCATCATTGGTGCCAAGAGCGTCTTGCCTGCTTGGGTATTGTTGGTGGGCGGTGCTGGTATTGTTCTCGGCCTGGTTACTTACGGTCATAAAGTCATTGCCACGATTGGCACAGGAATTACTCAATTAACCCCTTCTCGCGGTTTTGCAGCAACACTCGCTGCGGCGGCAACGGTTGTCATCGCTTCGGGTACGGGTTTGCCCGTCTCAACAACGCAAGTGTTAGTGGGTGCGGTACTTGGTGTGGGTCTTGCGCGAGGAATGGCCGCGTTGGACACTCGAGTGATTAACAAAATTTTCTTATCGTGGATTGTGACATTGCCTGCAGGCGCTTTAATGTCTATCCTATTTTTCTTTGCACTTAAGGGTGCGTTTATTGGCGCTTAATAATCAAAGGGTTTAATTATGACAATTGAGGAAATACAGGCTAAATTAGAAGCGGGCATTGAAGGCTCACAAGTGACGATGGAAGGTGATGGCTGCAATTGTTCAGCCATCGTTGTCTCGCCGATTTTTGAAGGCATGTCATTGTTGCAAAGACAGCGTGCAGTGCTGACTGTGGTCAGTGAAGAAATAAAGAGTGGCGAGCTTCACGCGCTTACCGTTAAAACCTACACCCCGAATGAGAGATAGTATATAATTTCCGTTCTTTTCGATTTGAAGATAAATAATTAGCTATGCAAACAGATATTCATCCAGCTTACGAAGCAATTAAAGTGGTATGCAGCTGTGGTAACACGTTCGAAACGCGTTCAACAACTGGTAAAGAAGAATTACACCTAGATGTGTGTTCAAGCTGCCATCCGTTCTACACAGGTAAGCAAAAAATTATGGATACTGCGGGTCGTGTTGAGAAGTTTAAATCTCGTTACGGCGCATTCAAGCGTTAATCTGAAGCTTTATGCTTTAAGAAAAAGCCACGGTTGTGGCTTTTTTTGTGTCCGAAGAAGGCATAAAATAACACTTTTATCGTTTTTCCCATGAGAAAATACTATGGCATTTGACTACATCAACGCTCTGTTAAAAAAAGAAGTGACTCGCACGCCGATTTGGGTTATGCGTCAAGCGGGCCGTTATTTGCCAGAATACCGCGCAACTCGCGCCAAAGCTGGCGATTTTTTAAGCTTATGTAAGAATAGTGAGTTGGCGTGTGAAGTCACGTTACAGCCGCTCGAGCGTTTTGATTTAGACGCGGCGATTTTATTTTCCGATATTTTGACGATTCCTGATGCTATGGGCCTTGGCTTGTATTTTTCCGAGGGTGAGGGGCCAAAATTCACGCGTCCACTGACCACGCTTACCTCAATTGAAAAACTTTCAAAACCGGATGTTGGTATCGAGTTGGCTTACGTTAATGATGCGGTTTCTGTGATAAAGAAAAACTTAAAGGGCCGGGTGCCACTGATAGGCTTCACAGGCAGCCCATGGACTTTGGCTACTTACATGGTGGAAGGCGGAGCAAGCAAGACTTTCTCTAAAGTCAAAGGACTGATGTTTGAAAATCCGAAGCACATGCATCAATTATTGGACGTGCTTGCCGATACAATTATTGATTACCTTAATGGCCAAATTGAAGCCGGTGCGGATTCGGTGATGATTTTTGACACGTGGGGTGGGTCGCTAAACAAAGAATGTTACGAGAACTTCTCGCTTAGATACATGCAGAAAATTGTTTCCGGCATTCACCGCCAATATGAAGGCAGAACAATTCCAGTAACACTTTTCACCAAAGGTGGCGCGGCTTGGCTTGAGCAGATGGCAGCCACTGGCTGTGATGCACTTGGACTGGACTGGACAGTTGAGCTGGGAGATGCTGAAAAACGCGTCGGCAGTCAGGTGGCCTTGCAAGGTAATTTGGATCCATCGGTACTCTACGCAACACCTGAAGTGGTTGAAGCAGAAGTTAAAAAAGTACTGGATCAATTCAAAGGCAAGACTGGCCATGTGTTTAATTTAGGTCACGGTATTACGCCCGATGTTAACCCTGAGAACATGAAGGTGTTGGTCGATACTGTTCACGCCTATTCTCAACGGTAGTAGCACTCAAAATAAAACCCGCGCTTGCGCCGACAATAAATTGTCTTTAGGCGCTATTGTGATAAAATTTAGCCCTTATTCAGCTGATTAAAACCGATGTCGATACTTAGCAAAATTTTTAGCGATCTTAAGCAATCTGGCCAAAAAGCCTTTATCCCATTTATTACTACGGGTGATGGCGGTATGGATAATTCAGAGGCGGCGATGTTTGCCCTTGTGCAAAATGGGGCCGATATAGTCGAACTCGGCATGCCGTTTTCGGACCCAATGGCCGACGGTCCCGTGATTGCTAAGTCGCATGAGCGCGCTGTTGCTGACGGCGTTAATTTGCATTATGTGTTTGGCTTAGTTGAGCGCCTTAGGGAGCACAATAATACAACCGGCGTGGTCCTTATGGGTTACACCAACCCAATTGAAGTTTTTGGTTACAAGGCTTTTGCTGAGCGCGCATATGAAGCGGGTGTTGACGGTGTTTTGGTGGTGGATATGCCGCCGGAAGAAGCGCAAGACTTCAAAGCCGAACTGAATGCCGTTGGTATTGATCTTATCTTTTTAATTGCACCGACTACGACCGATGAACGTTTAGAAATGATCGCAGAGGTTGCCTCAGGTTTTGTCTATTTTGTTTCTCTTAAGGGTGTAACCGGTGCTGGAAATATTGATGTTGACTCTGTTAATCATCATCTTGCCCGAATCCGTAAAGTTATCGATTTACCGGTGGGCGTTGGCTTTGGTATTAAAGATGCCGAGACAGCGAAAAAAGTAAGCGAGGCTGCAGACGCCGTTATTGTTGGCAGTTCGCTCGTTTCTATTATTGAACAATTATCCGATGACAGGGATAAAATGGTGACGAAGGTCGGCAATTTCGCTCGTCAAATTTCAAGTGCCATTAAACAGGATTAACTATGAGTTGGTTAGAAAAAATACTGCCATCAATTGGCAAAAACACTAAAAAGAACATCCCTGAAGGCTTGTGGAGTAAGTGTCCTGCGTGCAATGGTGTGCTTTACAAGGAAGAATTAAGGCGTCTAAATCATGTTTGCCCACAGTGCGATCATCATTTAAGAATGTCCGCCAGAGATCGTTTAGAAAGTTTCCTCGATGAGGAGCATCAAGTAGAAATTGGCGCCAATATCGAATCTGTAGATCCTTTAAAGTTCAAGGATCAAAAAAAATACAAAGATCGCTACAGCGACGCTCAGAAAAAAACTAAAGAGAAAGACGCTCTAGTGGTTAAGCAGGGTTTATTACACGGCATGCCAGTGATTGTTGCAGTTTTTGAATTCAAATTTATGGGCGGCTCAATGGGCTCTGTTGTTGGTGAAAAGTTCGCCAGAGCGGCAGATGCCTCAATTGCCCACGGCTATCCACTGATTTGTTTTTCCGCTAGTGGTGGTGCGCGCATGCAAGAAGGCTTGTTCTCTTTAATGCAAATGTCAAAAACTGCCTTAGCGGTTAAACTGTTGGCCGATAAGAAAATTCCATTTATCTCGGTCCTAACCGATCCGACAATGGGGGGTGTTTCTGCCAGTTTTGCTATGTTGGGTGACATCCACATTGCTGAACCTAAGGCTCTTGTTGGTTTTGCGGGCCCACGTGTTGTTGAGCAAACGGTTCGCGAAGAACTACCAGAAGGCTTTCAACGCGCTGAATTTTTGTTAGAAAAGGGCGCCATTGATATGATTGTGCATCGCTCAAAATTACGTGAAAAAGTCTATCAAATTCTCTCAGCCCTGACCCATCACTGATTGCATTGGGTACTCAGCTAGCACTCGAAAATAGGCTGCTTGCAATAAGCAGAACGACAATATCATGAAAATATTACTCGCTAATCCTAGGGGTTTTTGCGCAGGTGTCGAGCGCGCTATCGAGATTGTAGAGCGTGCGATTGAACGCCACGGCGCACCAATTTATGTTCGCCATGAAGTTGTCCATAATAAATTTGTTGTCAACGACTTAAAGACCAAAGGCGCTATCTTTGTTGATGAAATTGATGAAGTGCCGAATGGCGAAGTGGTTATTTTTAGCGCACATGGCGTTTCACAAGCGGTGAGAAAAGAGGCCGACTCTATTGATGCCACTGTATATGACGCCACTTGTCCATTGGTGACCAAGGTGCACAAAGAAGTGCAGCGCCGACAAAAGCAAGAACACCAAGTGATACTCATTGGCCATGCAGGGCATCCAGAAGTTGAAGGCACATTGGGCCAATCGACCGGTTCTGCGATTAACCTGGTTGAGTCTATTGACGATATCGATGGTTTGGATTTCTCCCCAGAATACAATTTGTCTTACACCACGCAAACTACGCTTTCGGTTGATGACACACATGCGATTGTTGACGCTTTAAAAGAAAAATTTCCGCAAATTCAATCGCCTAAAAAAGACGATATTTGCTACGCAACACAAAACCGACAAGACGCCGTCAAGGCGATTATTAAAATGACCGATGTACTTTTGGTGTTGGGTTCAAAAAACTCATCGAATTCCAACCGTCTTCGCGAAATTGCCGAGAATAGCAACAAGGCTTCTTATTTGATCGATGGCGCTGCTGATATCGATGATGCTTGGCTCAAAAACTGTCAATCAATTGGCGTTACTGCTGGCGCTTCAGCGCCCGAGGTTTTGGTGCAAGAGGTGGTCAGCTATTTATTGGATTATGGCGCTGATGAAGTGCTCGAAGTTAGTGGCGTTGAAGAAGACGTACACTTCCCGGTGCCCAACACGTTGAGATAAGTGGCGTTGAATAAAGTTCTCTGAATTAACATAAAGGATTGCGTATGAAAACATATGATGTGTATGGCATTGGTGCCGCTCTGGTGGATATCGAGTACAAGGTTGATGAAAAGTTTTTGCAGAAAAATCAAGTTGATAAAGGGGTAATGACCCTAGTTGATGAGGATCGCCAACATCAACTAATTGTCGATTTGGGCTCGAATTCGCAGCTTATTAAGCGCAGTTGTGGCGGCTCGGCATGCAATACTGTGGTTGCCACAAGTGGCTTTGGCGCTACGGCGTTTTATGCGGGTAAAGTTGCTTCTGATGAAGAAGGTGCTTTTTTTATTAAAGACCTAAACGCCGTGGGCGTTGATTTTTATGAGGTTGGGCATGCAAGCGGTATCACTGGCAAATGCTTGGTGATGATTACTGAGGATGCTGAACGCACCATGAATACCTATTTGGGTGTGAATGTAGATCTAACTTCAAGCGATGTTGACACACAATTGTTAGCCAATAGTGAGTGGTTATATGTTGAAGGGTATCTAGTGACCGATTCCCAGCGAACTCAAGTTGCTGTTGAAGCGATGTCTTTTGCCAAGCAGCATGGCGTTAAAACGTCTTTGAGTTTATCCGACCCTTTTGTCGTGCAAATTTTTTCAGAGCAACTTAAAGGCGTCATTGGAGATGGTGTGGATTTGTTGTTTTGCAATGAAGAAGAGGCCATCAATTTCACTGAAAGTAGCACTATTGATCAAGCTGGTGAGGCGCTTAAAGAGTCCGCAAAGTCTTTTGTGATAACTCGAGGAGCTGAAGGATCTATGGTTTACGACGGCGAGAAAACAACTTGCATCCCTGGCGTTAACACCAAAGCAATCAACACTAATGGTGCTGGCGATATGTTTGCCGGTGCTTTTTTATACGCCATTAGCGTTGGTCGTGATTACGTTTTTGCCGCCCAATTTGCAAACGCCGCTGCAGCGCTTGTAGTCAGTCAGTTTGGGCCGCGTATCGAAACTCCCCAGTACGCCAAACTCAAACAACAATTTTCTATTTAATGGTTGTTTTTGCCAGTTAAGTCATCGGCTATTTGACAAAAATAAACAACAGATCAAAATGATCTATAGTAGTGAATTCAATGGCACTCTAAAGCTACAGAGAAAACAGCTCAATTTGCAATTGGACGCTAATTGGATTATAATTATTGAGCGGGTGAAGTTAAATATTACATGGAGTTGATTATGTCAACATTAGCAAAATTATTTCAATTAAGAAAAGCACTTGACGAGTATGAGCAAGAGTTGGGAATGAGTCATTTGTCAGAAGTAGAGAAGGCAGTGTTGTCTTACGTTACGCATCAAGCCACTTCAACAATTACAGCCATTAAGAGCGACCCATACTTCGAAAAGTATTCGCTTTCAACCATTAAAAGAGCCGTTGGTGCTCTCTTGAGCCAGAGCATTATTGTTTCTGAGCAGTCATTGGATGATAAGCGTGCAATGAATTTATCGTACGCGATAAAAAGTTAAAAAGCCCCAATCTTTGTGCCTATATTGGGTTTACAAAGATTGGCGTTGTGCATGCATACTGTTGCCATAAGTTTATAAGATTTTTTAAGGAGACAACTTAATGGCAAGTCAAGGGGCCACAAGTTCTAGCGAGCTTTTAATTCAATGCGGCATAACCATTGCCATGATTTTTTCTGCACTTATGATGAGCGAACTCATCCAACCTTGGGGAACCAAGGTCTCTTTAAGCATTCTTGAAAAAGGCGCTGAAGCTCCTATTATTTTTAGTATTTCTGGCATTTGGCTGGTGCTTGGCGCTGTGTCCATGTCTTACCTTCTCTTTGGATGGCGCGTCGTTCTCGCGGTCTTTGTTGGTTTTCATGTCTCTGCCTTGTACCTTTACGGCTGGTCTTTAAATCCTTTTGCGTTGACGGCTGCAGGAAATTTAAAGACATTTGCTTGGATAAATCACGCTCACGCCCTAGTGACAACTTTTGGCCCTTTAGCGGCGATTTACGCCATGCGAGTCTTTAAACTTTCGAAGTTTTTCGAAGGTGAAAAGCTGATTTTTCAGCACGTCGTTTTCTTGATGATATTGGCCGCCTTCTTCAACACGTTTGCAAAGTTCTTTGTCGATACATCTCTTCGTACTTGGTTGGGTCTTTCAATTCGCATCGATGAAGGGACTTACGTGCCTTCTATGCTAATTGGTGATCTTACAGGCGGTATCGGTTTTGTCTTCATCCTTGCTTTGGTTGTTGTGCCGCTCATTCGCATAGTTGCACCGAACGCTATCACCGAAAAATAAAACCAACAAACTTATGCCTAACTCTTGTTAGCCTTGGCAAGGGTTTTGTATCTTTCTCTGCTTACAGATAATCCGCTAAATTTAGAGCAGTTATGGCTCTATTTTTACTATCCAGTATAGTAAAAAAATAATAATTGGATTCGATGTAATCTACAATAAGCACGATGAAACGTTTACTACTGGGCAATCTTGTCGCCATGCAATTGATGATTTTAAGCCGCGCCGCTTTGGCTGGGCTTTATACCGTCGACCCTTGGTATGTGGACCTCATCAATTTGCCGGCAGGCTCAAGAATCTTACCACTACTCATTTTTGGCTATTGGGTGCTGCCAGGCTTGTTTATCGGCACCGCACTTAGCTTAATTATTTTTTCAGTGCTGGGATCATTGCACAACCAGTGGATTTATTATTACAGATGTCGCTTAATGGCAAACCACTCAAACCCAAGTTCTGATATATTTGGGCCAAGGATTAAGATAATGCATTTTTGAACAGATGCGCAATATTTATGAACAGCTTTAAAACAATACTCCTAAACAATGTCATTTCAATGGTTATGGTACTGATGGTAAGCTCGGCCACTTTTGCGCTGGAGTTTAATATTAGCGCCATTGCTGGCTTGATGGACTTGTCCACAGGCGCTAGATTGGGCGCCTTATTGCTTTTTGGTCTAAGCGCTTTTCCGGGCATTCTGGCAGGCACATTGCTTGCAAGCGTTATTTATGCCGATCCGACTTCGATTCATGCTGGCGTAGCCACTTATAACGCTATTGCCGAGGCTTTTGCGCCGCTTGTTGCTTTGTTAATGATGCAGCAATTCAAGCTCAGTAACTTTTATACTGCGGAAAGTATTTACTATCCTCACGTTTTATTTTTGTGTATTTTGACAGCACTATTTGCATCTTTCTCTCAATTTTTGGTTTTGGTTAAGGTAGAGCACGGTATGCCAGAAGTGTTCAACTTTTCTAGCTACATGGGCTCAATTTTGCTGGGCGACTTGCTTGGCACACTGGTGTTTTTCTCACTGCTCATTTTTATGGTGCAAGCCTTTTCTGACCACCTAAAACAAACTTCAGATTAATACGCTTATTAATTCCTTTTAGACCAACTCCTTTGCATGATGATTCTTGCCTTCTTTAAGGGGGGCTTTGTGGGAAAGTTTTGTATACTCGATTTATGAATGGGCTACTGACCTTAATAAAACGCAATCTCTGCGCGATAGTAATGATTGTTATTGTCAGTGCTGCAGCCAATTCGCTACAAGTTTTCACTGGAGTATCCCTCTTGATTTGGAGTTGGGCCTTTCCTGGACTCTTGCTTGCCTCGTACTTTACTTCTTCGATTTTCCTTGCTGATGACAACCCACACGCTGAAGCACTGTTGATTGTGGCAATATTAAAAACCATAACACCTTACATAGCCTTGACTATTCTAAAGCTCATGCGTTTGGATAATTTTTTCGCCGATTCTCGTATAAGCTATCAACATTTGGCTGTCTTGATTTTATTAACCGTACTGATAAATATCATTGCTATGTACTTTGCAACTCTCGGTAGAGAGTTGAGTGAGGGTTTTGATCTCGGTACTCATTTGAGTAACCATATTGCTGGAGCCATACTAGGAAGTGCTGCATTCTTCGCGGTATTTATTGTTATGCATAAGGCCCTTGCAGCCAACCTTCAACAAAATAAATAATCGAGATGAAAAATCGTTAAATTAGATTTTTTAGCAAATTTTCCACCGCCACAATCCTCGAGCTGTCCTCAGCCATCTCCGCTTTGAAAACAAGGGTGTTTTGCCCTTTCAACTGGTAAGTTTTCACTTCTTTTTGGATGAGATTAATGATTTTGATTGGCTCAATAATGTGATTGGCACCTAAAGTAATCTCAGCCTTGTCGTCAAGGATGATGATTTTGTCGATGCCGATTTTTTCGCAAATAAATTTCAACGAAGTCGAGGCGAATAAATTCTTGGTCTGCTCTGGCAATAGGCCAAAACGGTCAATCATCTCAATCTGCAAGTCTTTTAGTTCATCTTCGCTCTTGGCGCTCGCGATGCGTTTGTAAAGCACCAGGCGCTCATGAACATCGTCTAGATAGGTTTGCGGAATAATACAAGCAATGCCAATATCAATCTCGATTTGCTCATTAATGGTGTCTTCAATATTGAGTTTCTTGCCACTCTTAATAGCACGAATAGTGCGTTGCAATAAATCGTGATAAAGGTTAAAGCCGATTTCTGATATCTTGCCACTTTGATTTTCACCCAATAAATCACCAGCGCCACGAATCTCGAGGTCGTGATTGGCGAGCATAAAGCCGGCGCCTAACTCCTCCAGTGAGGCGATGGCATCCAAACGCTTTTTCGCGTCCTTGGTTAAGGACTGATGGGATTTGATAACAAGGTAAGCATAAGCCTTGTGGTGCGAGCGTCCGACACGACCGCGCAGCTGGTGCAGTTGCGCCAGGCCAAAGTTTTGCGCGTTGTTAATAATAATGGTGTTTGCAGATGGGATATCAATGCCCGTTTCAATAATAGTGGTGCAGACCAGCACTTGAAAGCGCTGGTGGTAAAAATCCGCCATAATTTGCTCGAGCTCTTTGCTCGGCATCTGCCCGTGAGCAATGCGCACCTTGATATTGGGCATGAGATTATTAAGCGTCTCAGCCATATTATCGATGGAGTCAATATCGTTATGCAGTACGAATATTTGCCCACCACGATGAAGCTCACGAGAGCATGCTTCGGTAATGGTGTCGTCATTCCATTCGTCAACAAAAGTTTGAATGGCGCTGCGTTTAGCGGGCGGGGTGGCAATAATCGAAAGCTCGCGCAAAGAGCCGAGTGCCATATTTAGAGTGCGCGGAATTGGTGTGGCAGTCATTGTTAGGATGTCGCTTTGACCACGAAGCTTTTTCAGTGCTTCTTTTTGTTTAACGCCAAAGCGGTGTTCTTCATCAATAATAATCAAACCCAGATTCTGGTACTTGATAGAGCCTTGAATCAGCTTATGCGTACCAATGACAATATCAACTTTTCCTTGGTCTAGTCCTTCCTTGATGAGCGCTTGTTCTTTAGGTGTTTGAAAGCGCGACAAGGCTTTAATGGTTACTGGGTAATTGGCAAAACGGTCGGTAAACGTTTGTCGGTGTTGATTGGCCAAAAGCGTTGTCGGCACCAAAACCACCACTTGCTTGCCTGCTTCCACTGCAAGAAAAGCAGCGCGCATCGCAATTTCTGTCTTACCAAAGCCCACATCGCCACAAACGAGGCGATCCATTGGTCTTGAGGATTGCATGTCCGCCAGCACTTGCTCCATGGTGGTGAGCTGATCCGGCGTCTCTTCAAAAGCGAAGCTGGCAACAAACGAACTGTAAGCATCGTCCGGCTCCGGATAGGAAAATCCGCTGAGCGTTTGCCTTTTGGCGTAAATTTCAAGCAATTCTGCGGCAACGTCGTACAATGCTTCGGCGGCTTTTTTCTTGGCTTTGTTCCATTGTTGCGTGCCAAGTTTATGAAGCGGTGCGTGGTCTAGACTGGTGCCGGAATAGCGCGAAATCAAGTTTAAAGCAGTAATTGGCACCATGAGTTTCGAGCCTTTGGCATACTCTAGCATGAGAAAATCTTGAGGGTTTTCGTCAAAAGTGCGAGATTCAAGGCCTAGATAGCGCCCCACACCGTAATGCTCATGAACAATGGCGTCGCCAATCTTAATTTCCACCAAGCTTTTAATCGCCTCATCAAAATCTTTGTGTTTGGCGCGACGGCGTCTTTGTTGTTTGACTACATCTTGGCCGAACAAATGCTCTTCGGTGATAATAGCAAACTCATTCGTGAGTATGCCTTCACCAAGGTTGTCATTGGTGATTGAAAGCTTGCAGTCATTGTCTAAGAAGTCCACCCAGTGATTACAATCTTGCGGGGACAATTGGTGACTGGAAAGTAAGTCCATCAATACCGACTGTCGTCCTTGAGATTCGCAAACAATCAAAACTCTGCCTTTAAAGCTCTCGACAAAGGCAATGAGTTTACTCAGCGGGTTTTTGCTTTGCGATTCGATTCGCAGTGGCGGCAGTAATTTTGCAGAAAAATTGAAAGCCGCTTTGTTATTGGACTTAATTGACTGTGTTTGAATTTGCTGCTTGCGTTTTATTAGGGCAAACAACTCCTCTTGGCCGAGAAATACTTTGCTTAACTCTAAAGGCAGCCTGTCGAGCGAGCGCTTGGCGTGTTCATACCGCGCGGTGAGTGCCTCTGTTTGCTCGCTGAGACAATCGGACAGGCCATTTTGATAAGCAATAATTGGATTTTCTGGGAGGTAATCAAATAGCGTTGCCGTTTTGTCAAAGAACAGTGGCAAGTAAAATTCAATACCACCAGGAAAGCGACCTTCGCTCGCTTCTGTAAATATAAACCCTTCGTTTTTGCCAAATGCGCCCAGGTGGTTTTTTTCAAAGGTTTTAATGCTTTGTGGGTCAGCGGCAAACTCCCTAGCCGGCAACAGTTCGATGCTATCAACCACCTCGTTTGATCGTTGTGTTGAGGCTTTAAAGGTTCGAATCGAGTCAATTTCATTGTCAAATAGATCAATCCGATAAGGCTGCTTGGCGCCCATTGGATAGAGGTCAATCAGTGCGCCTTTGATGCAAAACTCGCCTTGCTCCATCACTGTCGTTACCCGTCGATAGCCAATTTTGACGAGTTTATCGACAAAGCTATCAATGTTTAGCTTACCGCCACGCGCCATACTCAGCGAGTATTTTTCAATGTAGTCGGTTGGACAGAGTCGCTGCGACAGCGATTCAAGTGTAGTAATGACAATGCCGCTTTTTAATGAAGGCAGCTGAGAGAGTGTTTTTAAGCGCGAGGAAATAATATCCGGGTGCGGAGAAAAGTGGTCAAACGCCAAGACTTCCCAGTTGGCAAATGCGAGAATCGTTAAGGATGTGTTGTAGAAATTGAGCGCTTTTTGAATTTGCTCATAGTGACTAATGTCTCTAGCGATATAAAGAACAACACCGTTATGCTTTTGCGTGAATTCAATCAGCGCTAAGGCTTCGGCACTACCGTAAAGTGAGCCCCAGTGAAACGTTAACCCTGATGCAAACGCTTTGCAATCGTCAGGATAAAGAACAGTCATAGAATATAAACGTTTTCCTTGGCTAGCATCTTAATCAGTTGAATGGTTGGTAGGCCGATTAAACTGTTCGGATCGTCGCCTTCCATGCGCTCAAAAAGAGCAATACCCAAACCTTCAGACTTAAAACTGCCAGCGCACTTTAGCGTGTCTTCTTTATCAAGATAATGTTTGATTTCAGTATTCGTGAGCGACCTAAAGACCACTTTGAAAATCTCAACATGGTTTTGTAGTGTACCGGCCTCAGTATTAAGAAGTGCCAAACTGGTGAGAAAAGTCACCGTGTTGCCGGCGCTTTTTTGCAGTTGTAAAACGGCATTTTCACGGGTATGGGGCTTGCCTAGTACTTCGTCATTGGCACCCTCGCCATTGGTCAACGTGGCTACTTGGTCAGAGGCGATAATTAAGCCGCTGTGTGTTTTGGCTACCTCGCGCGCTTTTTCTGCCGATAGGCGGTAGACTAATTCGCGCGGTGTTTCGCCTTCGTGTCGCGATTCATCAATATCTGGTGAGACAGTCGAAAAATCGACATCTAGGCGCTCTAAAACGGCTTTTCTAAAGGGCGATGATGAGGCGAGAATGAGTGACACGATAAGTTGAAAAATTGTAAAATAATCTAATATTTTACTTTATTCGGGCAAGCCCTTATGCGCTTATCTATTATCGTTGCGATGGATGATAATCACTTAATTGGCAAAGACAACGCCCTGCCGTGGCACCTTCCTGCCGATCTCGCTTTTTTCAAAAGGGTTACTACAGGTCACTCGATTGTCATGGGCAGAAAAACCTATGATTCAATTGGTCGACCGTTGCCCAATCGTCGAAATCTTGTTATCACTAGAAACACCGATGTTAGTATTGAAGGGTGCGAGGTTTTTAACAGTATTGATAGTGCGCTGCAATCGACCAAAGAGGAAGAGGAGGTGCTGGTGATCGGCGGCGCCAATCTTTGTAAGCAAGTATTGGGGCAAGTGGATCGCTTGTACATCACCCATATTGAGGGTGGGTTTGAGGGAGATACGTATTTTCCAAACTACGATGAGAGCGATTGGAAAGAAATCAGCTGTGAGTCACACTCGCCCGATGAGAAAAATCCACACCATTACCATTTTAAAATTCTTGAGAGAAAATCATGAAAAAATTGATCGCATTAATCTTGCTCGCTTTTTATCTATCGGGTTGCGTGCTGACCAAGCTGGTAACCGTACCAATGCGAGTGACGGGTTCCGTGATTTCAGTAATACCTGTTGTTGGCGACCCCGTCGACAGCTTCTTGGACAGTAGCGCCGATATCATCGACACTATCCCAATTTAACTAGCTTGCTTTAATCTGCCTTGCGCTTCTAGAACTTCTTTTAGTGCTTTCGGCATCACTTTAACAAAGTGCGCCAATTCAGCGTTCCAATTGTTCAGGATGTGTGCGGCAATAGCTGACCCAGTGTAATTCAAATGGTTGGAGATCAATTCAAATAATTCTTTTTGCGACTCATCATCCATTGGATCGAAATCAATCATCACTGAGTTTGAGCGACTTTGCAGGGTTGACTTTGGATTGTATACATAAGCAATACCGCCACTCATGCCTGCGCCAAAGTTACGGCCCACTTCACCCAAGATGACGGCGCGTCCACCGGTCATGTACTCACAGCCATGATCTCCAATGCCTTCTACTACAGCAGAAACGCCGGAATTACGAACACAGAAGCGCTCGGCAACACGGCCCGATAAATACATTTCGCCACCGGTTGCGCCGTAGCCACAAACGTTGCCGGCGATGATTTCATTTTGAGCAAGAAAAGTCGAATTCTTTGGTGGGTAAACAATCACACACCCACCCGACAGACCTTTGCCGACGTAGTCGTTGGCATCACCCTCGACTTCAAGCGTAATGCCTTGAGCAAGGAATGCACCGAAAGATTGTCCAGCGGAGCCGGCAAAGTTCACATGGATCGAACCTGGCGCTAGCGTATTGCCGCCCTGTGTTTTCACCACATGAGAAGAAAGCATGGCACCAACCGTACGATCCGTATTGGTAATGATGGACTCAATTCTTGCTTTTCCGCCTGTTTGGATTGCACTTTGTGCTTGCGCAATTAACTCATTGTCCAATTGTTGATCCAATTGGTGATCTTGGAAGGTGCTCTGGTAAGTTCCTGTATCGGCATTCGGTTTTTCAGCTGGCATCAATAATGCACTGAGATCGATAGAGTCTTTCTTCCAATGATCAATAGCTTTGTCCGTTTCCAGCATGTCAGCGCGACCAACCATCTCATTGATGGCTTTAAAGCCAAGCTTCGCCATGATTAAACGCAAGTCTTCAGCCACCATAAATAGGTAATTAACAACATGTTCAGGCTTGCCGGCAAACTGTTTGCGTAATTCTTTGTCTTGCGTGGCAATACCAACCGGGCATGTGTTTAGATGGCATTTGCGCATCATGATACAGCCCAAAGTCACCAATGGTGCGGTTGAGAAGCCAAACTCCTCAGCACCGAGAAGGGCTGCAATAGCAACATCACGACCTGTTTTGAGTTGGCCGTCTGTTTGAATAACAACACGTGAGCGCAGTTCGTTCATTACTAAGGTTTGGTGTGTTTCTGCAACACCTAGCTCCCACGGCAGGCCGGCGTGTTTAATGGATGTAAGTGGCGAGGCGCCTGTACCACCATCATGACCTGCGATTACAATGTGATCAGATTTGGCTTTGGTCACGCCAGCGGCAACCGTGCCCACACCAACCTCAGAAACCAACTTAACGCTTATACGTGCAGTTGGGTTTGAGCGCTTAAGGTCAAAAATTAATTGCGCCAAATCTTCAATCGAATAAATGTCGTGGTGTGGTGGTGGGCTGATTAAGCCAACACCAGCTGTTGAGCAGCGGATTTTTGCAATACCTTCATCAACCTTTGTGCCAGGCAACTCACCACCTTCTCCTGGCTTAGCACCCTGCGAGACTTTAATCTGCAATTCATCGGCATTGTTCAAATATTCAATGGTGACACCAAAACGACCCGAAGCAACTTGCTTGATGGCCGAGCGGCGTGAGTCGCCATTAGCATCAGGCGTCCAGCGCGCAGAGTCTTCACCGCCTTCGCCAGTATTTGATTTGCCGCCCATGCGGTTCATTGCAATGGCAAGCGACTCGTGTGATTCGGCAGAAATGGAGCCAAAACTCATCGCGCCGGTAACAAAGCGCTTAACAATTTCCTGTGCTGACTCCACTTCATCAATAGCAATAGCTGTAGCTGCTTTGAACGACATTAGTCCGCGCAATGTGCAGTTTCTAGTGCCCTCATTATTTGATTTTTCAGCAAAATCCCAGTAAGCACTTTCATCGTTATTTCGTGCAGCTTTTTGTAGGGTGGCAATTGTTTGCGGCTCCCACATGTGCTTTTCACCGCCACTACGCCAATGGTATTGACCTGAACTCTCTAAGGTGTTGCTACGGAATGCTTCTGCATGTAGTTTTTCAACTTCATCCTGCAAGACGTCAAGACTAACGCCGCTAATTCGGCTAGCCGTTTCAAAGAAGCACTTGTCCATAACATCATCTGCAAGCCCAACGGCCTCAAATATTTGCGCGCCTTTGTACGAAGCTAGAGTTGAAATACCCATTTTAGCCATCACCTTCAACATACCCTTGGCAACACCTTTGCGATATGCAGCAACAACAGCGTCGTCATCTTCGAAATCGATTAAGTTGTCGCGTCGCGCTTGCCATAACGCCTCAAAGGCTAAGTATGGATTGATGGCATCGGCGCCGTAGCCTGTTAACAAGCAGAAATGGTGCACTTCTCTTGCTTCACCCGTCTCTAAAATAATACCAACTTGCGTTCTCTCATAGTTAGCAACAAGATGTCTGTGTAGAGCAGAAGAGGCTAATAGTGCACTGATAACGCCGCGATTTTCGCTGATATTCCTATCGGATAAAACAATCAGCCTGTGCCCGTCTTTAATTGCCTGTGAGCCTTGCTGACATATGTCGTCGAGCATGTCGCTTAAGCTGTGATCGCTGTCAATGTCGTAAGTGATGTCAATAGTTTTCGTCGTCCAGCCGCGATGATTGCAATGCTTCAATGCAGCCGCTTCTTCGTTGGTGAGAATAGGGTGGTTAATAACTAAACGATGGGCATTTTCAGCCTCGTTGCGCAGTAAGTTACCTTCTGGTCCAATGGAGCAGCTCAGTGACATAACGACTTCTTCACGAATAGAGTCGATAGCCGGGTTGGTTACTTGGGCAAATAACTGCTTAAAGTAGTCGTAAATAATACGAGATTGGTCTGACAGACAAGCAAGGGCAGAGTCATTGCCCATCGAGCCAATAGGATCTCTGAGTTCGCTGACCAATGGTAACAACATAAATTGTAAGGTTTCGGCGCTGTAACCAAACGCTTTTAAGCGGTGCACAAGTGACTCTGGATAAAAGCCATGAACTTCAGCATCGCAATCTAGATCTGATAAATGTATTTGTTGCTCATTGAGCCAGTTTTGATATGGGTTTTTGGCGGCGAAACTTGTTTTAATGGTTTCATCGTCAACCAATTCACCTTTGTCAAAGTCCACTAAGAACATTTTGCCAGGACGTAGCCTGCCTTTTTCTTTAATATTGTCCGTTGCAACGTCAACGACGCCAACCTCGGATGCCATGATGACACGGTCATCGTGTGTCAAGTAAAAGCGTGAGGGACGCAGGCCGTTTCTATCTAATACAGCGCCGATATAGCGACCGTCGGTAAACGCAATAGAAGCAGGACCGTCCCATGGTTCCATTACATTTGAGAAATACTCATAGAAAGCCCTCTTCTCGTCGCTCATGTCTTGGTCATTTTGCCAAGCTTCTGGAACCATCATTAGTACGGCTTCTTGTAGTGATCTGCCGTTCATAAGCAAAAACTCAAGAACGTTGTCAAAACTACCAGAGTCGGACACTTCAGTTTCGATCACTGGGAGCGCTTTGGCTAGCTCGTCACCCAGTGTTGCGCTTTTTAGGGTCCCCTCGCGAGCCCTCATCCAGTTGTAGTTGCCTTGGCGCGTATTGATCTCACCGTTGTGCGACATAAAGCGGCAGGGTTGTGCACGATCCCATGACGGGAATGTATTGGTTGAGAAGCGCGAATGGACCATCGCCAAATAAGTGGCGTAATCAGGGTTTGCTAAATCGGTGTAGAAATCTAGGACTTGTGAGCCCATTAGCATGCCTTTATAAATAATGACACGTGTTGAAAGAGAGCAGACATAGAACAACAAAGCTTGCGATAGAGACTCGTCGGTGCGAATCGCGCCTGAAGTTGATTTTCTGATAATGAATAGCGCGCGTTCGAAGGCGTCGTCGTCCAAACCATTAGCTGCGGCGATAATAAGCTGCTTGATAACAGGTTGTGAGTCGCGTGCAGTATCACCAACATCGGCTTTCTCAGCGTCAACGGGCACATCGCGCCAGCCAATCAGTGTTTGTCCTTGATTTGCGACGGCCTCTTCAAACAATTTAATACAGTGCGCTCTTTGAGTGTCGTCTTGTGGCAAGAAAACATTACCAACACCGTAACGACCTTGCTCAACGTCAACGTCGAACAGAGATTTGATTTCTTTGGCAAAAAATCTGTGCGGAATGTTGGTCAAAATGCCAGCACCATCGCCGGTATTTGCTTCACAGCCACAGCCACCACGATGATCCATTCGAGTGAGCATTTCTAAAGCATCCAGGGTGATTTGATGAGAAGACTGTCTCTTAACGTGAGCAATAAAACCAACACCGCAATTTTCCTTCTCATTGTTTGGATGATAAAGACCGGTTGGTTTTGGCAAATACAATTGTTTGTTCTTCATAGGGGTCTTGCTGAGATCGATCGAAAATAGTTCACCATTATATCGTAAAACTAAATCCCCCAGAAAGCCAAATGCGCCCAAATGTCGTGTTGTAGCAGGCATCTTCCGGTAGAATGTTTATATTTTTTCACATCATGTTAGCAATAATTTCACCCTCCAAAACCCAAGATTTTTCAACATGTGATTGTGAGGCCTTTTCTCAAACACGTCAAATTGAAGATTCTAAAGAATTGGTCGCTATTTTAAGGGGTAAAAATGAAATTCAAATTGCGAAATTAATGTCTTTGAGTGAGAAGCTAGCAAAACTCAATTTCGATCGATTTCAGACCTTTCACGCACCCTTTACTCTTGATAATGCCAAGCAGGCATTGCTGGCCTTTAAAGGGGATGTATACAGCGGTATTGATGCACCCAGCTTGAGTGAGGATGATTTGAGCTTTGCTCAAGGCAAGATTCGCATGCTCTCGGGGCTTTACGGTGTTGTTAGGCCGTTGGATTTGATTCAACCCTATCGATTGGAGATGGGTACAAAATTGGCCAATAACAAAGGGAAAAATCTTTATGAGTTTTGGGGTGCCGGCGTTAGTGAAGTGCTCAATGAAGATGAGAGTGAGTTGGTCGTTAACCTTGCTTCTAATGAATACTTTAAGTCAGTCGACCAACAATCTTTAAAAGCGAATATTTTGAATATCGCCTTTAAAGAGAAAAAAGACGATGTCTATAAAATCATTGGCATATATGCCAAACGCGCTAGAGGTCTAATGGTGAATTATATTATTCGCAACCGCCTTAATGATGCCGAATCGCTAAAAAATTTTGCTGATGAGGGTTATCAGTTCTCGAGTGAATTCTCGGACAACTCAACATGGGTATTTACTCGCGGCTAGTTAAATTGCGTCCTAGGCAGGCTTGCATTGTTTGCTCAGAGCCGTCGCATCATGTGGTTTGTCAGTCTTGCGAAGACGAATTCGGCGTGCAAGAGCAGCGCTGTTTGTCTTGTGCGCTACCCCTAAATCAGTCTCTGGACTATTGTGGCAATTGCCTGCGTGCATCACCCAGTTTTCACCGTGCCTTTACTCTTTATGATTTCGAGGGTGTTGTCGCCTATTTAATTAAAAAAATGAAGTACGATGCGCGGCTTTCTGTTGCTCAGTTTTTTGCTGATAAAATGACAAGAAAGATTAATGAAATGCAAATGTCTGGCCATCATTACGATTCGATTATCCCCATGCCGCTACATAAAAAACGCCTAAGAGAGCGGGGCTACAATCAAGTCGTTGAATTGCTTCGCTGTCTCGATAAAAAAGCAGCGATTGACACAAAGAGCGTTCAACGAATTAAGCAAACAGCACCGCTAACGGACTTGTCTTTGGCTCAGCGCAGAAAAGAAATTAAAGGCGCTTTTAGTCTTGCCGAGCCACTTACCCATAAAAAGATATTACTGGTCGATGATGTAATGACTTCGGGGTCTTCTCTTAACGAGCTTGCTAAGACAATTCTAAAGCAAAGTCCGGCGGTTGTTTGTTGCGATGTTTTGACTCTATCTAGGGCGCAACTGAATGAATTTCAAACTTGAGAAATACCAGCAATACCTTGGGCGTTAAGCGAGCGTGCTCGCTGAAGGTTTTTCACACTCATCCCACCTAAAAGATAGACAGGCAAATTGCTTGTCTCCACTAGTTCTTTTGCCTTTTCCCATCCTAGCGGTGCGCTATCTGGGTGGCTTTGAGTAGCCTCAACGGGTGCAATAGAAATGTAATCAACATCAATAGTCTCGGCGTATTTGACCTCATTCGTATTGTGAGTGGAGGCGCCGAGCAGTTTGTCCAATGCACACGGACGCTTAGAAAGCGACAAGAGTTCGTTTGTTGTTAAATGCCAGCCGTCGCAGGGCTCAGTAAAGGTTTTATTGGGGGTGTTAAGAATCAGTTTTGCATTGGCGTCTTGGCACATTCGATAGGAATGCTCAATAAAGGCCGTTTGAAGTGGTGTTTTTGCTCGCAGTTGGATTAATTTACAGCCATTGTTCAGCTGCGATTTCAAGGATTCGATCAGACTATTCTCGGCCGCCTCTGGGGTGATCCAATACCACCCTGGCAGGCAAATTTTATGAATGATCGCCTTCATTGTCGGCAGTAAATTAAAGTCATTTAGTCTTGCTGTGGCGCACCAAGTAATATTTTGACCCTCTACGCCTTTGGCTTCGCCATCAAAATCATCAATAGTGTATATCCAGAGATAAACGACTTTTTCTTTGTAGTGATGGCACATGGTGTGCATTAGGTGTGACTGTTGGACTTCAACACCAAGTTCTTCTTTCAGTTCGCGTACAAGGCTTTCCTTGTTACTCTCGCCAATCTCGATTTTTCCACCCGGCAGTTCCCAGTACCCCGCCATAAATTGATCGAGACGTCTCTCGGCAATAAGAATTTCGCCTTTGGTATTTTTCAGAATACCAACAACGGCTTTAACTATTCTACTATTTTTTTGCATTAAGAATGAGTGTTTGAATAGGGTTATACAGTCGCCTTTCTCTTGTTACAATGGCAAGAAACGCAAGGTAAAATAGCTATTTTACTATTCGAGATTGATCGTTGGAACTTGAAGCTAAAATTCAGTTGCTGATGTCGACAAAACACACACTTTCTCAAAACCTAATGGGGATTGAAAAAGAAAGCTTGCGCGTCTCAGATGATGGCTCTATATCACAAGAACCGCACCCAATAGCTTACGGTTCGGCGCTAACCAACCCACAAATCACTACAGATTTCTGTGAGGCGTTGATTGAATTGGTGACACCCCCTTTTGATAGTGCCGATAAGGTGCTTGAGGATCTTGGAAATACTGAGCATTTCGTCCACCATCATCTACCCCAAAGTCAGCGATTTTGGCCCGCCAGTATGCCTTGTGTTGTTCGCGGCGAGACGTATATACCCATCGCTCAATACGGCACCTCTAATCGCGGAAAGATGAAAACAGCATACCGCCAAGGGCTTTCCAATCGTTACGGCAGCGTGATGCAAACCATTGCCGGCATTCATTTTAATTATTCGTTTTCAGAGAGTTTTTGGCAAGTATACCAAAAGCTTATTGCACCAGAAGAGACAGGGCAGTGTTTTATCGATAATCACTATATGGGCTTGACTCGAAATGTGCTCCGTCGGGGCTGGCTAATTCCTTATTTGTTTGGCGCTTCGGCCTCAATTTGTAAGTCGTTTCTAAAGGATTATCACCAGCACAAGTTAGAAGAATTTGACGAGAACACCCTCTATTTGCCCTACGCAACCTCACTGCGAATGGGTGATATTGGTTATCAGAATTCACAAGAAGATGCGGTGGGTGTTAAAGCCAACTATAACAGCTTGTGTCATTACACTCACTCGCTACAAGCCGCAATGCAAACCAGTTGCACAGAGTACGAATCTATCGGCTTAAAAAAGGATGGTGAGTATCAGCAGCTCAACACCAGTATTCTTCAAATTGAAAATGAGTACTACGCCTCTATAAGGCCAAAGCCAAAATTAAATGGCATTGATAAGCCGCTTGAAGCGCTGAGTAAAAATGGAATTAACTACATAGAATTGAGATCGCTAGACATCAATCCGTTATTGCCTTTGGGTATTGATAAGTCTCAAATTCTCTTCCTGGAGGTATTTTTGCTTTATTGTTTATTAGAAGACTCGCCAGCCATATCAACGGCCGAACAGTTTGAGATTGATAATAACGATCACTTGGTGGCGCACCAAGGTCGCAAGCCCGGCTTGAAACTGACAAAACAAGGCAATGAAATCTCTCTGCAAGATTGGGGTCGAGATATCCTCGATAAAATTACAAGCGTTGCTGTCTTGTTAAGCGATAAACACGAGAAGGCTGTTCAAGTAATTTCGCAAAGATTATCCAATGCCGATTTAACCCCATCGGCAACGATGTTGCAAATGATGAAAAATGATGGCGATGGTTTTTACCAATCCATAAACAAGATGAGCCTGCAAAGTCAAAAAGACTACCGTCAACAAAAAGTGAATAAGGCGAGTTTTGCTAAACTGGAAAAAATTGCTGAAGACTCACTTAAAGAACAGGATGAGATAGAACAGAGTGATAGTAAGTCCTTTGACGAATTTATTGCTGAGTGTTTTGCCGTCGATGGCTAAGATTGAAACAGTTTGCGCGCTGGCAACTGCCGTAGGTCAGGGCGGTATTGGCGTCGTGCGCATTTCTGGGCCGCTAGCGTCCGATATTGCTAGTCAAGTTTTGCGAACAAACATAGAGCCACGCTACGCCTATTACGGTTCTTTTTATGGCAGCGATGGCGTGGAAATAGACAAGGGGGTGGCCATTTACTTTCCTAATCCACACTCATACACGGGCGAAGACGTACTAGAGCTGCAAGGGCATGGCGGCATGAGTGTGATGCGCCACTTGCTTGAGGCTGCTGTGAGTTTGGGGGCGAGACTGGCTGAACCGGGTGAATTCTCTAAGCGAGCATTTCTAAACGGCAAGATGGATTTGGTGCAAGCGGAGGCGGTGCAAGATCTGATTCAGGCGAGTTCTGATCAATCAGCTCGATGCGCTATCAGGTCGCTTTCTGGAGAGTTTTCCGACAAGATTAATCACTTGTTAATGGCGATGATTAATTTACGCGTGTTTGTTGAGGCCACCATTGACTTCTCTGACGAAGAAATTGACTTTTTGGCAAACCATGAAGTGTCGGAAAAATTAGAAAATTTAGCCTGTGAACTTACTGAGATTTTAGAATGCGCCAATCAAGGGGTATTATTAAGAGACGGTATTCACGTTGCAATAGCCGGCAAACCTAATGCTGGTAAGTCGAGTTTGCTGAATGCGCTGACCGAGCGCCCAAGTGCAATTGTGACAGCCATCGCTGGCACAACCCGAGACGTGTTAAAAGAGACTATTCATATTAATGGCATGCCACTGCATATTATAGATACGGCGGGATTGCACCAGTCTGAGGATATTGTGGAGCAAGAGGGTATTCGTCGAGCGCACGCCGAGATTGATAATGCCGACGTGGTGTTATTGGTGTACGATGCAAAAGATAAGGCGCCCGACCATTCAATTTTGCCGTTTGAAGTGGTTAATAAGCCCATTATCGAAATTCGCAATAAGATTGATTTGCTGAACGAGCGTTCCAATAGTCATAATAATGAGGGTTTTATTAACATCAGTTTGTCGGCAAAGTCGAAAGAAGGCGTGGGCCTACTAAAACAATCACTCGCTGACGTCGCCGGTTATCACCCGGTGGGCGATGGCTTGGTGTTGTCGAGGAAGCGCCATATTATGGCGATCGAGTCAACGCTTGAGTTTGTTGAAAATGCAATTGCTCAGCTTGAGGCGGGCGCCAGTGAACTGGTAGCGGAAGATTTGCGTCAAGCAAGTATTTTTCTGGGCAGTATTACTGGCGAATTTACTTCCGACGATTTATTGGGGGAGATATTTTCGTCATTTTGCATCGGCAAGTAGTCAAAAATCTCTCTATATATAGTCAGTTGAAACCGCCAATATTGCAATGGCTAATAAAACAATGGTTTGTAAGACGATAAGCGCAATTGATTTGCCGCCCAACTCCATCATTGATTTAAGCGACGTGCTGACACCAAGTCCAGCAATGGCAAATACCAAGAACCACTGAGACACTGAGGAGAGAAATTGTGAGACAACTTCAGGAATGAGGCCGGTGTTGTTCACTAATAAGCACACGGCAAAAGCAAGAGCAGACCAAGGGAAAGCCTTGCCGTTGATTGTGCTGGATTCCTTGTCATTCTTTAATAGTAATGCAATCAACATAACAACAATCGGTAGCATTGAGATTCTAAGGAGTTTAATAAATGTAGCCACATCACCAGTTTCATTGGAAACGGCATAGCCGGCGCCAACCACTTGGGCAACGTCATGAATGGTTGAGCCAATGAGAATACCCATTTCCGCTTCTGTGAAATCAAACATCGAGAACAGAATAGGATAAGCGATCATAGCGAAGGTTGATAATGCAGTGACACAGACCACAGTAAATAGAGTGTCGCGGTGTTTGTCTTTCCAATAAGGCAGCACCGAGGCTACAGCCAATGCCGCAGATGCGCCACAAATGGCCACAACGCATGCACTTAGCAGGCCAAATAAATGTTGTCTGCCCATCAGCATTGCAATACCCCAGCTAAGTCCGATTGACAGTATGACCAGTATTGGTATGAACAGTAGCGCATTGGTGCCAAGCCCTAAGATCTGATCGAGGGCGACGCGAAAGCCAAGTAATGCCACAGGCGCAAAATCTTCTTACTGGAGAACTCAATACCGGGTGCGCAGCGCTCATCGCTTGAGAGAAAATTAAAAGAAATGCCAATTAATAGAGCGAATAGCATCACCGGTGCATTATAGTGGGAGCTTAAAAAACCAGCAGCTGCGGCAATGGTGCCAACAACTATTAGGCCTGGAAAGAGAATTTCAAGGCGTTGTTGAAAACTGATGGGTAGTAATTTCATTAAATAATATAAAGAGTATTTGAAGTGGCGACATTCTAACATCATCAAAATCAGCCAGAATTCATTAAATAGAAGTGGATTACATAATGAATGATAACTGGAATGCCTGTCTCATTAGCCAACGAATCTCAATGCCGCCAATAGCAAGTTGTCAACTAATGGCATAATTAAAACACTTTTAACGAAGAAAACAGGGATTGAGGCCTTGATATGAAAGAAATATCACAAATTAGACAAATACCAAAATAAGGTCTATAATATTGATTTTACGCACTTTTATTGGGTGCGCACCCAGCGAGAAGCCACGCCTTTCGGATTAATTTAGAAAATAAATCAAATAAAGGTTGACGGGTCGAATTAGGCATGTATAATTTCCCGCTTTCACCGAGCAAATAAGTTATTTAAACACTTCATTTGACCCGGTAGTTCTTTAAAAATTTATCAAACAACTTGTGTGGGCACTCGTACAATAATATTGTGCAAGTGCACATAAAAAACTAAAGCAATTAAGCTTTTAAAAAAATTGAACGCAAAGCGCATTTATTTATAAATGTTGCCAATGTTCTAAAAAGTCAAAGATTAAACTGAAGAGTTTGATCCTGGCTCAGATTGAACGCTGGCGGTATGCTTAACACATGCAAGTCGAACGGAAACGATAC
>Ga0207990_1000019_pt1 | contig 97695 bp, 92 predicted proteins | sample ETNtaG_8_FD_185780 | JGI IMG/M metagenome (GOLD analysis project Ga0207990, IMG submission 185780) | Marine microbial and viral communities from oxygen minimum zone, Eastern Pacific Ocean - ETNP201406SV75 (SPAdes) (version 2) | ecosystem: Environmental > Aquatic > Marine > Oceanic ...
GGTGAATGTTTTTCCGGTATCTGTGCAAAAAGTATTGTTATCGCTTCAACCAAGTGTTACTGGAGAGTTTTATATTGTTCTGAGTGAGGCACCACCAATTGACTACTCACCATTGGTTCGAGTGGAGGTTTTAAATGAGATTGATGCAAGCAGTCAGGCTGGCATTATCAATGTCATTGAAGTTACCATTCGAGAGCAATTAGGGTTTAGCGCAGAAATAGAATTAGTAGAGCAAGGAAGCATTGCTTCGATGCATAAAACTCGCCGCCTTTACCGTACTTATGATGGCGATCGACCACCCCATGAAAAATCTTAAAGTTTTCTGCTTGCTGTTAATATCCTTTTATGCATCTATTCTGATGGCGGAAGGCGCAGAACCGATTCAAGATTTAGAAATGCAAGCGGAGGATTTTGAGTGTATTCAAAATTGGGATAAAGTAAATAATTTTTTCATTACTAACAAATTAGGTTGTCTAGAAAGGGCTTTAGAGGTGGCTAATTCAACTGAAGGGGGGGGTGAGTACCCAGTGGGGACTATTATTCAACTGGTGCCGATTGAGGCGATGGTTAAGCGCGCCAAGGGCCGGGGCCCACAAACTAATGACTGGGAGTTTTTCTTTTTGGGCGTCGATGGTCAAGAAACAACCGTTATTACTCGTGGCGCCAAAGAAACAATGAATCGCTTTGGTGGCAACTGTTTTGATTGTCATTCGCAAGCAGAGCCGCAATGGGACATGGTTTGCCAAGAGGGTCGGGGTTGTGAGTCACTGCCTTGGCTATTAATGCTAAATCTTTCGTTTTTTCAAAGTGACTCTAGGTGTGAAGAGTAGCTTTTACTTGTGATGCTAGACGATAATGAGTGATAACTGCAAAATAATAATTACCGATTACCAGGCTCATGTCGAAGACATTAGAAGTATCAGAGACGAGGTTTTTGTCGTTGAGCAATCGGTACCTTTAGAGCTTGAGCGCGATGAACATGACGAGGTGGCACTCCATGCTGTGGTATTTGCAAACGGTTCGGCTGTCGCTACTGGTAGAATGTTAAAAGATGGCCATATAGGTAGGATAGCAGTGCTTAGAAGTCAACGTGGAAAGGGCATTGGTAGGGTAGTCATGCAGGCATTCTTTCGACAGGCTAAAGAAATGAAACTCAACAAAGTTTGGTTGTCTTCTCAATGCCATGCGCAACAGTTTTACGTCAACTTGGGTTTTGTTTGTATTGGCAAAAAATACCAAGAAGCTGGCATTGATCACATCAAAATGACCAAGATGATTTAATACTTATTTTTTCTGAATTCTTCTGAACCACCCATCAGATACAATCAAAACTATACTTGGTTTATATTGGGTTTGATAATTACTCAATGTCAATGGAGCAGTTGAAATTCAAAGATTTGTATAATAGGAATCTTGGAGTAGGGGTTTACATATCTGATATTCATCGAATATTTATTCTCCTACCAATACCACTTTATTGAATGATTAAAAAAAAAGGATTGTTATGAAATTATTAAGAGTTGGGCCTAACGGCGAAGAAAAGCCTGCGTTATTAGATGAGAATGGCGTTATTCGCGACCTGAGTGGCGTTATTGATGATTTGGCTGGCAGCTTTCTACATCCTGACGCCCTCGCAAAGCTTTCACAAATCGATGTGAGTCAATTGCCTGAAGTTTCAAACTCAGTACGTATTGGACCTTGTGTTGGCAGCGTTGGAAAAATTATCTGCATTGGTCTTAACTACACAGACCATGCAGAAGAAACGGGTTCTCGTGTTCCTTCTGAGCCGATCATTTTTGCTAAAGCAACCAGCGCTATTTGTGGCCCTAATGATGATGTTGCTATTCCAAGAGGATCAACAAAAACCGACTGGGAAGTAGAGCTCGCTGTTGTTATTGGAAAAACAGCCAAATACGTCAATGAGGAAGATGCACTGGATTATGTTGCAGGGTATTGCGTACTGAACGATGTTTCTGAGCGTGCATTTCAACTGGAGCGCAAAGGTCAATGGAGCAAGGGAAAGAGTTGTGATACATTTGGCCCAATGGGGCCATGGCTGGTGACCAAAGATGAGGTGGGAGATCCACAACAATTAAATCTATGGCTTGAAGTGGATGGTCATCGCTACCAAGACGGCACAACCAACAATATGGCTTATGGCGTGGCATTTTTGGTGAGTTATTTAAGTCAATTTTGCAGCCTGCAGCCGGGCGATGTTATCTCTACAGGAACGCCAGCAGGTGTTGGCATGGGCGTTAAGCCCGAGCCGGTATTTTTACAACCCGGCCAAACTATGCGCCTAGGTGTGGACAAGCTGGGTGAGCAAAATCAAACCGTGGTTGCTGACAGTTAACCTTGCGAGATCAACAGTTGTCTTTGTTGATGCTTAGTTAGTGTATATTGGGCTTTTCGGTTTTTAACATTGTCATTAATAATGAAAATTTTTGTTCAACTTAGTCTGATATTTTGGGCTTTTATTGGGATTGCAAATGCAGGAATTAAAGAGGGTGTCATCGCCTTTCACCAGGGAGACCATGTAGGCGCCTTTAATGAGTGGGCGCCGCTTTATGAGCAGGGCGATAGAGAGGCCACCTTTAGAATGGCGCTCTTATATTACTACGGAAGTGTTGTGGACCAAGACTTGGAAAAAGTCGTTGATTTGGTTTTCGAAGCTGCTAATGCCGGTAGCGCTAATGCCCAATTAGCAGTTGCCATCGCTAATGAATTCAATGTTGTTGAGGCGCCCGATCAAGAGCTGGCGAAAGTTTGGGCTAACCAGCCTGTCGATAGGCTTGATTTGGATGTGATGGTTGAAGTTGGTTGGGTATACCAATACTATGGCAAGCCCAACAAAGGTGGTGATTATTTGATCGCAGCGGCTGAAAGAGGCGGGGCGACAGTGACTAGAGAAATTGGATGGCGTTATTACAATGCCGACTCCCTGGTTAACGCCATTAACTGGCTAAACAAAGCCATTGAAATGGGCGATACCGAATCTCTTTTTTGGATGGGCAAAGTTTTTGAAAAAGACGGCAGCATGTACCAAGCAATCGATTGGTGGAAAAAAGGCGTTGAGAAAGGCGAGCACAACTCACAAGCAGCTCTAGGAAGGGTTTATTTCACCGGCAAAGGCGCCTCTCTAAACAAGAAAAAGGGTTTGGATCTTTTGCAAAAAGCTGCCAAACAAGGCAATCAAAAAGCTGCCCAATTATTGGCATCAGAGTAGTCAGTATATAAAAGCAAGTATTGTTTAGGCTCGAGGCGTAGAATAAAGGCAACATTAAGCATTGAGGAATTGAAGTGCTATTAGAAATTGTCTTTGCAGCGGGTTGCTTCTGGGGTGTTGAAAAAAACTTTGAACGCTTTGATGGCGTCGTTGATGTTGTCTCAGGGTACTCGGGCGGCAGTTACGAAGACCCGACTTATGAATTGGTGCTTCAATACAGTAAACTTCAAAGCGAGGATTTTTTAAGTGTGCTGAAAAACTTCGGTAGGTCGGACGCTGAAATTGTAACTGACGAGCAATTGGTGAATCACACCGAGGCTGTCAAAGTGGTTTATAATTCAACTATCGTATCGACTGAAACACTCATTAAAAGTTTTTGGCAAATTCATAACCCCACCCAAGTTGACGGACAAGGTTACGATGTTGGCAACAATTATCGATCCGCCTTGTACTGGACAACCAAGCCACAAAAAGACATTGCCTTTCGCACCAAAGACGAATTTCAAACTCTATTGAACGCCAATGGTTTTGGTGATATTGTCACCGAGATGAAGCCGTTGGATAGGTTTTGGCCGGCTGAAACATACCACCAAGATTATTTGGTGAAAAATCCCAATGGCTATTGCCCAAACCATGCCACTGGTGTGGCTTTTGATGATGAAAATTTAAAGCAATATGACAATCCAATAATCGAGCCTTTGGGTGGCAAAGAAATCATTGTTGTTGAGGCTGAAGTTAAAGGATCTTGTCTATACTGTCTACAGTTTGAGAGGGAGGTGAGTGATCACTACAAGGGTAGTATTTCTTTAAGAACTGCGCCAGCATCGAGCTTACAAGGTTTTAAGCTAACAAGCCCCACTTGGGCGACGCCTACTATTTTCTTTATTGAGGATGGTGTGGAGTTATGGGCAAGTCAAGGTTATATGTCGGCTAGTGATTTCTACCGAGTTTTGGGTGCATTTAAGTTGGGCGTGGGTACAGAGGCGTTTAACGTTGCCTTTAACGAAGGTACCGATCGGCCTTATTGCCAACAATACGAAATTTTTAAAGACACTCCTGATGGGGTTTTTGTTGATAAACTCTCAGGACGCACGCTATTTGATACCAAGGATAGGTTTAACTCAACATCGGGCTGGTTGTCGTTTACTAGGCCTGTGGACAATGAAGTGTACGAAAAACCGGATTACAGTTTCGGTGGGGTGCGTACTGAAATTCGCTCCGTCAGCTCGGGTATTCACCTTGGGCACGTTTTTGATGACGGCCCAGATGGGATGCCAAGATATTGCGTTAATGCAACGGTTTTGGAATTTGTGCCCAGAGTCAAAATATAACTCTATAGACGCGAAGTGCGCCTTGTAAAGGGTGCTAGAAGTCGTTTGTAGGTATATCGTTATTTTTCAGCCAAGATTTAAATGTTGTTTGAATGCTATCAAGCGTTTGTTGATCGTCAGCCTCAAAGCGTAGTACCAAGCATGGTGTGGTGTTGGAGGGGCGAACCAAGCCCCAGCCATTGTCGTAGTCCACTCGAACGCCATCAATCGTGGTAATTTCAGCATCTGGGAAATCCGCTGTTTTTGCCAGCCTGTCCATCGCCTCAAATTGTTTCCCTTGCTTGTCAAAGTGGATATTAATCTCCGGGGTGTTGATGCTATCAGGTAAACCGGCAAAAATCTCCGCACAAGTTTTGTCGGTTTTTGAGAGTATTTCTAGCAATCTTGCGCCGGTGTAGAGTGCGTCATCAAACCCGTACCAACGCTCTTTAAAGAAAATATGGCCTGACATTTCACCGCCAAGCGCAGCACCTGTTTCTTTGAGTTTTGCTTTAATAAAGCTATGGCCGGTGCGTGACATAATCGGTTCGCCGCCGTGCTCAGTAATGTCTTTGGGCAGTAGTGAAGAGCATTTAACGTCAAAGACAATTTTGGCGCCAGCGTTACGACTTAGGACATCTCTAGCGTAGAGGATCATTTGCCTGTCCGCCCAGATGACATTACCTTTGTTGTCAATCAAGCCCAGCCTGTCACCATCGCCATCAAAGGCAAAACCCATGTCTGCACCGGTTTCAAGCACCTCTTTGATGAGATCTTGCAAATTTTCGAGTTTTGAAGGGTCAGGGTGGTGATTCGGAAACCGTCCATCAACCAGGCAAAAAAGTTTACTGACTTTGGTACCAAGCGCTTCGAACAGTTTTGGCGCAATATTACCAGCCACGCCATTACCACAATCAACAACAATGTTAAGCTCTTTGTCGAGCTTGATGTCGGATGTGATGGTGTTGATGTAGTCTTCGTCAATATTGACGGACATTGACGAGCCAGCACCCGATGTGAAATCTTGATTAATAATTCTGTTGTATAGGTCTTGTATGCGATTCGATGAGAGTGTTTCGCCGGCAATCATTATTTTAAAGCCGTTGTACTCAGGAGGATTATGTGAGCCGGTGATCATTACCCCAGAAGTAGCACCTTTGGTATAGGTTGAAAAATACACCAGAGGCGTGGGCACCATGCCCACATCAATAACGTGGCACCCGCTTTCAATTAATCCAGCTTTCAGTGAATCCATTAACAGTGTGCCGTTTAGGCGACCGTCTCTACCAACAACCACACCACGTTCACCCTTGGCAATGGACTCACTGCCAATCGCCAAGCCAATGGCTTTAACCACCCTTGGTGTCAGCTCGTCTTCAACAATTCCGCGTATATCGTAGGCCTTGAAGATTGAAGCTGAGATGTTCACGATTGAGACCTTTGCATAAGTGTTTTGAATTTGATAAAATGGGATACGAAATTATATCCTTTTTTGGTATATTTTTAGACCACTACAAGCAGAAAATGCTTTAACCGAATGAAAGAAGACTTTGAAATTATTGAGATAAGACAAGACTGGATGATACTGAAAGCTCAAAGGCAGTCGGATTGTCAAAGCTGCGAGTCAAAAAGTACTTGCGGCACGGGGGTTCTTTCGGGATTTTTTGCGGGCTTCTCACAATTTAAAAAGCCCTTGCAAAAAGACGCACAGATGGGCGATGTGATCACCCTTGAAATTGCATCTTCTGAGTTATTTTTTAGAGCTTTTCAATTGTACTTAATGCCACTCCTAGCATTATTCTGTGGCGCTTACTTTTCAGCGTTTTTATTCCCTGCGAATGATATAGTTCAGGCCTTGATGGGTCTAGGTACTTTCACGCTCAGTTTGATCTGCTTAAAGGCCTACCTAAAGTGAACATATTGGTCATTTATTTGGCATAATACCCCCCTTATTACTTGAAATTTAATCGTAGTTAAATTGAACTGAATTATATGGCCGATAAGGATATTGACCCCCAAGAAACCACCGAATGGCTTGAGGCCTTCCGTTCTGTTGCTCGCTTTGAAGGCGAAGATAGGGCTAAATTTATCTTAAACCAGTTAATGGATATGGCGCACAATGAAGGTATGGATTTGCCCGATGGTGTGAATACTGCCTATCTCAACTCCATTCCCGTTGAAAAAGAAACTGAGCTGGTGGTTAAGCACGAAATTGAACACCGAATTAAATCCATTATCAGATGGAATGCGATGATTATGGTGGTTAAAGCTAATCAAGTCTCAGCCGAACTGGGCGGCCATATCGCCTCATTTGCATCAAGTGCAACGCTTTATGAAGTTGGCTTTAATCATTTTTATCGTGGCAACGATGCCGACCAAGGTGCTGATTTAATTTTCTTTCAAGGGCATATTGCCCCCGGTATTTACTCACGCGCTTTTTTAGAAGGTCGAATTACTGAGCAGCAAATGCTCAACTTCCGTCAAGAGGCAAATCACCCCGGGTTGTCTTCCTACCCACATCCGTGGTTAATGCCTGATTTTTGGCAATTCCCAACGGTTTCGATGGGTTTGGGGCCGATTATGGCGATCTACCAGGCGCGCTTTATGAAGTACCTTCATCATCGCGAAATTATCAAGACCGATAAACGCACGGTGTGGACTTATATTGGTGATGGTGAAACTGATGAGCCGGAGTCTTTGGGCGCTATTTCGCTAGCCGGGAGAGAGAAGTTAGACAACCTTATTTTCGTTATTAATTGCAATCTTCAGCGTTTGGATGGCCCAGTTCGAGGTAACGGTAAAATTATTCAAGAATTAGAAGCAATGTTCCGCGGCGCTGGCTGGAATGTCATTAAAGTAATCTGGGGAAGGAATTGGGATGAACTTCTGGCCAAAGACACTTCTGGCTTGTTAAAACAACGTATGGAAGAGGTTGTTGACGGCGAATACCAGGCCTACAAAGCCAAAGATGGTGCGTATGTGCGTAGTCATTTTTTTGGTGCGTATCCAGAGCTATTAGAATTGGTTGCCCATCTCAGTGATGATGAGATTTATGCACTGACACGTGGCGGCCATGATCCAAACAAAATGTATCAAGCTTACAAAAAAGCAAAGGAGCATGTGGGCCAACCTACGGTTATTTTGGCTAAAACCGTTAAAGGGTACGGTATGGGTGAAGCTGGTGAGGGCAAGAACACCACGCACTCTCAAAAGAAACTGGGCGTTGAGGCGCTAACTCGCTTTGCTAAAAGATTTGATATTCCTGTGACTGAAGAAGACGCAAAGCAGTTAAATTTTTACAAACCTGCAGAAGACAGTGAAGAAATTGTTTATCTCAAAGAAAGGCGTAAAGCTTTGGGTGGGTACCTACCAATTAGAAGTTTTGAATTAGAAAAAATTAAAACGCCTGATGTCAGTGTCTTTGGGGCTCTATTAAAATCGTCGGGTGAGAAAGAATTATCAAGCACCAAGGCTTTCGTGCGCTTCTTAACTTTACTGGTTCGTGACAAACAATTAGGGCCAAGAGTTGTACCAATCGTGCCAGACGAGGCTCGAACTTTTGGCATGGAGGGCTTGTTTAGGCAGATGGGTATTTACTCCTCTTCTGGGCAATTGTATGAGCCTGAAGATTCTGAAACGGTGATGTGGTACAAAGAGGACATTAAAGGTCAAGTACTACAAGAGGGTATTAATGAGGCGGGCGCCATTTCGGATTGGATTGCCGCTGCAACGTCTTATGCGTCGCACAATGTCACCATGATTCCATTTTATATTTATTATTCAAAATTCGGCTTTCAGCGAGTGGGTGATTTGGCCTGGGCTGCAGGCGACATGCAAGCCAAAGGTTTTTTATTGGGTGGTACTGCGGGCAGAACAACGCTTGCTGGCGAAGGTCTTCAGCATCAAGATGGCGATTCATTGATTATTGCCAACACGATTCCGAATTGCATCTCTTACGATCCGACTTATGCCTATGAGCTTGCCGTTATTCTTTGTGATGGCATGAACCGTATGTATGAAAAGATGGAAAACATCTTCTACTATATTACTTTGATGAATGAGGCTTATACGCACCCTGCAATGCCTAAAGGTGTTGAGGGGGGCATTATCAAAGGCATGTACCCACTAAAAGTTGTGGGCAAGAGTAAAAATGAAGTGCAGTTATTGGGCAGTGGGGCAATTTTGAGAGAGGTGGAAAAAGCCGCTGAAATTCTCGATAAAGACTGGGGTGTTAAATCCTCTATATGGAGCGTCCCCAGTTTTAATGAATTAACGCGTGAAGCGCAAAAAGTGGATCGAGACAATCGTTTTAATATGGATGGCGATCAACAAGTTCCATATGTTACTCAGTGTCTAAAAGGGGCAAAAGGGCCGGTCATTGCGGCAACGGACTATATCCGTAATTACGCTGAGCAAATTAGAAAATATGTGCCAGCACGTTATGAGGTGCTAGGAACCGATGGCTTTGGTCGCTCAGATTCCAGGAGTGAATTAAGGGCTTTCTTTGAGGTGAATGCCAACTACATTGCTTTTGCTGTATTAAAAGCCTTGGTTGATGAGGGTGCTCTAAAGGGTAAAATATTGACTGATGCGGCTCAACAATTAGGTATCGATGCAAACAAGCCAAACCCAATGTACAGCTAAGAGGATAGAATGACTACACAGCAATATTTAGAGCAGCTTAAGTCGGGCGGGGAAATGAAATTTTCAGACTTTACTGACTTAATTGACAACGAGTACGCATTTCTGCCAACCGCTTTTACAAATGGTGATTTGGCCAATCAAAAGGACGAAAATCAAGGCTCTGCCAAGGTATTTTGCTTTGGATCAATGCACGAACTTAACGAGTATGAGGTTCTTAGGTGTTTTGGCGAGCATTATCAAAGTGTGCTTGATTCACTGGCAGATGGCACTACACATCTCAATATTCGAAATTTTATGCGTAAAGGCTGGCAGGGTGTTTCAATAGACGACTCTGTGCTATCAAAAAAATAAGCGGCTGATAGAGGGGTCTCAAAAGTCCCTAATAGTGCGGCGGCCTGTCATCACTGATAATATCTTGGCCGGCTTGAGCGCTGTCTGAATTGACTGTTTTCTCATTTAATTCTTGCACGCGTTTGTGCAGTTTATCAATCGCTTCACTTTGACGAAAGACAATCATATTAAGCTCATCTAGCATATGTTGTAGGTGGGCTATTTTTTCTTCCAGTGCTATTAGCTTTTCTTCCGGCATAGTGAGTTATGTTAATGTTCTCGAGTTATTGAGATAAAAAAGCCACCTTGCGGTGGCTTTTTTATCTTACTTGTCGATCAATGCTTTACGTGAAAGCTTGATTCTACCACGGTCGAGACCAAGGACTTTAACCTCGATTTCTTGACCCTCTTTAAGGTGGTCTTCAACATTTTCAACGCGCTCATGAGCAATTTCAGAAACGTGCAATAAGCCGTCTTGGTTTGGCATGATTGTAACAAACGCACCAAATTCAACAATCTTAGCAACTTTGCCTAGATATACCTTGTTTATTTCAGGAACCGCGGTAACGTCTTTAACCATTTGTACGGCTTTCTCGAAGCTTTCGTCGTCGTTAGCGAATACATTTACGTTGCCGTCATCGTCAACATCAATGCTGGCGCCAGACTGAGAAATAATGCCACGGATTGTCTCACCGCCTTTACCAATTAGATCGCGAATCTTATCCGTTGGGATCTTAATCACTTTCGTCTTAGGTGCGTTCTTCGAGGCAGTGCTTGGCTCAGAGATTACTTGGTTCATTTGCCCAAGAATATCAAGTCTTGCAACTTTGGCTTGTTTTAGAGCAATTTCCATGATGTCTTCCGTGATACCTTGGATTTTAATGTCCATTTGCAGGGCGTTAATACCACGTGAGGTGCCAGCAACTTTAAAGTCCATATCGCCAAGGTGATCTTCATCACCCAAGATGTCTGTAAGAACAGTAAAGCGACTTTCGTCTTTAACAAGACCCATCGCAATACCAGCAACCGGCGCTTTAATTGGAACACCCGCGTCCATAAGTGCAAGTGATGAACCACAAACACTGGCCATAGAGCTAGAGCCGTTAGATTCAGTAATTTCAGAAACCACACGAATTGTGTATGGGTATTCTTCGATACTTGGTAGGCAAGCAGCAATACCACGACGCGCAAGACGACCATGACCAACTTCACGACGTTTAACACCCATTACGCGACCTGTCTCACCAACACAGTATGGAGGGAAGTTGTAATGAAGCATGAAGTGGTCTTCTATACGATCGTTTGTTTCAAGTTTTTCAATAAGTTGTGCATCACGCTTAGAGCCTAATGTTGTTACAACCAAGGCCTGTGTTTCACCACGAGTGAATAATGCCGAACCGTGTGTATTATTAAGTACGCCAGTTTCAATAGCAAGTTCACGAACAGTGTCACCGTCACGACCGTCAATACGCGGCTTACCAGCAAGGATTCGCTCACGAACTGTTGATTTTTCAACTTTCTTAATGTAGTCTTTAACGTCATCTGCACTAGGCGCATCTTCTGCGTCAGTGCTAAGCGTTGCAACAGCGTCGTCTTTCACTTCAGCCATCATCGCTTGACGTTCCATTTTGTCAACAGTTGTGTAGGCTTTAGAAATTTGCTCGCCAAACTGAGATTGAATCGCTGAAAGTAGCGCTTCGTTCGTTGCAGGGGCTACCCATTCGCGAGGTGAAACACCAACTTCTGCTGCAAATTCAGCAACACTGTCAATAACTACTTGGAATTGCTCGTGGGCAAACATAACTGCCCCAAGCATAATTTCTTCAGAAAGTTCACTGGCTTCTGATTCAACCATTAATACAGCATCTTTCGTGCCAGCAACAACCATGTCAAGATCCGAAGTTGCAAGGTCTGAGTAAGTTGGGTTAATGATGTAGTTGCCGTCAGTGTAACCAACGCGAGCAGCACCAATTGGGCCGCTGAACGGTACTCCAGAAATAGCCAATGCAGCTGATGTACCAAGCATTGCTAAAACATCTGGGTCAACATTCTTGTTTGCAGAAATCACCTGAATCATAACCTGAACTTCGTTCATGTAGCCATTAGGGAATAGTGGGCGAATAGGGCGGTCAATCAGGCGAGAAGTTAGTGTTTCTTTCTCACTTGGGCGGCCTTCACGCTTTAAGAAACCACCTGGGATTTTTCCTGCTGCGTAAGTTTTTTCGATGTAATCTACAGATAGTGGGAAAAAGCTTTGTCCTGATTTGGCTTCTTTGGCGCCAACAACACTTACTAATACCTGTGTGTCATCCATGCTAGCAAGTACTGCACCGTGTGCTTGACGTGCGATTCTTCCTGTTTCGAATGTAATTGTGCTGTTGCCAAATGCAAAGCTTTTTTGAACGATGTTCATGTCCATATTGAGTCTCCAATAAATAAATAAAATGCCTTATGGTTTAACGCAATAAGCTTTATATCAAACACACCCGAGGGAGGGTGTGTTTGAGATAAAACTTACCTAATCCATAAAACTTCGTAGATTATCCCCTATATCCTATTGTTTAGGTGCTAATTAGTGCATTTAGTAGTCTATTATTGAGGTGTTTTAGCGGCTGTGTTGAGGTGTTTTAGCGGCCGTGTTGAGGGGATAAAATATCATCAAACAGGTGGTAGCTAAATACTTGCTTTAATAGCTGATAGCAGCTGATTAATGTCGCTTATATCGTTATAAATATGAGGTGAGATTCGCAGTCCTAGACTTCTGCGATCGACGGTGATGTTGTTTTTCTGGAGTGACTCGAGCAGCTTACTCTGCTTCTCTCCAAAATTTAGAACAATAGTGCCACTCCGGCGATGATGTTCTATTGGTGAAACAATCTTATCGGGAAATACGTTAGCAATAAGGGTTGTAAATTTCTGATTATGCTCTCTGATTGCCTGAGATCCAATTTTTGCAAAGTAGCTTATACTGTGTCCTGCAATGGCAAATGGAGTAATGGAAGGTGTGCCTCCCCAGAATTTTAGAGCGGAGTCGTGAAAGCGAAAATCGTGTATGTCAAACTCAAAAGGATTGTCGTGACTAAACCAACCCACGTCTTTGGGTTGGCATGCCTCTATGTGATCTGCATTAATCCATAAATAAGCAGCTCCCGGGCCACCACATAGCCATTTGACGCTGGAGCCAATCATAAAGTCTGGCTTAAGGGTGCTTAAATCCAATGGTACCACGCCGCCAGATTGCGCAATATCAATTAGGGTTAACACCCCCCTTGATTTGGCCATAGGAATGATGTCATTAAGTGGCGCCAGTTGACCACTATTTGAATATGCATGGCTAATCAACACTAAGTCGACATCATTTACTAAGTATTCATCCCACACATTGGCGCAGCTCATGTCTAAGTGTTTTGGGATAAATCTCAATTCACAGCTTTTTGGTAAGGCGTTTTGCAAGGCAAATCCGATACTAGGAAAATCGTTTTCGCTAAGTAAAACCACACAGTTTAGTGCTTGTAGTTTATTCAACGACATGATGATTTTAGTTAGGCTGCTAGATAAATTAACTTGCGGGCAAAACTCCGATTGTTTAGCGTTAAATAATTTGGCCAGTCCACTGGTGAATTGATCAATAATCCCAAGCCAGATCCTCCAAGGCTCCTTGTTGGATTGCTCCCAAGGTGAGAAAAAATTCTTAGAAAATGATAGTTGGGCTGTTTTTAAAGGCCTTCCGACGGAATGGCTGAGTAAGTAGACGCCTTCGGATAGTGCGAAGTCATTTTTATACATGCGCCATCCTTTGCTCAGTTTGATGCAAGCTTTCCTTTAGTGTTTGAATGTCATCAAAGCGTGTTCGAAGGTCACAGCGTTTAACTGCAGCGCGCCTGTCTCTTAATTTTTCAAGACCGCTGAGCAAGATCGCCAACGGGGGTCCGCTTGCGGTGACTTTGTCAAGGTGTGAATCGTTTAATGATTCCGCAGGCTTGGCGACGTATTTTTCTACAAGTTGATTATGATGTTGAATAGCCGTTTCTCCATGCATTTGACAAACTTCTAAGAACATCGCTAAATTCGTTTGATACCATTTTTCTTCCGTATCTAATTGCGCCTCTAAGAAGTCATCCATAATGCTCGTTCTGCGCATGCAATCACGCAAAATACTCTGATCTTCTGGCATCATGTAGAGGAATTTGTCGACCAGCATTTGTGAGTAGTAGGGCTCATTTGCAAAGCACAGTCCAAGTAATATATCGATAACATTGATGCCGGCAAAATCCCCTGCGTTAGCGCCACGATAAACTTGCAGACCAACTCGATAAGGCTTGTAGTAAGGCCTTACACAGTAGAAAAAATCATCAGCATCTAGTTTTTCAAACAATATCGCATTCGAGTCTATAACATCCTGCAGGGCTTGTTTAGCAACAACCAATAAGTCATGAGTTATAGGGTGAGAAATTCCCAGTGATTGAGTTTTTAGCAAAGCGTCAGCCGCTCGTTTGTAAGCCAGAATTCCTTTGGTGTTGTAATCAATAAATAATTGCTCTGCAGGCAAATTGGTAAAGCGCTTGTAAGTGCCGTTGAGTGCTTTATTGTGAGTGGTTAAGTGTGCTGTAGCAAAGCGTGGAGTGACGCCAATGGAGGCACCTATATTCATTGCTAGCCCCGAAGCCTCTGTCAATGGAGAAACAGTTTCTCTTGATGGTTCAGTAATCTCATGTCTGCGGCATGCGGCCATGTAAAGACCAACATTTCCCAATAAATCAAATGCGTGATCAAAGCCCTCATCAGTATTTCCCTCAGACAACAGTGTGCTTATTATTTCTCTACCTTCGTTTTCGAGCTGTTGTTTTAGCTCCTCGCCAACAGCTTCGACGTTGGCGCGATCGTCTTGCGCCATATAGAGTTTTTCAAGCGCAGAATTAAGCTCGACAAAGCGTGTTCTTATCCAGTGGTCAAATGTGCGTGTGTTGTACGTCATGATTAGTTAATGTTCGTTGATTGTTGCGGCGCATAATATCAGGGTTGCTAAAGTGTAAATCGTCAAAATTCTCCCTATATTGTTATATAATTAGGAGATTGCTCTAATAATATATATATTATTATTGAATACATTCAAATAAAGGATTAAGACAGTGGATATTCGTATGGACAGTAAAGATTTAAGCATCTTGTCAATCTTACAAAGCAAGGGAAGAGTTGCCATTTCAGAATTGGCAAATCGGCTAAATATGTCTGACACGCCTTGCTTAAGACGCGTAAAAAAACTTGAACAAGCGGGCGTGATTAGTGGCTATGCAGCCCAAGTCAACCCCCAAGCTGTAGGTCTCAATGCCTTAGTATATGTTTTTGTCCGATTGACTGAAAACTCTAATGATAATGCCGATGTTTTTGAAAAGGCAATGAGTAATTTAGAGCAGGTTTTAGAGTGCTGCGTGATTACCGGTGCGCACGATTACTTGCTGAAAATTATTGCAAGCGACTTGCTCAGCTACGAAAGCTTTGTGAAGAAATCGTTGGGCAGTTTAAAGTGCATTGCCAGCATCGAGTCAACCGTGGTGTTAAAGCAAACTTTTTCAAAGAGTGTTTTGCCGTTAAAGCAAAACTAAGAGCGCAGCCTGCGAATGTGGGCAAGTATCTGTAAGCGTGAAGCCAGTAAATAATTACTGGAATCGTGATCAATGATTTTAAGTCTACGTGTATTGCAAAAGTCGATAACAACATCTTTGTCGATATTGTCACAATCAAATACTTCGCCATTAATGTAGCAACTAATGGCATCATGGCTAAGCTGATAAGCAATACGACAACACGGCTGCAGCTCGTATGTTGCTTCGAGATCAAGCGGCTCGAGATCAGCGTAAGCACTAATTTCATTCATATTTTGCTCGTCCATCGGATCAAGCTTGGTGACGAACTCGCCAAAGAAGTCATCGGGCAATTCGACATCACCTAAAAACGATTGAGCTTGAATCAAGGCCGCTTCAGGAATAAGGGCGGTTGGCTCATTTTCTTGCCATTCAGGGTCTTGGTAGTAAGTAGTATTTTCAACTGTATCAACAACATCCATCGCCAAGGACATTTCTTGGTGTGAGTATGAACGGTAGCCAATTGAAAGCGTTATGCAGTCGTTATCAATACTGACTCCGTGGTGTGCAACTTTGGGCGGCACATATACAACATCGCCAGGCTCAACATCCCAAACGATTTCAGCGTTAAACTCTTTCATGATCCTAAGTGGCACATCACTTAGACAATTATCAAGAGTGCAATTTTCAGTGCTAATATGCCAGCGCCTCCTGCCACCTCCTTGCAGCAAAAACACATCGTAGTTATCAAAATGCGGACCAACACCACCGCCTTTAGCTGCGTATGAAACCATTACATCGTCAAAGCGCCAGCGTGGAATAAAATCAAAATGATTGACCAAGTGATATACCTCATCAACGTAGCGATCAACACCTTGCACAAGAAGGGTCCAATTCTCATCTGGCAGCTCAGTAAAAACCCCTTCTGCAAAAGCACCGTTGCTTAATTGCCAGTCGTTTTTCTCAATCGAACCGATAATAATTCTTGATTCGAATTCCCCTTCACAGGCAAGACCGGCGAGTTCATCTGGAGAAAGGGGGGAGATAAAACCAGGCAATGCCTGTTTGATTAGCAAAGGTTTTTTTTTCCAAAAGTCACGCAGAAATTCTTCTTTTGATATTTTTCCAAAGTGAATCATTATGATGTATATTTGGTTTGTTGTCCCATTGTGTTATTTTACAATTTAAGATGAATTGGGGTGTTTATTAATAATGACAATATACAGCGAGTTGAAGGGTGTGCCATAAGTGGTTAGGATTTAGATCATCACTTAAGAATTTTATAAAGGGAGTTACTATAATGAGTGCCGCCAAAAAAGGATTAAAATTATACGACAATTTGGATGTCGCTAACACTCAAAACGACAATGACTTAATAGATGTTTATCAGAAATGGGCGGGCGCTTACGACGATGATAATGACAACTTGTTAGGCACCGTATCACAGCCTATAGCAGTTAACATTTTTGCTAGATATGTAAAGAATAAAGCAGCGAAAATAATAGATGTTGGTTGTGGCACGGGCTTGGTCGGTGCTGAGCTTGAGAAAATTGGCTTCTCAAATTATAGTGGCATTGACCTTTCTGAAGAAATGCTTACCATTGCTAAGCGGAGGAATTACTGCCATTTGGATGTGGGGAGTCTTAATGATGCCTTGCCTTTTGCCGACAATGAGTATGACGCAGCCTTGTGTGTTGGAGTCTTTACCCATGGCCACGTTGGCGCAGAGCGACTAATTGAATTGATTCGAATTGTCAAATCAGGGGGTATTATTTGTTTCACTGTCAATGAGGGCGTGTATTCTTCTTCTGGTTTTGACGAGAAAATTAAGGAACTCGAGTCAAATAAATTAGTAGAGATTCTTGAGATTCAACAGAATGAATACATGAAGAAAAAAAACGTTAAAGGACTTTACTGTGTTTTAAGTGTTGTTTAGTGGTTGTTTTTTATCAACAATCCCGCGAATTAGCCGCTCTGAGAATCACTCATTGCGCTGCATTTATTTACTGATTAGGAATCAAAGAGATAAGTTATTATGAACAAAGTATTGGCAGCGATAATTGATTACAAGAAACATCCTTGTGATAATAAAGGCTTTCGAGCTCAATGCAAACAACAGCTGGATGCTAATGGTGCGCTAGTTTTAAATGGATTTCTTTTACCAAATGCAATACAAACCCTAACAAAAGAAGCAAACGCAAATGAGCATCTTGCTTATTATTGTGAAAATAGCCACAATGTATATCTAAAACCACAAGACGATTCTTTGCCAATAGATCATCCAAGAAATCAAACTGTTAACTCTTCAAAGGGTTGTATTACAGATGATCAGGTGCCGATCGAGTCACCACTTAAGGTGCTGTATAACGCCAAAGGGTTTCAAGATTTTCTGTGTGCTGTATTGGGTGAGGATGTTTTGTATAAATACGATGATAATCTCTCGTCAATTAACATTCATTACGCACACGAAGGCCAGGAGTTGGGCTGGCATTTTGATAACTCATCCTTCGCAATTACTTTGCTCATTCAAAAACCTGAGGCTGGCGGTGGTTTTGAGTATATACGTGATTTTAGAAATGCAGAAGCAAGTGAAATGAATTATGATGGCGTGACAGAACTACTAAATGACAAGCACACACCAAGTGTTTTGTCGATTGAGGCGGGCGATCTTGTTTTGTTCCGTGGACGTAATTCGGTACATAGGGTTACACCAACAGTGGGGCGCAAAGTTAGGATACTGTCCGTTTTGGCTTACAATTCGAAACCCAAGGTGCAGCTCTCAGAATCGGCTCGAATGACTTTTTATGGAAAACTTGGCTGAACCCAAACTTGTCTTTTCTTGATTTGGACAACCAGCTCTTTTTGAAGCAATGGTATGATTGGGTCTTTAGCAAGCCCTAAGGATTCAGTTATGAAAGGAAGTTGCCTATGTGGAGGTATTGTTTACGAGATTGACCCGCCATTTGAGAAATTTTATTATTGCCATTGTTCTCGATGTCGAAAAATAACCGGCAGTGCCCATGCCGCCAATTTGTTTGTAGGGCCTAAACAGTTTCGATGGGTGAAAGGTGAGGAACTTGTTGAGAGGTTTGAGCACTCCGAGGCAAAATACTTTGCGACAGGTTTTTGTAATAAGTGTGGCTCTTCTATGCCGTGGCTAGTTCAAGGGGGTGCAACAATGATAGTGCCTGCAGGAACACTGGATGATGACCCAGATTTTACGCCACAAAAAAACATTTTTTGGGATTCTAGGGCGTGCTGGTTTAAAGAAACTGATGACATTGAAAAACATGCCGAACGCCCGAGATCGTCTAAATAGAGACGATTGCGGGTAACTACTTTCTTAGTTAAGCATCTTATATTTCCAACCTTAATAAACTAAAATACTGATCTTGTAAAAACTGTACACTTATAAGGACAATTATGAAAAAAACATTCAACTTAACTCACCCGAAAATCAAACCTGCAAGGCTTGTTGAGGCGGTAAGACGTGACGTTAAAAAATACCTAAAAAGAGAAGGCAGAAAAGATCTGCCTGAGGGCGTGGATTTTTGGGATTTTGATTGTAAATATGGCCCTACCGCAGAACGAGCCGAGGCTATTCACCCTGCTGAAATTAGTAAGTGTATTGGTGAAGCAGAAGCAGAGGGGTTGGAGTCATTTTATTTGGAAATATTGGCTAAGCCTGGCCGTAGAACGAAAAAACCTGTAGCGACCGATAGCGAAGACTAAAGTGGGACCCCAGTTTGTCTTTGCTGATTCCGACTCTATTCCGTGGATAATGATTTTGTTAGTGGTGAAAATGGCTGCACTTTTCTAACCGTTTATACGGAGTCAAAGTATGTTTAGTGTTGTGATCGAAAGCCATGCCTGAGATAGAGAGTTCTCATCTACATACTGCAAAGGATGGCATTACTCGCTGTTACTGGGGAAAAGACGACCAAGATTATCTTAAATATCATGACGAAGAGTGGGGAAGGCCAACCACAGATGATTTTCGACTTTTTGAGAAAATTTGCTTAGAGGGTTTTCAATCAGGGCTTTCATGGCTCACCATCTTGCGAAAGCGTGAGAATTTCCGCAAGGCGTTTCTAGATTTCGACTTTAAAAAAATTGCTCAATATGACGAGAGCAATGTTGAACAACTTCTGCAAAATAATGGTATTGTTCGTCATCGCGGAAAAATTGAGGCGACGATTAACAACGCGCACCGCGCTATCGAGATTGTTGACGAATTTGGCAGTCTCTGTGCCTATATTTGGCAATGGGAGCCTAATTCCAAAGAGCCGCATATTGGCAAGGGCGAATACAACCATCCTGTTCCTAGTATCACCGCAACGTCCATAGCCTTGAGTAAGGATCTTAAGAAGCGCGGCTGGAGGTTTTTCGGACCAACCACGGCCTACGCTTTTATGCAGGCAATGGGGCTGGTCAATGATCATGTGGAAGGCTGCGCTTTTCGAGATACTTCTAAAAACCTAAGGCAAGAGTCTCATATCTTTGTAGGCTCCAAGGCCGAGTGGCATGATATATGTGATAATCTTCCACAATTCGAAGAACGACATCCAAATACAAATTAAGGAAATAATATGAAATTTAATATCTATCTTTCAGGCGAAATTCACACAGATTGGAGAGAGCAAATTATCGAAGGATGCTCGAATGAAAATCTTGAAGTCTCTTTCTCTTCGCCAGTAACTAATCATGAGGCTAGTGACGCCGCAGGTGATGGTCTTGGTTTGGAGGGTGATTCTTTTTGGCGTGATCATAAGTCCGCTAAAGTTAACGCCATTCGCACTAAAACTCAAATCGAGCAATGCGACCTAGCAATCATCCGTTTTGGTGACAAATACAAGCAATGGAACGCCGCCTTTGATGCTGGCTATTGCGCAGCACTTGGTAAGCCCTACATTACATTGCACGACAAATCGATAATCCACCCACTAAAAGAGGTTAACTCTTCGGCTCAAGCTTGGGCGGAAACGCCAGAGCAAATAATAGAAATCCTCAAGTACTTACTTTGCCAAAAATAAAGACCGTAACAACAAGTTGCAGATCGCTTAATGTCGGACACTTTTCTTGTGGAGAGTAAAGTGAATATAACTGGCGAGTGTTTTTGTGGCAAGGTGAAGTATCAAATCGATAGCAAACTGCGTGACGCAAGATCTTGCCACTGCTCTCGTTGTCGCAAAGCTTTTAACTCTCAGGCATCCGCTTATGCATTGGTTGAGTCAACAAAATTTAAGTGGTTATCTGGCAAAGATTTACTTACAACTTTTGCCGGAAACCACGGCTTTGGACTTCAGTTTTGCAGCCAATGCGGATCCACTTTATGCGGCACAATCAATGGAGAAGTGCATGGTGTAACACTAGGCTGTGTAAACGGAGACCCTGATATTGAAATTGGTAAACACATTTATGTTGGCTCTAAAGCAAAGTGGGAAATAATCCCTGAGGGCGTTATGGCGTTTGACAAAGATGGATCAAAAGGCACTGTTTAAAGGCTCTAAATGGCTGTTTTCAGGGATTTTTGAATGTTTTTATGGCCTTGTAAGGCGCAGTGATATAAATTCCGGAAATTTCAAGAATAAAGATATTTATTGAAAAATGTCAGTAGCAGGAAAATTTTATCTAGATCGAGGCGTAAGGAAAGTTCAAGTTGGTCGTTTATAATTTATAAACGACCAATTTTCACTTTCCGGCAACAAAGATATTGGAAAAATCTTCCGCTACTGATGGTAGTTCGGAGCTTCCTTGGTGATAGTCACATCATGCACATGAGACTCCGTCATCCCCGCCGCGGTCACTTGCACAAACTCTGCGTCATTACGCATCTTCTCTAAAGTTGCACAACCTGTATAACCCATAGAAGAGCGAATACCACCAACGATTTGGTGAACGATAGGGCGGATAGAGCCTTTAAATGGCACGCGACCTTCTACACCCTCGGGCACTAATTTATCGGCTGCTAATTCGGCTTGAAAGTAACGATCAGATGAGCCGTGCGCTTGACCCATAGCGCCGAGAGAGCCCATGCCACGGTACGACTTGTAAGAGCGACCTTGGAATAGTTCTACTTCACCTGGCGATTCTTCCGTTCCTGCAAGCATTGAGCCTAGCATAATGCTGTAAGCGCCTGCTGCAAAAGCTTTGGCTGCATCGCCGGAGAAGCGAACGCCACCATCAGCAATCAGGGGAATACCGCTACCTTTGAGGGCGTCGGCTACATCGGAGATGGCGCTAATTTGCGGCACGCCAACACCAGCGACAATTCGAGTGGTGCAAATACTGCCTGGGCCGATGCCCACTTTAACGCAATCTGCACCAGCCTTAACTAGGTCAAGGGCTGCTTGAGCAGTGGCAATATTGCCGGCAATAATATCGAGATTTGGGTGTGTTTTTTTGGTTTTTTTAACGCGATCGAGTACGCCCTGAGAGTGACCATGCGCTGTGTCGATAACAATAACGTCGACACCCGCCTCAACAAGTGCAGCAATGCGCTCACCCGTACCAGCGCCAACACCAACAGCAGCGCCAACAATCAACCTTTCTTGATCGTCTTTTGCAGCAAGAGGGAAGTCGCTGGTTTTCTTAATGTCGCTGACAGTAATCATTCCACCAAGCTTAAAGTTGTTGTCGGTTACTAAAACGCGCTCAATTCTGTGCTTTTGCAACAGCGCGCGAACGTCTTCCATCGAAGTGCCTTCACGAACGGTGATTAGGTTTTGTTGTGGGGTCATGATGCTTTCAACCAAGGCATCTAAACGCGTTTCGAAGCGCACATCTCGACTGGTGATGAGACCAACAACAACGTTGTTGGAAACAACAGGGAGGGCTGAAATACCGTGGTGTGCTTGTAAGTCAAAGACATCTTTAATCGTTGCCTTTGGATCAACACTAATAGGATCTCTGATAATGCCCGATTCAAATCGTTTAACCTTCCACACTTCTTTCGCTTGAGCGGCTACTGACATGTTTTTATGAATGATGCCAATACCGCCTTCTTGGGCTATCGCAATTGCCAGATTAGCCTCGGTGACTGTATCCATTGCTGCTGATAGAATCGGTGTGTTGAGCTTGATATTTTTAGTCAACTGCGTTGTTAGATCAACCTCCTTAGGCATGATAGTGGAATGTGCTGGCACCAATAATACATCATCAAAAGTGAGTGCTTGTTTTAACAAATTCATAGTTTTCTCCTATAAGGTCTCATAATTAGTAACGCTTGCGCTTCATTAGATTTGGCAAAATGAATCCAATAATCATGCCAAAGAATAAAACCAATGCACCAACTATAAACCAATTTCTCGAACTTGTGTCTTGTTCGATTTGACTGTTATTGCTGGCGAGTTGCAGTTCTGTTTTAAGCTGTAATGACTCTTGCATGAGTTTTTCATTTTCGTGCTCAAGCTTTAAGGCGTCTTGATATATTTGTTCGATATGCTCTTTTTCGGCCTTAGCCTTTGAGCTTTGGATCGTAAGCCTAGAGTTGTCGTCTTTAAGGCTTAATAATTCATTTTCGAGGTGTTCTTTTTCGCCTTGCAGTTTCGACGCCATCAGTTTATTAGCGCTGTTTTCTATGCTGAGCTTGTCTAATTGCTGTCTTGCTGGCGGACTATTGCTTAAGTATCTTGAAATAATCCAGCCGGTCGTGTCTTCGTATTGCACTTGTGTCCAGCCATCTTCCGTTGCTTGCAATATCGATAGTTTGGTGCCTGATGGTAGTGTACGAATAAGGTTATCACCTTGCGTTGAACTCTCAGAACGAATTGGAATCTCTACTTGGTCGGTAATGTAGACAAAGGATTCGGCGCTAACCATCGTTGTTACCATTATTAGACCTAATGATAAGAATTTGATTAACTTCATAGTGTCGATATTTTTTCCAATTGTTGTTGTAAGTCACTAAAAGCCTGTTCCACCGAGTTGAGCTTTTGTCGCTCTTTTTCAACAACCGCCTCTGGCGCGCCAGAAACAAACTTTTCGTTATTGAGTTTGCCTGAGAATTGCTTTTGCTGCTTGGCTAATTTCTCAATCTCTTTATTTAATCGAGCAATTTCTTGTTCCTTGTCAACTAGGCCGGCCAGTGGAATAAGGATTTTCATTTCACCAACCAAGGCGGTCGCAGACTCGGCAGCTTCATCTGAGTCTAATAACTGAGTGATACCTTCAAGCTTGGCCAGTGTTGTCAAAATTGAATGGTTGCTCTGCAAGTAATCTTTATCTGCAGCACTGCTGTTTTGGATAAAGCAAGGCAGCGGCTTGCCAGGGGCGATGTTCATCTCACCTCTAATTTGACGAACACCCAAAATAAATTCTTGAAGCCAAGCAATTTGCGCCTCGGAGTTTTCAGAGATAAGGTCCTGGTCAATCTCAGGGTAGGCCGTGGTGATGAGTCTTTGCGAGTCATTAGCTGCAAGCGTTTGGCATTGCTCAAAGATTTCCTCGGTAATAAACGGAATGATAGGGTGAAGTAGGGTTAAGGTTTCACTCAGGACCTTTAGCAATGTTGCTTGGGTGCCAGCGCGAGTTTTGTCGTCATCAAGTAGGGGCTTAGAAAGTTCTAAGTACCAGTCACAATAGTCATGCCAGACAAATTCATAAAGTGTTTGACTCATCAAATCTAGACGATAATCAGTCAGGTGTTTTTCAACGGCGATTTTGGTGTGTTGTAGGCGAGACAGAATCCACTCGTCGGATGTTGAGAGTGGCGCACTTTCGTTAATGGGTTGATCTTCAAGCTTCATTAATACAAAGCGCGAAGCGTTCCATAATTTGTTGCAGAAGTTGCGGTAACCTTCAACGCGCTTTAGGTCAAACTTGATGTCACGACCGAAAGAAGCGAGTGCGGCAAATGTGAATCTTAATGCGTCAGCACCAAATGAAGGAATACCATCGGCAAATTCCTTTTCTGTTTGCTTTTTGATCTTTGCAGCCATTTCAGGTTGCATCATTCCTTGGGTGCGCTTTTCTAGTAGATCTTCTAGAGTGATGCCATCAATAAGGTCGATCGGGTCAAGTACATTGCCTTTGGACTTGCTCATTTTCTGACCCTGTCCATCTCTAATGAGGCCAGTGATATAAATATCTTTGAATGGCACATCGCCGGCAAATTTAAGACCAAACATAATCATTCTGGCAACCCAGAAAAAGATAATGTCAAAACCAGTCACCAAAACATTGGTGGGGTAGAAGCGCGATAATTCCGGCGTTTTTTCTGGCCAACCCAGTGTAGAAAAAGGCCAAAGTGCCGATGAGAACCAAGTGTCTAGCACGTCATCATCTTGTCTAAGAATCGCACCGTCACCTGCTTGTTTTTGAGCCTCTTCAAGGCTTTTGGCAACGTATATCTTGCCATCTTCGTCATACCAAGCTGGGATACGGTGACCCCACCAAATTTGACGAGAAATACACCAATCTTGAATGTTGTCCATCCAATTAAAATACGTTTTTTCCCAGTTGTTAGGGACAAAGCGGATGTCGCCATTTTTTACCGCCTCAATAGCGGGATCTGCCAATGGTTGAATTTTGACAAACCATTGGTCTGTCATATAGGGCTCAATCACGGTATTTGTTCTATCGCCGCGCGGGGTCATTAATGTGTGTGGTTCAATTTTTTCGAGAAGATCGAGAGCCTCTAAGTCTTTTACAATTTTCTTTCGAGCTACAAAGCGATCCAAACCTTGATAAGCTTGTGGAGCGTCTTCGTTTATTTTGGCATCATCGGTGAGAATATTTATAACTTCAAGACTGTGTCTTTGACCCATCTCGTAGTCGTTAAAGTCGTGTGCAGGGGTGATTTTCACACAACCTGTACCAAACTCCATATCAACATAATCGTCCGCAACAATCGGTATTTGGCGCTCAGTTAGCGGTAAATTAACCAGTTTGCCAATAAGGTGTTTATAGCGTTCATCATCTGGGTGTACGGCAACTGCAGAGTCGCCAAGCATTGTTTCTGGACGAGTGGTAGCAACGACCAGTACTTCGCCAGAATCGGCAATAGGGTAGCGCATATGCCAGAGAGAGCCTTGCTCTTCGGTATTGATTACCTCTAAATCAGAAACCGCTGTTAATAAAACCGGATCCCAGTTAACCAATCTTTTGCCGCGATAGATAAGCCCTTCGTTGAATAGATCGACAAAAACTTTTTGCACGGCATCAGAGAGACCGTCATCCATAGTGAAACGCTCGCGATCCCAATCAACCGAGGCGCCAAGTCTGCGCATTTGCGAGGTAATGGTGCCGCCAGATTGTTGCTTCCAATCCCAGATTTTTTCAATAAATTTTTCACGACCAACTTCGTGTCGAGTGATGTTTTGCTGTGCCAGTTGTCTTTCAACAACCATTTGTGTGGCGATGCCAGCATGATCTGTGCCAGGCTGCCAAAGTGTTTGCTCGCCTTTGCCTCTGTGATAGCGGGTAAACACATCCATAATGGTGTGCTGAAAGGCGTGACCCATGTGCAGGCTGCCAGTTACGTTGGGCGGCGGAAGAACAATGCTATAGGCATCTTTGCTCTGAGAATTTGTCTTTGAGGAAAAGAAATCACCCTGCTCCCAAATGTCGCGGTATTTCGCCTCAATTTGATGGGGATTGTATGTTTTTTCCATGAAAACTAAGAATTGGATAAAACTTCGCAATTATACAATAAATTCATAGTCTTATTACTGCTATGTTCGCACTGTTCTCCTCGTTTTGTGGGGCGATATTTGTCTAACAGCGAACTAAGGAATAGAGATATCCGCAAGCTGTGCTTTAAGTAGCTTGATTAAAGTGTCCTTTTGGGTGCTATTAAAGCGATTAACGGGGCCCGACACAACCAGGGCGCCGACAAATTTTGAAGAGTGTGAAAGCACTGGTACGGCAATGGCAAACAGAGAGGAGTTGTTTTCATCAACAGCCTGGAAAAAACCTCTATCGCGAATATCTTTATAAAAGCCAGATTTATCGCGACTGCGCTTGCCGTAGGCGAGAATGATGCGCCCCGATGCACCGCGATTAAGTTGAAGTCGTGTGCCTTGTTCAATATTGTGGCGAATTTCATCTCTAGAGTGAGCGCGATAAAGGCAAATACGCATACTGTCTTCCTCAATGAAGAAGGAGGCGGTTTCGCCCGAAATGTCGCGAATATTATCAACAATCGGCCGGATTTGATCGAGATGATTACTATGAGTGTAGATAGCGCTTAAATAAAGCGCCTGCGTGCCAATGGTGTATTGCTTGTCTCTTAGTCGGAGGACGTAGCCATAACTCTCAAGCGTGGTAAGAATTCTGTAAGTTGTTGAAAGGTTAAAGCCTAGCGACTCACTGATTTCTTTGAGGCTATACTGGGCTTTGTTTATCGAAAAGATTGAAAGGATCTGCAAACACTTCTCAATGGCGTTGGGTTTTTTCTGCAAGTGGTTAGTGGTCATAATATTTCATATAATGATTTATTGCGAGTATATAATGAAATTTATCGAAAAAGGAGCTTATTGTCGACAATTTACAATTTTTAAGAAAATCTGAAATGCATTTTAATGGGGCAGTTGTTAAAATAAAGTTGATCTTATCGCTAAATTTCACATGATTGATGATGTAATCATATTATGATTCAATCAAAACAAGTTATTGTCGACAAACTAAAGTAATAAAAATTTAATACACTCTCTTATGGCGATGCATTTCTATCTTTTGTCTATCACTTATCTTTGCTTTCATATAGTGAAATACTGTGATTATATAATGAACCTTATTAATAAACAAGTTGTTGATAACGTATAATTTTCGCCAACAAATGAAGTGTTTGTTGATTGTCAAACACGTTGTATTATTAGGATAAAAGAATGAACAGAAAAGAACAAATTGAAGCTTTAGAGCAGGATTGGAAAAACAACCCACGGTGGGCTGATGTTAAGCGAGGCTACTCAGCTGAAGACGTTGTGCGTCTACGTGGATCAGTGCAGCCAGAGTACACATTGGCGAAAAATGGTGCTGACAAACTTTGGGAATTGATTAACGGTTCATCTAAGAAAGGCTACGTAAACTGCATGGGCGCAATCACTGCGGGCCAAGCAATGCAACAAGCGAAAGCGGGCATTGAAGCAATTTATTTGTCAGGTTGGCAGGTTGCTGCTGATGGCAACACATCAGAAACAATGTACCCGGACCAGTCTCTATATGCTTATGATTCTGTACCTACAATGGTACGTCGTATTAACAACACATTCAAAAGAGCTGACGAAATTCAGTGGGCACGTGGCGTTGAGAAAGGCGACGAGAAGCATGTTGATTACTTCCTTCCAATTGTTGCTGATGCTGAAGCTGGTTTTGGTGGCGTATTAAATGCATTCGAATTAATGAAAAATATGATTGCTAACGGTGCAGCTGGCGCTCACTTTGAAGATCAATTAGCAGCCGTTAAGAAATGTGGCCACATGGGTGGTAAAGTTCTTGTACCAACACAAGAAGCCATTCAAAAACTTATTTCAGCTCGTCTAGCAGCTGACGTTATGGGTGTTCCAACTGTAGTTCTAGCGCGTACTGATGCTGAAGCTGCAAACCTATTAACTTCTGATGTTGATCCGGCCGATGAGCCATTCCTAACTGGCAAGAGAACGCCAGAAGGTTTCTACATTGTTAAGAACGGTCTTGAGCAGTCCATCTCTCGTGGTGTTTCTTACGCGCCATACGCTGACTTAGTGTGGTGTGAGACAGGCAAGCCGGACTTAGGTTTTGCACGCGAATTTGCTGAAGCAGTATTAGCTGAAAATCCTAATCAGCTACTTGCTTACAACTGCTCCCCATCTTTCAACTGGAAGAAGAACCTTAGCGATAGCCAAATTGCCTCATTCCAAGAAGATATTGCTGCAATGGGTTACAAGTATCAATTCATCACATTGGCTGGTATCCACAACATGTGGTACAACATGTTTGATCTTGCGCACGAGTACGCACAAGGCGAAGGCATGAAGCACTACGTTGAAAAAGTACAAGAGCCTGAATTTGCTGCTGTTGACAAAGGTTACACGTTTGCCTCACACCAGCAAGAAGTTGGTGCGGGCTACTTCGACGACGTTACAACTGTTATTCAAGGTGGTGCATCTTCAGTTACTGCACTTACTGGTTCTACAGAAGAAGAGCAGTTCTAATACAAATCCCCTTATGGATTGGCGTCTTTTGAGTCAATCCATGAGTGGGTTCAATGTGTTATGATGAAACACTAAACTTTATGCAAAACTCATCAACCAACTCAACTCCAGAAGACGCCGCCAAGAGGATATTGGGCGGCTTCAATCAGCACTATGAGAATATCAAGAGTGCATCCATTAAGGCCAAAGAGTGCTTCGAAAAACGCCAGTGGGGCTTGATCGAGCAAGAGTCTACGCGCCGTCTTAATTTTTACGATGAACAAGTCAATCTTTATTGTGTCGAGCTAAAGAAAGAGCTTGAACAAAAAGAGCGTGTTCCCGAATTTTGGCGAAGTGTTAAGCGTTACTATGTTCACCTAATATCTGAGCACAAGCAACCCGAGCTAGCAGAGACGTTTTTTAATTCTGTTTTTTGCCATCTATTTGAGCGCAGTTTTTACAATAATCAGTACATCTTTACCAAGCCGTGCGTGTCCATCAACTATATTGACATGGACGACCCCGTTATTGATAGTTATATTGTTCGTGATGATAATTTACAGGGCGCTCTCTCTCAAATGCTAAAAAGTTACGATTTTGCTTGTGACTTTGAAGATTTGCAGCGTGATGTTTCAAGATTGAATGAGCAGCTTTATCAGCAGTTTGATCATATTCAATCAGAGCTTTTCGAAATTCAGGTGATTAACTCGGCTTTTATTAGAGGCAAGGGAGCATACATTGTTGCCAATATTATTACCGAACTTCATTCTAATCGACCAATTTTGATTGCGCTTTTAAACGAGAAAGGTCGCGGAATATTTGTCGATAGCCTGGTCACTGATTTGAGGAGTATATCGTCAATCTTCAGTTTTTCTCGCTCTTACTTTTTTATTGATACCGACTATCCGTCGGCAATTGTTGAGTACCTTAGAACTGCAATCCCTGGCAAAACGCGTGCGGACCTATACAGCTTAATCGGCCTCCACAAGCACGGTAAAACGTTGTTGTACAGGCATTTTTTGAAGTACTCAAAGATTACCAAAGAAAAGTTGATCATTGCACCTGGTATCAAAGGAATGGTGATGTCGGTCTTTACTTTTCCGATGTTTCCCTTTGTTTTTAAGATGATCAATGATCACTTTACTCCGCCCAAGACGGGCACTCGAAATATGGTTAAAGACAAATATTATTTTGTCAAAAACCACGTGCGTATTGGACGCCTTGCAGACACTTGGGAGTTTTCGGATGTCGCCTTTCCAATTGAAGATATTGACGACGCCCTGCTTGAAGAGTTAAAAACAAAAGCCCCTTCAAATATTGAAATAGAAGGAGATTTGTTAATAATTAAGCATATGTACATTGAAAACAAAATGACGCCGCTTAATATATATCTAGAGTCGGCGAGCGAAGAGCAACAGCAGCACATTATTAATGATTACGGTCTGGCCATCGATGAGCTGATTAACTCGAATATTTTCCCTGGCGACATGCTCACTAAGAATTTCGGCGTTACCCGCCAAAATCGAGTGGTGTTCTACGATTACGACGAGATCACTTTGATGAGTAAGCCTAATTTTAGAAAAATTCCAGAGCCAAAGACTCACGAGCAAGAAATGGCTTCGGAGCCATGGTATTACGTTGGCCCTGATGATGTTTTTCCGGAAGAATTTAAATACTTTATGTTTCCAAATCCACAGATGAAAGGAATATTTAGTCGTAATTATCAGAAATTATTGGACGCTGACTATTGGTGCTCGATACAGCAAAGAATTGAAAAAGACGGTGTAATGGATTATTACCCATACGGGCAGGAAAAAAGAATGTGCAATATTTATGGAGAGAATAATGAATAAAACTTGCGATATATCCGACGAGCTTCATCCGGAGGTGCAATATCTAGAGCCTGGCTACCAATCTTTTGGCGGCAAGACAAGTTTTAGTGGCTGCATTCAAACGGTTAAATGTTTTGAGGATAACACTCTTGTTAGAGAAAAAGTCTCATCGAATGGAGCTGGTTGCGTTTTGGTGGTCGATGCTGGCGGTTCAAAGCGCTGCGCCATGTTGGGTGACATGCTTGCCGCAAAAGCCGTGGAGAACGGTTGGCAAGGTGTTGTCATGTATGGCCTTATAAGAGACACTGCGGATATTAATCAAATGGATATTGGTGTTAAGGCGCTTGGCGCCTATCCACTCAAAAGCGTTAAAAAAGGCGTTGGTGAAATGGACATTGAAATTACTTTTTCTGGCGTAACTTTTACGCCGGGAGAATATTTATATGCCGATGAAGACGGTGTAATAACAATTAAGGAGAAATTATGAAACAAGTACTAAAGCTTACGCTTGACGATGCAAGAATAATGATGGATGGCGCAATCAATAAGGCCGTCGAGATAGGCGTGGATATGGATATTGCCATTGTGGATGATGGTGGGCACCTAGTGTTGTTCACAAGAATGGACAATGGAAGAATTACAAGCATTAACATTTCAATCGACAAAGCCTTCACCGCAGCCGCTGCGAGAAAGCCGACGTCAGATTATGGTGCTGCTGCTCGTAACCATGGTCCAGCCTTTGGTATTCAAACATCGCACCAGGGTCGTTTTTGTGTTGTTGGCGGTGGCTTGCCATTATTTGTTGAAGATCAAATCGTTGGCGGCATTGGTTGTAGTTCTGGAACACCTGATCAAGATACCGTGGTTTCCCAGGCTGGACTAGATGCACTAATATAAAAGCACCAAGGTGTGGCGTGCGATCAATTGAACAGTGTCGCCCCAATTTTGCCGACAGGTTTGTTTTGCTGACAATATCTCCATATTATGAATATTAATACAATTATTTCTCCTTTTTTTTAATAAAATGTTGACAATTATTCAATAATTTGGCATAGTAGAAATTGATCGTCAAGAAAGCTAATAAGTTACATCGTAATTAAAATTGATTAACCTTAATTCTTGAGAGAGTGGTACAACGCAACAAAATGTTAATTTTATGTAACATTTTGTTAATTATTTAGAAGGTATTGCAGAATATACTTTAACAATTCAATAACTTGTAAGGGTGTTTTAATGACTGACCTGATGCTTCAGGGCTCGAAAGTTTCAAATAACAGAATTGAGCTTAACGGTTTTGAAATTGACCGTGATTTTTACAATTTTATTGAAACCGAGGCGTGTTCGGGTTTATCAATCACCGCTGATCATTTCTTTAAATCTCTCACCTTTATTGTTTCCAAACTAGCAGAGGAGAATAATATTCTTCTTGGAAAAAGAGACGAACTGCAAGCGCAAATTGATGAGTGGCACGCGGAGAATTCACCCAATATTGATGCGAGTGAATATAAGGAGTTTCTTTCTAAAATTGGCTACCTCTTGCCTCAGCCCGAGGAATTTTTAATTGAAGTTGACAATGTTGATAATGAGATAGCGCTTATTGCAGGACCGCAGCTCGTGGTGCCTATCTCGAATGCTCGATTTTCCCTTAACGCTGTTAATGCTCGATGGGGTAGCTTATTTGACGCACTCTACGGTACGGATGTTATTCCTAACAAGGGTAGTATGGCAACCTCTTTTGCTCATAACTTGCATCGCGTTAAGAAGACAGCCGAGCTTGCCTGTGACTTTCTAGATGAGGTTGTTCCGCTTAAAGGCGCCTCTTATAGGCAAATTATTGCTATTGAAAAACACCCCAGTCAACTCATTTTTATCTTGAATAATGGCCAAAATGCCACCTTGGTTGACGAGCAAAAATTCATAGGATTCTCTTCTTCTGGAAACATCTTATTGCTGAATAACAATCTTCACATGGAGATTGTTTTGGATCAAGAAAGCAGTTATCACAAAAGCGGTATTTTTGATGTTTTGTTAGAGTCCGCAATTAGTACTATTGTTGATTTCGAAGATTCGGCTGCAACGGTTAGTGCTGAAGAAAAAATCGACGCCTATCGTAACTATCTAGGCTTAATGAGAAGAGATCTGAGCTTTGATTTTGTCAAAGGTGGCGAAAAACTTGAGCGCTCAATGAATAAGGATCGTGATTATATAGATATCATGGGTCGTGTGAAGAGCTTGCCGGGTTGTAGTCTGATTTTGGTTAGACATGTTGGCCTTCATATGTTTACTGATCTTGTGAAGACTGCGGAAGGCGAGTCGATTCCGGAAGGAATGCTGGACGCAATGGTGACAACTTTATCCGGTCTTCACGATTTGCACTCTAGGTGCAATTCTAAAAATGGCAGCCTCTATGTTGTTAAGCCAAAAATGCACGGACCTGCAGAAGTGGCTTTTACGGTTAAGTTATTTTCATTGGTAGAGGAGGCCCTTAATTTGCAAGAAAACACTATAAAAATAGGCATTATGGACGAGGAGAGGCGAACGTCTCTCACTTTAAAAGCATGCATTAAAGAGTCGAAGGATCGCATTATTTTTATCAATACTGGTTTTTTGGACAGAACAGGCGATGAAATTCACACCTCTATGCTGGCAGGGCCAATGCGACGCAAAAACGAAATTAAAGAAGAGGTTTGGCTTGATACTTATGAGAGAAACAATGTCAGTGTTGGTCTGCAAAGTGGCTTCTTCAAACGCGCACAAATTGGCAAGGGTATGTGGGCACAGCCGGATTTAATGCGATCAATGATGGATTCAAAAATCACGCACTTAGAGGCAGGAGCGAGCTGTGCATGGGTGCCTTCGCCAACTGCTGCAACGCTACATGCCACACATTACCATCGTTTTTCGGTGCACGGGTGTCAGCAAGAACTGCAAGAAAGTCTGCAAGTTAATCAGGATGACTTGTTAAATCCACCCCTGATGAAGCAATCCGAAAAACTAACCTCGGAAGAGATTGCCGATGAAATTCACAATAATGTTCAAGGCATTCTTGGATACGTGGTTCGCTGGGTTGATCAGGGAATTGGCTGCTCCAAAGTACAAGACATAAATCATGTTGGTCTAATGGAGGATCGGGCAACTTTACGCATTTCTTCACAGCATGTGGCCAATTGGCTGCACCATGGAATTTGTTGTGAAGAAGCGGTGCGTGCGGCATTTGAAAAAATGGCGCTTGTGGTCGATGAGCAAAACAAAAACGACCCTAATTATCAAAATATGGCACCAAGTTTTGATGGTTTTGCCTATCAGGCATCTTTAGCGCTTGTTTTTGAAGGCAAGAATCAGCCTAACGGTTATACCGAAGACGTCCTAATTCGTTTTAGACGCAAAGTTTTGGCGATTAATTAGTCGTAAGATTTGCGCCCTGAAAGGGCGTGAGCAATGGTGTTGATGTCGGCGTATTCTAACTCACCACCAATCGGGATGCCGTGAGCAATTCGGGTGGTGCTGATGCTGTGTTTATTAGCTAAATTACGGATGTAGTGAGCGGTGACTTCGCCTTCAATCGTGGCGTTGGTGGCAAGGATAATTTCTCGGATTTCTTCATTCTCAAGTAGGCTCTCTAGCTCATCAAGGCCAAGCTCTTCCGCACCAATTCCGTCAATAGGGGAGAGGTAGCCACTGAGGACAAAGTACTTGCCAGAGTAAACACCACTTTGTTCAATGGCATGAATGTCGCTGGGTGTTTCCACAATGCATAATTGTGAGCCATCACGTACATCGTTGGCGCATATTTCGCAGATTTCTTTTTCTGTTAGGGTTCGACATCTTGAGCAGTTTTTAACGTGTTCCATCGCGTCAACCAGCGCTTTGGCTAACTCAAAACCGCCTTCGCGATCGCGCTCGAGCAGGTGATAGACAAATCGCTGTGCGCTTTTCGCGCCGACACCCGGTAGTACACAGAAGGTTTTGTTTAGTTTTTCAATCATAGCAATAATCTAGAAGGGTAAGTTAAGTCCGCCGGTAACGCCTTTCATTTTTTCCTTAGAAATCATATTTACTTGTGACGAGGCATCATTGATTGCCACCATAATCAAATCCTCAAGCATTTCTATGTCGTTCAGTAGGCTTTCGTCAATTTCAACGGTAGTTGCTTGGTGTTGACCGTTAATGGTGATTTTAATGGCGCCGGATGCCGACTCACCTGTACAGTTTAGAAGTTTTATTTCATCCTGCGCAAGCTTCACATCCGACTGCATTTTCTGTGCTTTTTGCATCATGCTAGCCATGCCGCCTTTAAACATTAATAGTCTCCTCTAAGGGTCTGATGGATTTAACGTCAACTTTGGTATTTAGGGCTTTTTCAAGCGCCTGAACGCCTTGGTCATTAAGATAATTTGACTCTAATTCTTGGCGCTGTGCTTTTTCAGCGGCGCTTTCTTTTTGTGCAAGCGACTGGTTGTTTGTCTCGCCAGATTCAATAGTAACACTGATAGAAGGAAAGTGCCCCAAAAGTGTAATTTCAATTGCTCTTTGCGTATTTGCCGTTAATAAATTACTGAAGCCAGAGTCAAGTGTTAGTGTTAGTTTGTCGTCTTTAAATTGAGTAAAAAGCGTGTTTTTAACAAGCATTTTTGCCGCACCCCTAAAAGGCAGTTGCTGAATTAAAGTCTCCCAATCGGCCTGATTATTGATTGGTGTGTTATCCACCTTTGGGGTGAAAACTTCTACCGGCTTTGTTTTTATTTCCGCTTTGTCTTGTGTGACTTTGGGAGGGTTGGCGGGTGTTGCGTCTTTTGCTACTGGCTTTTTCTCGCTTTTTTTCTCTACTGCGGTCTTAGTGGTTGTCGTTTTTTTGTTAGCCCTAGGGCTGATTTTTAGAGTTTTTTTTTGAGCCTCGCGCTTAGAATGAAAAGCAATCATTCTTAACAGTGTCATTTCTAAACCCACTTGCTCACTTGGTGCGTGAATAAGATCTCTTTGGCCGTTAATAGCTATTTGGTAATACAGTTGTAAGTCGTGAACAGGAATCTGACTTGCAAGAGCGTGCACTTCCTTGGAGCTCTCGGTATTATTAGGCAAAATTTGAGCGATTGAAATCTGATGAATAAGAGAGGTTAAATCCTTCAGCGCGTTACCTAAGTTTTCTCCTTGATGGGCAAGCTTTCTAACAAAAGCAATGATTTCGGCCGGTTTTCTTTCGACGAGAAGGGTGGCAAGCTCAACAATGTCATCGTGCTGTACTAGGCCTAACATAGCCTTAATGTCTTTCTCTAAAACGCTACCATTACCAAAAGAGATGGATTGATCCAGTAGGCTTAGGGCGTCACGCATAGAGCCATTGCCAAAATCAGCAATTTTTGCCAAAGCGGACTCTTCATAATCCAGTCCTTCAGACTTCATAATGAATTTCAGTTGCGACAGAATTTCATCGTGTGTCAGTTTATTAAGGTTGAACTGTAGGCAACGAGACAAAACAGTAATGGGTAGCTTTTGAGGATCGGTTGTGGCCAATAGGAATTTAATATGTCCAGGCGGCTCTTCGAGGGTTTTTAATAGTGCATTAAAGCTACTTTTGGAGAGCATGTGCACTTCGTCAATTAAGTAGACTTTAAAGCGATCCTTGGTGGGTAGGTATTGCGCATTTTCTAAAATTTCGCGCATATGATCCACACCTGTGTGTGAGGCGGCGTCTAGTTCGATTAAATCAATAGATTGACCCTTGTCGATTTCTATACAAGTCTCGCATTTCCCGCACGGATTGGCACTAACGCCTTGCTCGCAATTGACCGATTTTGCAAAAATACGGGCGATGGTTGTTTTGCCCACACCTCTCGTGCCAGTAAATAAAAATCCGTGGTGAAGGGTGTTGTTATTGAGGGCGTTGACCAGGGTTTTAACCGTGTGCGTTTGACCAATCAATTCCTTAAAGGTATGAGGTCGGTATTTTCGCGCTAAAACTTGGTAGTGCTCACTCATGAATGTCGGTTTAACAATTGTGGTGTAAGTAGTGCCGAGAATAGAATCCAACACAAGAAAAAACTATTACCGTTGCTCCCTTCCGGGCCTGGCGGGGTTCATAATTATTCATTGTCGGTTTACCCTCGACACTAGGTAATATTTTACTGCAATTGGTTGACTCAAAATCGTCTCAATAGTGAGAAAGATCAGTTAAAGCGAATTAACTGTTTAAGCTTTTTTCAACTTGGTAGCGATCGAAAACCAAGGACCATATTCCTCCAACTTGGCCTTGGTTAATTAAAACATCATCAATCTTGGTTATTGGTAGCACTTCGCGTGTTGAGCTAGAAATCCAAACCTCGTCTGCGTCAAGTAAATCTTCTTTTGAAATGGTCACTTCTTCGGTATTAATGCCGCAATAATCAGCGCATTCTAATACAACTTCCCGGGTAATGCCTGGCAAGATATGCGGACCTTTTGGGTGGGTGTAAACACAGCCATTTTTAACGATAAAGAGATTGGCACTTGAGCACTCTGTAACCACATTGTTGCGACAAAGAATCACGTCTTCGACATTATTTTGTTTTGCCTCTTGAGCGTACATAATATTTGCAAGAAGCGAAGTGACTTTGGTGTTGCACTGACTCCAACGGATGTCGTCACGTGTTATTGCCGAAAGTCCTGACAGAAAATCTTCTTTACGGACGGTCTCAAAAGGGCTTGATTGTATATAAACCGTCGGCTTGAGTTTGCCATAAGTGTGTTTTCTGTCTGTATCACAACCTCTTGTTACTTGCAAATAAATGGATTGATTAGCGTGCTGTGGATGATGGCTAATGAGCTGCTGAAGTATCACACGCCATTGTTCGTACGTGTGTGGATTGGGTATGTTAATTGCCTTTAAGCTTTCACTAAGCCGATCAAGATGTGGCTTAATACAGAAAACATTGCCTTCGTACACAGGAAGGACTTCGTAAACGCTGTCACCGAATAGAAAGCCTCTGTCCATTACTGAAACAAAGGCTTTATCTTTTTCAAGAAAATTACCGTTTAAATATACCATGGCTTATTAGAAAAGCATTTTAATTGAGTCAATCATTCTTGCAAAAAAACCAGATTCAGGCGCGTCTTCAAGGGCAACCAATGGCATGCGCGCTAGCACTTCTTCCTTGAAGCTAAGGACAAGCTCACCAACATTGTCACCACGCTTGATTGGTGCTGTCAATTTCTCGCTTAAATGGATTGTTTGTGTTGTGTACCTAAACTGGTTTCTAGGAAGGGTTAAATAAGGAGAGTTTAGCACGCCTACTTTAATGCTGCTTTTTTCAGATTTAAACACCGGTACTTGTTGAGAGACGTCATCAATGGATTGTGTTTCAAAAAATCTGAAACCGTAGTCTAGTAACTTTTGCGTTTCGGACACACGCACCGTTGGACTGTCAGAGCCAAGTACCACAGAGATCAAGCGCATACCAACTCGGTTAGCGCTCGTCACCAAGCAGTAGCCCGCTTTTTCGGTGTAGCCTGTTTTAAGGCCGTCAACGGTGGCATCGGACCACAGTAGCTTGTTGCGGTTGCTTTGCTTAATGTTGTTGTAAGTAAACTCTTTTTGAGAGTACCACTGGTAGAAGTCTGGAAATTCGCGAATAATGGCGGCAGATAAAATGGCGATATCGCGAGCTGTTGTGTATTGATTATCATGAGGTAAGCCAGAGGCATTTTCGAAATTGGTGTTATCCATGCCAAGATCGAGTGCGTACTCATTCATAAACAGCACGAAGGTGCCTTCAGATCCGGCTACATGCTCCGAAAGTGCAACCGAAGCATCGTTGCCCGATTGAATGATCATTCCCATTAATAGGTCTTCAAGTTTAATCAGCTTGCCTACTTCAATAAAACTTCTAGAGCCGCCAGTTTTCCATGCTTTTTCACTAATTTTTACTTCATCGTCAAGGCTAATAAATTCTTCCATGATGCGTTTAAAGACAACATAAGAAGTCATTAATTTCGTCAGACTTGCCGGTGCTCTCTGCTCATCTGAATTATTTTCAGCGATAATTTTCCCGGAGTTGTGATCCAGGATGATATAGGCACTAGCGCCAATAGTAGGGGCTTCAGGAATGTAGAATTTTGGTTCTTTTGCGCCAACACTGCTTGCTAGAGAAAGGATTATGAGGGATTTAAAAAGGGAGGAGAATGATAGAAATTTCATAGAAAATTAACTCTAAATAGTTGAAGTAAATGCTTGCTTTAATTGCTCTGACAATTGATAAACAGTCATCGCGTAGCGGTTATCGTGATTATAGCGAGTAATGGCGTAAAAATTCCAGAAAGTCAGCCAAGCTTGCATTGATTGATCGTCGTGCAAGCGAATAAAGGCGAGTTTGGCATCATCGCTAATTGTGCTGCCTATATCGAGTCCCAACTCTCGCCAGTATTGTGCGTTTTTGGTGGGTTTTGATATCTTTGCTTGAGCAAGAGATTGTTGAGTCTTGTCCAATTCAATTTCTCTAGCTATCTTCCCGTCTTTTTGCCAATCATGTTGGGCCAAGTAATTTGCTATAGAGCCGATTGCGTCGTGTGTGTTGTTAAATAGATCCACCCTAAAGTCGTTGTCAAAATCCACTGCATAATGTCTATAAGAGCTGGGGATGAATTGGGCGTAGCCAAGCGCGCCAGCGGAAGAGCCTTTAATAGCCAGTGGTGGCAGTGTGTTTTCTCTAGCCAATAGTAAAAACGATTCCAGCTCTTTTCGATAGAAGTTTCTGCGGCTAGAGGCGCCAAATGTTTTACCAATAAGTGTTTTAAGCGTTGGGTATTTTCCCTGTACTTTGCCGTAATTGGTTTCAACGCCCAAGATGGCAACAATGATTGCATTGGGAACGCCGTATTTACTCTCGGCATTTTCTAGTATTTTTTTGTTGTTTTTCCAAAAAATCACCCCGCTGTCAACCCTGTCTTTGGTAACAAAAATGGATCGGTATGTTTCCCAGCTCATTTTCTCTGAGCCAGGCGTGGGAGTTTTTGCTTTTTTTTGCGTGCTTTTAGCTACTTTTTTTAGCTGAATTTTTGAAAAAATAAACTGCAATTCAGATTTATTAAAGCCATGAGTTTGCACCATTTCATTAATAAAAGTTTGTACAGATTTAAAATGCGTTGAGGGCAAAATCTCAGCAAATACTGTCGTATTGAAAAATAAAAGCAGGGCGACAAGGATAGCTTTCATCGCTGCAAATACCTCGGTCCTTTGTGTTTATGAATGGACATAATAATGCCAAAACTTGCCATCAATGTCATCAAAGATGAGCCACCGTAGCTGACCAATGGTAGAGGCACCCCAACGACTGGCAATAGGCCAGAAACCATGCCAATATTGACAAAGACATAGGTAAAAAAGATCATGGATAAGCTGGCGCCTAAGAGTTTGGAGAAGTTGTCTTCACAACGCAGTGAAAGGCTAAAGCAGCGATAAATAATCAGTCCATAAATGAGTAGCAGCAAGAGCACGCCTAGAAAACCCAACTCCTCCGCCAGTACTGAAAAAATAAAATCGGTCGAGTCTTCCGGTAAAAAATCGAGCTGAGATTGAGAGCCTTGCTGTAACCCTTTGCCAGTGAAGCCCCCAGAGCCTATCGCAATTTTCGACTGCAAAATGTGATAGCCTGAACCAAGCGGGTCGGACTCGGGGTTAAACAAAGTTAATATGCGCTTCTTTTGATAAGCCATTAATAAGTAGTTCCAAGCAATATATAGCCCGCCCGAAACAAGACCTAACACTAGACCAAAATTAAGCCATGGATTTTTTAGTAGTTTAATGCTGACGCCAGAGAAAAACAAAACATAAACACCTGAAGCGCCAATCAAAAGCGAAGTGCCCAAATCCGGTTGTTTGGCAATAAGTAGTACAACGATAGCTATTGCGCCTAAAGAAATTAATGTAGGGGTCGCCCTTGGGGGCAAGGTTCGCTCAGAAAGGATTGAGGCAATGGCAATGGGCACAATCACTTTCATCATTTCGGAGGGCTGAAACTTCACCACCCCAAGGTCTAACCAGCGTTGGGCGCCACCACCGAAGCTGCCAAAAAATAACACCATAACCAGTAGGAAAATACCAATAATCATTAAGATGGGCGCCGCTCTTTTCATATAAAGTGGCGGTATTTGAGCAACAACCAGCATCACTCCGGTTGCTAATGCCAAATGAGTGAGTTGCCTATAAACGGGACTTAAAGAACCGCCTGAACTACTGTACAAAATCAATAAACCAAGGGCGGAAATAATGACTATGAGCAATAGTAGCGGCGTGTCAATTTTAAAATAGCGGTAAAAAAGCTTAATTTTTTTGTACAAATAGGCAATCATAAGACCAACAAACCAACCGATCGTGCATCTGAGAGTAATAAATTAAAGCTACTGCAGGCGGAAGAATTATTCATGCACTCAACACCAAGCCCAAGTTCGCCAAGTGCGACTTGCTGCTTGGCAGAGAGAAAAATCACGCGCTCACCTGTGCCAATAATCAGCAAATCGAGCGACTCTTGGCAAGTGAGTTGGAAGAGTAGTTCTTTGTTGACTTCAGCTAGGGACTGTATTGAGAGCTCTTCGGTATTTCTTGGCGAAATAAAGCAGGGTTTTTTTAACTTCGTATGGGCCAAAATTATGGCCGAGAGATTGTGAGAAACAATGGAGTTGTGATTGGTATCTTGTTGGGTAAATTCCATTGAAATGCTGCAGATATTTGGCTATTGGAAGTTAATTATATCAGTGTAAAATTAATACTTCATTTGATTTAATCGATGGCATGCAAGCTCTCGAAAAATGCCAATATTCAAGACAGCAATGGCTTGATATTAATTTAAATCACTTCTTAATTTTCATTCAAAAATAATTATCTTTATGAAATCCAGATTCGCACCATCTCCCACAGGTTACCTTCACATTGGCGGCGCCAGAACGGCACTGTTTGCATGGCTTTGGGCTAGGAAAAATAATGGGCAGTTTACGCTTAGGATTGAAGATACCGACAGGGAGCGCTCTACGCAGGCGTCCGTTGACGCAATACTGCAAGGCATGGAGTGGCTTGGGCTTGATTATGACGAGGGCCCAATTTATCAAACCGATCGCTTTGACCGCTATGAAGAAGTCCTTAGTGAGTTATTGCAAATAGGTAAGGCTTATTACTGTGAATGCTCTAAAGAGCGCCTGGAGAAATTGAGAGAAGACAAGATGGCCGCAGGTGAAAAGGCAAAATACGATGGTTGTTGTCGAGACAAGAATTTATCCGGTGGTGTTATTCGTTTTCTCAATCCAGACGACGGAAAAGTGGCCTTTAGGGACCATGTTAAAGGCGACATTGAAATCGCAAATTCAGAGCTTGACGACTTAATTATTGCGCGCTCCGATGGTTCGCCTACTTACAATTTAACGGTTGTTGTTGACGATCATGATATGGCGATTGATTGCGTTGTTCGCGGTGATGATCATATCAACAATACACCAAAACAAATTAATTTATACACAGCGCTTAATTGGGGTTTGCCAGCTTTTGCTCATGTGCCGATGATTTTAGGGGGTGACGGTGCGCGTTTATCCAAACGCCACGGTGCGGTCAATGTGATGGCTTATCGAGACGAAGGTTTTTTACCAAAAGCCCTACTTAATTATATTGTGCGCTTAGGCTGGTCGCATGGCGATCAAGAGGTTTTTTCATTGGCAGAAATGATTGCTTTGTTCGATCTTGACAATATTAACAAGGCGCCTGCGAGTTTTAACCAAGATAAGTTGATTTGGTTAAATCAGTCCTATATTAAAAGCACTGAAATCTCAGAATTAATTCAGCATCTTCAGTGGCACTTAGAGGGGCGTTCGATCGACGTTAATGATGGCCCTAGGCTAGAAGATGTGGTTGAGTCGTTGCGAGACAGGTCAAAAACTTTAGTGGAAATGGCTGATGGCTGTGTTATGTTCTATCAGGATTTTGCAGCTTTTGACGAGAAGCAGGCCCGTAAGCAATTTAGCAGTAAGTCGCAACCCACTATCGAGGCGCTCTACTCAAAACTCTCGGCGCTTGAAGTTTGGAATGCTGAGGCTGTACACGGCGCAATTCAAGGGGTTTGTGAGCAAGAGGGTGTTGGTTTTGGCAAGGTGGGGCAGCCATTTAGGCTTGCATTAAGTGGCGACGGCAAGGCAGGAAGTATTGATGTTTGTGCTGAACTTGTTGGTAAAGATAGAACGCTAGACAGATTACAAATGGCTATCGATTTTATTAAGGCTCTTTGAACACTCACCCAAATAAGGGAATGTTATGAGCCTGCAGTTCACTGACGTCGTTTTTGCTATTGCACCAATTTTCATGCTCATGATTATTGGCAACCTATTGAGACGCAATCAAATACTGGATGAGGCTTTTTGGAATCTTAACGATAAGCTTGTTTACTGGATTCTGATGCCGGCATTATTGTTTCATGAGATCTCGCAAATTCATTTTTCTCCGGCACTTTTCGGTAGTTACGCTTTTGTGATTCTTGGTGGTTTTTTTATCGTTATTTTGTTTTCGATTGTATTGAGCAAAGTGTGCGGCTATTCGGGCGCAATATCGAGCTCAGTCATGCAGGGCGCTGCAAGACACAACGCCTTTATTGCATTGGCAATCTCCGGAAGTCTCTTTGGCGCCCAAGGCTTGGCAATAGGCACCAGTCTTATGGCTATTCTTATTCCGGTTGTTAATGTTGTTATCGTGACTTTTATGGTTATTGTCCTGCGAGATACTAAGTCTAATACTGCAAAACCTAGGTTAACTGGTGTTGTTGACGAGTTGGCGAAAAATCCACTTATTTTGGCGATTATTGTGGGCTTTGTGTTCTCGATAGCGAATGCTAAGGATGTGCCTATTGTGCATGAAACAACTCGGTTGTTGGGATTGGGCGCCATACCCGTGCTGCTTTTGGGTCTCGGCGCAAACATTAAGATTAGAAATCTGTCGATTCAGATAAGTCCACTCATTATTTCGTGTGTTTTAAAACTGGCCATTTTCCCGTTGATTGTTTATTTAGTAAGTGATTACTTTGACTTTAGCACAACAGAAAAAATTGTTTTGGTTATATTTGGCTGCGTGCCAACGGCTGTCAGCTCCTACACATTAGCTAAACAGTTGGGTGGCGAAACTGAATTAATGACAAGCATTATCACCTTGCAAACGGCGCTGTCTTTTATTACCATTCCACTTATCTTGGCATTTATTACTTAAGCCTTAAATAATACGGTTTTTTGCTGTTTTGCATGAACCTCTGAAATAAGTGGCATTTAGTAAGTTTGGTGATATAATAGGCGTAAGAATTCTCTTAATTCTAATTTTCTATTTCACTTTTTCAAATATCATGAACGATAAAGTTAAAGCGGTCACGGACGCTTCTTTTGATGCTGACGTTATTAATGCATCACAACCAGTATTAGTCGATTTTTGGGCAGAATGGTGCGGTCCTTGTAAGGCACTTTCACCAATCCTAGACGAGATTGCAAACGAATACGATGGGCGTGTGACTGTCGCCAAAGTCAACGTTGATGAAAACGTGCAGACGCCACCAAAATACGGCATTAGAGGTATTCCTACTATGCTTTTATTTAAAGACGGCGCAGTTGAGGCTACAAAAGTGGGTGCATTATCAAAAGCTGAATTGAGTGCATTTATAGATTCCAATATTTAGAAACCTTTACTAAAAGCTTTACTTGAACTAATTCACCCTACTAAAACAAAAACTTAAAATATCAATTGCTGTCAGCGCAACTAGCGCTGGCAATAGTGCAACTCCCCAATACAATCTGTATTAAACCACCACCTGACAATCCGTCAATATAAATATCACTAAAAATCAATTATGAAATTATCCGACCTTAAAATACAAACGCCAGCCGAGCTTATGGAAATGGCGCAAGCCATGGGCATTGAGAATATCTCAAGAGCAAAAAAACAAACGCTTATTTTTGCGATCTTGAAACACAAGGCGGACAATGATGAAGAGGTTTTGGGCGATGGCGTACTGGATATTTTGCAAGAAGGGTATGGCTTTCTGAGATCTGCCAACGATTCGTATGTTTCTGGTCCCGATGATATTTATGTTTCACCCAATCAAATAAGACGCTTTAACTTGTCAACAGGTGATGTTGTTACCGGTAAGATTCGCGCACCAAAAAAAGGCGAAAAATATTTTGCCTTGGTCAAGGTTCTAGAAGTTAATGGCGACAAGCCGGAAAACGTCAGAAACAGAGTTCCTTTTTCATCACTGACGCCGCTGCACCCAAATCAAAGATTAAAGCTGGAGATTGGTAATGGTGGCACAGAAGATATTACCGCTAGAGTTATTGACTTGGTTGCGCCATTTGGTAAGGGTCAAAGGGGTTTGTTGGTTGCACCACCTAAGGCGGGCAAGACGATGATTATGCAAAATATTGCATCATCGATTGCCATCAACCACCCAGATTGTGAATTGATTGTGTTGCTTATTGATGAGCGCCCGGAAGAAGTTACAGAGATGGAGCGTTCAGTTAGGGGTGAGGTGATTTCCTCCACTTTTGACGAGCCTGCAAAGCGCCACGTTCAAGTCGCCGAAATGGTTATTGAAAAAGCCAAAAGACGTGCTGAACAAGGCAAAGATGTCATCATTCTGCTTGACTCAATCACTCGATTGGCGAGAGCCTATAATACCGTTGCACCATCTTCGGGCAAGGTTTTGACCGGTGGTGTTGATGCCAACGCATTGCAAAGACCAAAACGCTTTTTTGGTGCAGCTAGAAATATTGAAAACGGCGGCAGTATTACTATTATCGCTACTGCATTGGTTGATACCGGTTCAAAAATGGACGAGGTTATTTACCAGGAATTCAAAGGCACGGGAAATATGGAATTGCATCTTGAGCGTCGCCTTTCTGAAAAACGTATTTTCCCGGCGATTAACATTAATGCTTCGGGCACGCGTCGTGAAGAGTTGATTACCGATGAGCAAGAGCTTCAGAAAATGTGGATTTTGCGTAAAATTCTGCATCCAATGGACACCGTTGATGCCGCAGAATTCCTGATTGAAAGATTAAGGTTCTCCAAGACTAATGATGAGTTCTTTGACTCAATGAAGCAAAAGAAATAGTTATTATTATCTGGTAGACTGATTCGACTCGATTATGAAAACGAATCTTCTGAGAATTATTCAATACCAAAATAGTCGCATTGCTAGGTATCTCATGCGCAATGTAAGTGTGTTGTTTTTTGCTATGATCTTTATCATTGGTTTGGTTGTCTTTGGCAATCAGTTCGTTTTAATGGTAAAGGAGAGTGTTCGCCAAGGCGTTCCCATTCAGGAGCTACTACCGCTTATTGGTTTTAATATGATTAGGGATGTGCCGCTAATCTTTTCACTGTCTTTGTTCTTGGCTATTATTCTTGCCGTTTCTCAGCTTTATAAGAGCTCGGAAGCTATCGTGCTTAATTCGCTGGGCTTGGGTGACAAGCACTTTATGCTCTTTATTCAGCCGGTTGTTGTTTTGGCTACTTTATTCGTTTTCTTTTTAACCACCTCTGCAGTGCCATGGGCCAAAGAGCAGAAAAATTTGATTGTTGAAGAAAGCAAAAACGCTTCTGAATTTTCTTTTATCAAAGAGGGTGAGTTTCAAGAGTTTAAAGACGGTGAAATTGTCTTTTATGCCTCTGAGTCTTCAACACCCGATGATGTGCAAGAACAGAACATGGAGGAGATCTTCATTTACGCTTCCGCCAAAGGTAGGCCTTTGATTGTTTTGGCTTCTGAAGCGACAAAATACACGGACCCGGATACTCGCAGTGTCTATTTGCGCCTTAAAGATGGCGTGCGTTACCAGGGCATTCCAAGCAGCGAAAATAAAAGCATTCTCGAATTTGATCAATACGACCTGCAAATTATTTCAGGAGAAGCTCAAGAGTCGGAAGTTGTCTACACCAAAATTGAGGGTCGATCGACACTTGACCTATTGTCGGAGCAAGGCAATACTGCTGCTGCTGAACTGCAGTGGCGTCTCGCACAGCCGCTTAGTGTGCTCATTCTGTCAGCGCTTGGTGTTTTATTAGGAAAGGCATCGCCACGCGGCGGAAAAGGCATTGGCTTGTTGATTGGTGTTGGTGTTTTTATGCTGTATAACAACGGCTTGCTAATGGCCAAAGGCGCCCTTGAGCGTGGCGAAATAGATGCTTGGATTGGCCTCTGGTGGATCCATTTTTTAGTTATGGTTTTAATAATCATTCTTTATCAATTTAGGCACGGAAATTTGTCTACCTATCTTGTTAAAATACCCAATTTATATACCAAAGAGAAAAGTAATGCCTAGTTTACCCAGTAAGAGTTTAGAAACTTTTGAAAACCCCAATCCTGAGCGAGATTACGTTATTCGTATTGATATGCCAGAATTTACTTGTTTGTGTCCAATGACTGGCCAGCCAGATTTTGCCATCTTAAATCTTGAATACATTGCTGATGAGCGCTGTGTTGAGCTCAAGGCGCTTAAAAACTATATCTGGTCTTTTAGGGATGAGGGTTGCTTTCATGAGGCGGTAACCAATAAAATTTTGAGCGACTTAGTGGCCGCGACAGAGCCAAGGTTTATGCGTTTAGAGGCAATTTTTAATGTTCGAGGTGGCATTTATACTACCGTGGTGGTAGAACATAAATGCCCTAACTGGACACCCAAAGAAACCGTTCGCCTGTGAAGCCAGTCCGTCAAGCTCACCGATTTGACAAAAAATTATTAGACAAAGACGCCCTCAAGGTTGTTAGTACTTTAACAAAGGCTGGCTTTGAGAGTTATCTTGTGGGTGGCTGTATACGTGATTTATTACTTGGCTACCACCCCAAGGACTTTGACATTGCGACAAGCGCGACACCCGAGCAAGCTCATAAGCTTTTTAAGCGATCCAGACTCATTGGTAGGCGTTTTCGTTTGCTGCATGTGATGTTTTCTGCAAGAAAGTTTCTTGAGGTGGCAACGTTTCGTGCAGGCAAGGTGCAGACGAATAATAAGGGTGTTGTTAGAGACAACCTTTATGGCTCTCTTGAAGAAGACGCTTTTCGTCGTGACTTTACTGTCAACGCCCTGTATTACGATGTAGCCAAATCAGAAGTGATTGATTATGTTGGCGGACTTAACGACCTTGACGCCGGCCGTATAGAGATGATTGGTGATCCAATCGAGCGCTTCGAAGAGGATCCTGTGCGAATGATTCGTGCTGTACGCTTCCAAGTTAAGTTGGGCGCAAGCTTGTCTGAGGATATCCTTGGTGCGATTAAAAAACAAGCAATCTTGCTTGGTAATATTCCACCTGCTAGATTGTTTGACGAATGCATCAAACTTTTTCATAATGAGAGGGGGCTTGAGGTTTTTCAGCAACTTGAAAATCTAGGCTTGTTAAAACAACTTTTCCGACAAACCAAAAGCACGACTTTTATTGAGCAAGCTCTAATTAATACCTCTGAGAGGATTAAATCGGGCAAGTCTGTAACACCCGCTTTTTTGTTTGCTGTTTTCCTGTGGAGTGCACAAAATCAGCGCTTTGAGCAACTCAACAAAAAGAAAAAGTCAAGATTTCTGGCAATGAACCAGGCGGCAGAGGATGTGGTTAAGAAGCAAGTTGAGCAAGTGATGATGCCCAAGTGGCTTTCTGCCCGTGTGCGAGACACTTGGTTAATGCAGCACAAGCTTGAAACTTGTCAACCAAAAAAAGAGAAAGAAATGATCGCTCACCCGCGGTTTAGAATGGCTTATGATTTCCTGGTGTTGCGCTCTGAGAGTATTAATCCAGAATTAAAGGAAAGGGCGGATCGATGGACGCAGCTGCAGAAGTAAAATCCATTCTTATTACTGGATGTTCAACTGGTATTGGTGCGTGCCTTGCGCGCGGCCTCAGGGATAAGGGTTACCGAGTCTTTGCCAGTGCTAGAGGGGAAGTCGACGTTAAAAAACTAGAAGCCGAAGGTTTTGAGTCTTTGTTGCTTGATTTATCCTCTTCAGACTCTATAAAAAGCGCTGTAAGCGTACTTTTTCAAAAAACAGACTCGTTATACGCTTTAATCAATAACGGTGCATACGGTCAAGCTGGGGCATTGGAAGACATATCGCGCGCAGCCATGGAAGAGCAGTTTCAGGCGAACTTTTTTGGTTGGCATGAGTTGACCAATTTGGTTTTGCCATCGATGAAGCAGTGCAACGACGGAAGAGTTGTTTATATCAGCTCGGTATTGGGTTTTGTTGCCCTACCATTTAGAGGGCCTTACATCGCTTCAAAGTTTGCTATAGAGGGCTTGGTTGACACGCTTAGACTTGAGCTTCGTCACACCAATATTAAATTTTCATTAGTTCAGCCTGGGCCGATTGAGTCCGATTTTAGACAAAATGCTTATTTGTCTTTTCAAAAGCATGTCGATTTTGAAAGTAGCGAATATCGCCAAGATTACAAGAAGATGATTAAACGACTTAATTCCCCCAATAACGCCCAATTCACTCTAGGACCTAAAGCGGTTTTAAAGCCTGTTTTACACGCATTGGAGTCAAGGGCGCCCAAGGTGCGCTACCGAGTAACCTTTCCCACCAAGCTATTTGCAATTTTAGGTAGAATACTCCCCAGTACTTGGATGGATAGAATCCTCAGTAAAGCTGCGGATTAATGGAGAAAATAATGGCTAGTAAATTTGATTTTAATAAGGGCTTAAGCGAACTGGAAGGTATTATTAACAAAATGGAATCCGGTGATTTGAGCCTCGAAGACTCTCTTAAGTATTTCGAAAAAGGTGTCAAACTTCATCGTCAATGCCATACTGCGCTCAGTGATGCTGAACAGCGAATTTCTGTGCTGAGTGAGAGTGATAATTACAACTCAGAAAAGCCATTTGATGACTAGAGATGTCCCTAGATAATTACAGAGCGCGCGTTAATTATTGTCTTGACACGCATCTAAGCCAAAGTAGCGCATTAAGTGAAAATATGCGCTACAGTGTTTTGGCGGGTGGAAAGCGCTTTAGGCCTATATTAACTTATACCACCGCTAGCGCATTTGGTGTGGATTTGGTGCAAGCCGATTCATGCGCCTGCGCTGTTGAGCTTATTCACATATATTCTCTCATTCACGATGATTTGCCAGCGATGGATGATGACGATATGCGTCATAACCAGCCGGCCAATCACGCACGATTTGGCGTAGGTCAAGCCATTTTATCCGGCGATGCTCTGCAAGCTTTGGCCTTCGATGTGCTAACAAAGAACGACGGCATTGATGCAGAAATTCGAGTTGCTTTAGTGGGACAACTAGCAAAAGCTGCTTTTTCAATGGCTGAAGGCCAGTCCATTGACCTTTCAATTGTTTCAAAAAACGTAGAAATTGACCTGTTATATTCAATGCACCGCAAAAAAACCGGCGCATTATTGCAGTGTGCAGTTATGCTGGGCGCCCTCCTTAAGCTTGATTTAAGTTGGGAGGATAAGGCTGTATTGACTTCTTTTTCAGAAGATATTGGTCTTGCCTATCAAGTCCAAGACGATGTTTTGGATGTCTCTACATCTGATGCTGTGCTCGGAAAAAGACAAAATTCTGATGCTGACAAAGACAAGCCTACATTTCCATCATTACTCGGTATGGATGAGTCTGTCAAAGTGTATCAATCGCTATACCAAAAGGCGAGTGAAGGCATTTCACAACTCAGTGTTGATGAGGCGCCCCTGAGGGGTTTGACCGAGAAACTAATGTCGCGGACTTTTTAGAACTTTATAGCTCTAAAACTCTACGAGAAGGCTGCCCCAGCTAAAGCCTCCGCCAATCCCCTCAAAGATTAGTCTATCGCCTTTTTTAATGCGTCCGTCACGTACTGCTGTGTCAAGCGCAAGTGGGATTGACGCTGCAGAGGTGTTGCCGTGCTTATTCAGAGTAATCACCACCTTTTCCATAGGGAGTTTAATCTTCTTAGCAACCGCAGTAATGATGCGAATGTTGGCTTGATGAGGCACCATCCAAGTTAAATCTTCGCCGCTCATATTACATGCTTTCAGTGTTGATTCAGCCGAATTGGAGAGTCTATTAACGGCAATCTTAAAAACTTCGTTGCCTGCCATTTGAATAAAGCCAACTTCATTGATTCGGTTGTTTGTTGTTTGTAGTGATGAAAGGTATTTGCCATCACTGTGTATTTTTGAGTGCAGGATTCCTGTTTCATCATCAGCACTTAACACAACTGCACCAGCACCATCGCCAAAAAGAATAGCAGAGCCACGATCACTCCAGTCAACAATTTTAGACATGGTTTCGCTACCAACAACCAGTACTTTTTTAGCGCCACCATTCTCAACGTATTGTTGCGCTGTCGACATGGCGAAAACAAAGCCCGCACAAACTGCCTGCATATCGAACGCAGGGCACTTGGCGCCAAGGCGGTTCTGTAGCATGGTTGCCGTAGCCGGAAATATCTTGTCTGGCGTTGTGGTTGCTAAAATAATAAGATCGAGTTCATTGGCGTCAATCTTTGCCATTTCCAGTGCCTTAATGCTGGCCTCAAAGGCAAGGTCACAAGTGCCTTGTCCTTCAACGACTCTACGCTCACTAATGCCAGTTCTGGCAACAATCCATTCATCGTTTGTGTCTAGTGTTTTTTCAAGGTCATGGTTTGTTACTACTTTTGGAGGTAAGTAACTACCGGTACCTATAATTCGTGCAAACTTTTTCATTATTTAGTTATTTTTTGTGTTGTTCCAGTTCGCGCGTTAATTGATCTGAAATCTTATCAGTAATTTTAGCATGCGCCTCTAAATAGGCCAACTTAATGGCTTGCAGATATGACTCTGCATCTGCACCGCCATGGCTTTTAATGACCACACCTTTGAGCCCGAGTAAACTTGCACCATTGTATTGACCAGGGTCAACGCGTGATTTGAAATCTTTCATCACTGGACTGGCAATTAGTGCAATAAGTTTTGTTATTGCATTTCTCTTAAAAGAGCGCTTAAGAAAGTGCGACATCATGCTGGCAACACCTTCACTTGCTTTCAAGGCAATATTTCCCTCAAAGCCATCGCACACAACAACATCAACGGTGCCTTTATAGATGTCGTCACCCTCAACAAAGCCCACGTAATTAAGCGAAGAGTTTTTAAGGAGTGAAGCGGTATCTTGAATTTTCTCATTGCCCTTCATGTCTTCTACGCCGACATTAAGTAAACCAATTGTTGGTTTTGAAATTTCTTCAGTGTGTTGCACCGCAATCGAACCCATTGTTGCAAATTGCAATAGGGTTTCTGGTTTGGAGTCGATATTTGCACCCACGTCAAGCATGTGCGTATGCCCTGTGTAGGTGGGAAGGTTTGCCATAATAGCCGGTCGATCAATGCCGCTAATGGTTTTTAAGACAAAGCGAGATATTGCCATTAAAGCGCCAGTATTGCCAGCACTTACACAGGCGTCAACCGTCTTGTCGTGGACGAGGTTGATGGCCACTCGCATTGATGAGTCTTTCTTACGCCTCAGGGCATGCGAAGGGAGCTCCCCCATGTCAATAACTTCACTTGCATGGGTGATGCTGATGCGCTTAAGAACCGCCTTATATTTGGCGTGTTTTTCCAGCTCTTGCTGAACACTCGATTCATCACCGACGAAATTCAGGCACAGGTCATCGTATAAGCCCAGCGCATTAAGTCCAGCTTCAATGGTGACGGGAAACCCAAAGTCACCGCCTGAGGCATCAATTGATACCTTGGTTGTCATAGTTGCTTTATTTAAGCTTCTACTTCTTCGATGTCTTGTACAACTGACTTGATCACTTGTTTGCCACGGTAAAAACCGTCAGCAGTGATGTGATGACGTAAGTGAGTTTCACCAGTTTCTTGATCCTCTGATAATGCAGGGTTTTTTAGTGCATTATGTGAACGACGCATACCTCTCTTCGAAGGTGTTTTTCTACTTTTTTGTACTGCCATTTCTTACTCCTCGCCCCCATCGGCTATTTGAATATTTTTTAGTATTGCAAAAGGGTTTGGTTTCTTTTGCTCAACCACTTGTTCTGTCTCTTTATAAGTTGCACAATTAAAATCGTGCAAAGGTACCATTGGTATCGCCAACAAGACTTCGTCTGAAATCAATGCAATTGTTGATAATTCTTCATCATCAGTCACATACAACTCAAAGCGTGAATCCAATCCTGCGCCTTGGTTTTCGTTTTTCACGAACCCTACATTAAACTCAACTTTTAAATCTAGAATAATATCCTCAAGGCAGCGCTGACATGAAAGTGCTATACCTAGTGTAATTACTCCATTAAGACAAGGCGTTCTATCGTTTTCAAATGAAAAGGATAATGCCACTTTGACTTTATCTGTTTTATTGCTTGCAATTTTTTCAAGTTCCGGAAAATCCCTAATTTGGTATTCCCCTGAAAAGATCAGCTCTTTCCTAGCAAAGTTAAACAGTTTTAGCAGTTCTGGCGGCTTCATGCTAGCCCACTTATATTTGTTTTTCTAAAGCGTGAATATTTTACCAGAAACTTTCCGGTGAGTGACTAACTTTCGCGTTGTCTTGTTGCTTCGAAAAGCGCAATTCCTGTCGCCACAGAAACGTTGAGACTTTCAACATTACCATACATTGGGATTCTGACCAATTGGTCACAAGTATTTTTTACCAGTTTTCTAAGCCCTTTACCTTCAGTGCCCATGACTAATACGCTTGGCTCAGTCAGATTGAGCTGGTAGAGCGAGGATTTCGTGTCACCATCAAGACCAACAACCCACAGTGACAGGTCTTGCAACGCTTTAATGGTTCTCACCAAGTTGGTCACCTGAAAGACTTTTAGTTGATTTAGGGCACCTGCAGAAGTCTTGTGCACCAAGGCATTGATTGGAGCTGAACCATCTTTGTTAATGACCACACAGTCAACGCCAGCTGCATTGGCGCTTCGTAAGCATGCCCCAAGGTTTCTCGGGTCTTGAATAGAGTCCAGCATTAGTAATAGTGGCTTGCTGTTTAAGCTTTCAACGAACTTGATTAGCCCGTCTTGACCGGGCAAAGGGGGTAGCACAATAACAGCAATAATGCCTTGATGTACTTCGCCTTTTGTCAGACGATCCAGTTTACTTTTGTCGATGTAAGAATAGTGGATTTGGTGAGCATCAAGTTGTGCGACAACTTCTGAGATTCGACGATCTTCTCTGCCGGACTGAAGAGTTACTTTTAAAACACACTCAGGATTGGCATTAAGCTGCGCTTCAATGCCGTGGAAACCGTATATTTGTATCGTTTTTGACATTGTTGAGTTATTGCAGGCTAGAGCTTGTCTGAGTATATTTCGATATAGGCTGAAGCTCTTAGCTCTTTGACCCAGTTAAGGTAGTGCTGTGTTGCCTTGTTGTTGACGATTTGTTGCTTGCAGGCCTCGAGGTTGGCGTCAATGTAGCGTTCATCTGCTTTAATTGCTATTGCCCAGCCAGAGTCAGAATTATAGACATCAGACACCTCGCCTTCTTTAAGGTTGTCAAAAAAAGCAAGATTCTCGCCTTCTATGCTAATCCAGTCAGAGAGGCCGCCTTGCGCGTAAGACGGGTCTTGTGAATGCAGTTTTGCAAAGTCGTAAAAAGAGGCGCCTTTTTCGGCGTGTTTTGCAAGTTTATTGAGGAGCTCTCTAACAGCAGCTTCTTGATCATCGGCGCCCTCAACCTCGGTAATGATTATTTGCGCCACTCTGATTTGTCTAACGCTGCTTTTACTTGCGTTATTTTGGCAATTCGTTTTAATTTCTTCATCGGTCAAGTTGATTGTCATGCCTTGGATGACGCTTTGCTGCAACGCGCTAACCGCAAGTTGGTCGATAATTTGCTGAAGAAATGTAGGGAATTGCGGGTGAGCTCTAAGTTGCTCATTAGTCATATTGTTGTTTTGCGCTATTTGTGCAACTGCCGCATCAATTGATTCTTGTGCAGGCGCAATACCCAACCCAGCTATTTGCTCTTGAATTAAAAGATTGTCAATCTGTTGATCGATGACAGCCATTTTTTCATCAAAGGAGTTAACCGTGCTTAACTGCTGTTCGACAGACGCCATGGTAATGATGTTATCGTTAACAAGAGCAAGTATGCTGTTAGCTGCAAATGCAGACCCAAACTGTGCGCACAATAACAGTGCTAAGAGTTTTCTCATTGGGTGAGATCTGCTCGGTAGTAAGGTATGTTTTTCTCTAAGCGTAATTGCATGTCTGAAGAGCTTGAACCAAGACCTTTAAAGACCAGTTCAAGGTTGGTGCTGTTGTCATACATACCGCTAACTGTTTCTTTAAAGTGAGCAACACGAACCGCCCAGCAGCATGATTCATAAGCAAATCCTGAGGTTTCTTTTTCAGTGACACCTGTTGTTAGTGATCTCTTTAAGCCACCAAATACATGAATAGATGCATTGATGGGATAAGCGCCATAAAGCTCTATCGTTTCATTTGTATTGTTATTGGCGTGAGCAAGTGAGATAAAGTTTCTTGAGTTGGTTTTATAACTCAAAGAAGTTTTGCGATTATCGATTGAGGTTGTCGATGGGTTAAATTGTATAGCACTATTGAAGCTTAATTCGTTCAGTGCTAAATCGACAGAAGCGGCAATATCAGAAAAATGCTTTCTCGTTTCATAATCCACACCAGCAGTGTCACTCACAACTTGGTCGCTAATATAGTAGCTTTGCGCAACTTTAACATTTAACAGACTGTCGCCAGATTCAGGGTCAATGTAGTTTGATTCCAGTCCAATGGTTATGTCGTTTGCGTTAGCGATTCTGTCAAGACCCGAATATCTCTGGCCAGAGAATAGCGTGTCGTATGTTAGCAAGCCACCAAATTTGTCTGTGGTGTCGAAAACAGGAATAGAGCCTTGCGCTGTTTTCGGGGTAAAGTGGTAGGCAATTCTGGGTGTAAGCGTGGTGTTTGTTGCATTGCCAAACAATGTTGCTTGCCCTTGTGATGGGAATATGGCATCAACACCAAAGCCACCAATAACTCTTGATTGATTGCTAGCGCCATCAATTAAATAACTACTAGTCGAAAGGAATGCGTTGGTTGTCATTGTGCCAGAATCTAATTCATAAGCCCTGTCTGTTGAAAGTTCGCCGTGCATTCTTGTGCCGGTTGTTTTGCCGGCATCTTTATGGCTAAAGCTTGTGGCAACAACGGATACGTCAAGTGGGGTTAGACGGGTTTCCAGTGATTTTTCAGCACTAACTTCAAACGACTTGCTGTATTGATTGGCACTGCCATTAAGTGCTTGCTTGGATTCACCGTAAAGGTTGGCTTTAAGTCCGCTCTCTTCGTCTTCAAAGCTTAAACTGAGGTACGAAGTAAGCGTGTTGCCAGCATCGGCGTCTTGGTATATGTCTTTGTAGTAATTGCCATCAGAAACGCGCGCAGTTTTAATGTCTAGTTTGGTTTCATCATTAAGGCTAATATCTAGCGCAGTGTTAAGTAACCAGCGCGCTTGGTTGGTAACATAATCATCAAAAAGGTATTGACCTTCAATGCTGAGTGAGCCATCACTTTCGCCGTCGTTACCATACATTAATTGTCGGTATTGACTTTCAATAACACTGCCACGAGTGGAGAGTTGATTGAGCGCTAATAATAAGTCACGGTCACTTGCTAAATTAAAGTAATAAGGAATTCTGACTTGGATGCCTGATTTTTGGTTGCTAGATTCTGTATAAGTGTCAATCGTTGGCGCTAAGAAGCCAGTGCCTCGTCCCTCCAACACCCATCGGTATTGCGGTAAGTAAAAAACAGGAGCACCTAAAAATTTGATAACAGTACTGTTGGCAACACCAAGGTTTGCTTCTTCGTCTATTGAAATACTGTCGGCTTTAATCAACCAGTCAGAATTACCAATAGGGCAAAGAGTAAAGGTTGCTTCGGTGAAGTTAACGCCGCCAGCGGTTTTTTCAATGCTTCCAGCAGAGCCATTGGCATTGGATTCTAGATGAAGATAGCGAGCGTTGGCAATTGACGCTATCATGCTGTCACCTTGTTTTTTGGCGTTTACCGCGTCACTGGTGATTTGAAAAGTCGAATCTTGAAATCTAACATTACCGGTAGCACTTGCAGATTCATCCGCTTTTGAAATGCCAATATCATCAGCAGCCAAAAAGTATTCGCTCGATCTAAGAAGGGCGTTACCACTAAAATGGTAATTATCTTTGCCGTTTATTTCACTTTGATCCGCTTCGATGTCTAATTCATCGGCATCGGTAGTAAAAGCTTCTAGAGGGAATAGGGTTTGTGCTTGAGAGCAGCTTAAATTCACACCCTGGGCGTGAACTAATGAGGTGGCTAAGGCAAGTGTCGAAAAAATCAGCAGATTTTTCATATTGTCTTCGGAAAATTCAAATGCGACTATTTTATCACTTTATTTCTTGGGGTTAAAGCTTATAATCAGTATTTGCATTGGTATTAATTGGGTAAAATATCCTCTGTTTTATTATCTGGAACGTCCATGGCAAACAACCAAAATCCTTGGGGAAATAACAACCAAACACCACCCGAATTAGATGAAGTTATCAAAGACTTTAAAAACAAGTTTAATTCAGCGTTTGGTGGTAACTCTTCGAGCAACTCCTCTGGCTCAACCAATGCAGGGAAATCTGCCAAAGGCGGCGCTAAATACTTAATCATTCTTGCTATTTTAGTTTGGCTTTTGTCAGGTATCTATATTGTCGATCCTGCAGAGCGTGGCGTGGTATTGCGTTTTGGCGCGTTTCAAGAGATTGCTACTCAAGGCCCTCATTGGCGCCTTCCTTATCCAATCGAACAAGAATATAAAGTTAACGTAGAGCAGATTCGTGCAGCGGAAATTGGATTTAGAAATGTCCAAAACTCTAGCTATGGCGGTAACGTCAGTTCAGAATCTTTAATGTTGACTAAAGATGAGAATATGGTTGATGTTAACCTTGCGGTGCAATACAAAATTGTTGATGCACAAGCCTATTTATTTAACGTTCTTCAACCAGAATTGACGTTGAGCCACGTTGTTCAAAGTGTTATTAGGCAAGTGGTTGGTGACAATACGATGGACTTCATACTAACCACGGGTCGTGAGCAAGTTGCTCAAGACGTTAAAAGTGGTGCACAAGCGCTACTTAACGAATATAAAACAGGCCTTATTATTACTGCGGTAACGATGCAGGATGCCCAGCCACCGATTCAAGTGAAAGACTCTTTTGATGACGTTGTTAAGGCGCGTGAAGATCAGCAAAGATATATTAATGAAGCCACCGCTTACAAGAACGATATTTTGCCGAAAGCACGTGGTGCAAGCCAAAGAATAATGGCGGAAGCAGAGGCTTACCGTTCACAAGTAACCTCCAAGTCTGAAGGTGAGTCCGACCGTTTCAAGCAAATTTTGGCAGAATACTTAAAAGCGCCAGAAGTTACTAGAGAAAGACTCTATAGAGAGACATTAGAAGAAGTGCTTGGTACGACAAATAAAGTTGTTGTTGATGGTAATGCAAATTCATTAATGTATTTACCTATCGATCAGTTGGTCAATTCATCTAGAACAGCAACCACATCGTCTGGGCAGTCTTCTTCCCAGTCTCAGTCATCTCAGTCGAGTAGTGGCACCAGCATATTACGCTCTAGGGAGGTAAGATAATGAAAAAAATTAGCATTATATCGATTGTTCTTATTCCAATTCTTGCAATCCTCGCTAGCTCTGCGCTTTATACCGTTAACGAAACCCAAGTGGCGATTAAGCTTCGATTGGGTGAAGTTGTGTCTATTGAAGATGAGCCTGGTTTGAAATTTAAAACACCGTTTGTCAATAACGTGGTTTTCTTTGATCAACGCATTCAAACGCTAGATTCTGCATCAGAGTCGTTCCTAACGGTTGAGAAGAAAAATGTTATTGTGGATTCTTATGTAAAGTGGCGCATTGTTGACGTTTGGAAGTTCTACATTTCGACAGGTGGCACCATGGCTTCTGCCAATCTTAGATTGGCGCAAAACAACCAGGACGCTCTTAGAAGTGAATTCTCTAAGCGTACGATTAGAGAGGTTGTTTCTGATCAACGTGAAGCGATTATGGCCAATGTAAAATCTAAATTGAAGTCGATTGCTGAGAGCGAATACGGTATCGAAGTTGTCGACGTTCGAATTAAGCGAATTGAGCTCTCGCCAGAAGTGCGTAATTCAGTTTACTTAAGAATGGAAACAGAGCGCAAGGGTTTGGCTAATAAGCTTCGCTCGGAAGGTTCTGAAGAGGCAGAAAAGATTCAAGCTTTTGCAGAAAAAGAGCGTACTATTATTTTGGCGAATGCTTACAGAGATTCTGAGAAAGTTCGAGGCGAAGGTGATGCGGAGTCGGCCAGTAATTATGCCGAGGCTTACAGTCAAGACGCTGGATTTTATTCTTTCTATCGTTCTTTGGAGTCTTACAGGAAGTCGTTTGGCCAGTCCGGTGATATCTTGGTGTTGAGCCCTGACAGTGAATTCTTCCGTCACTTTAGCCCAAGTTTTGATTAAGGGTTAATAATGAATAAATGGCAACTGCCTGAAGGGATAGATGAGCTTGCGGGCTCACAGGCAGCATCCTTTGAGGTGATTCGACGTCGCTTGCTTGATTTGTATCAAAGCTGGGGCTACGAACTCGTGGTACCACCAATGGTGGAATACGTCGAATCACTTATCTTGACGTCGGATTCAGTTGACCAAAAAACTTTTAAATTCCTAGATCCATGCAGCGGCAGAATGCTAGGTGTTCACGCTGATATTACCCCACAAATTTCTAGGATTGACTCTAAGCGTTCAGAGGGTGGTAGTGTTGATCGATATTGCTATATCAATGCAATCCTGCAAACAAAGGCCGATGATTTTTATGCTTCCCGCTCACCTATTCAAGCGGGCGCTGAGCTTTACGGTTTTAAAGGTATTGACGCCGATATCGAAGTGATCGAAATGATGATTTCTTCGCTGTCTATTTTGGATGTTGAGGATTTAACGTTAAGTCTAGGTAACACCGCAATTTTTAGCGCACTGACAGAGGCTGCTGAACTTGATGGCGAAACCTCGGCGACTTTAAGAGATATTTTCAAGCGAAAATCTGTTCCTGATTTGGCTGCATTTCTCACGCAAAACAACATTAAAGAGGGTGATCGTTTCAAGGCATTACTTTTGCTTGAGGGCGACGCCACTGTTCTTGATAGGGCAAAACAACTTTTCTCTGACTTGCCAAAAGTGCTTGAGGCTATTGATGCCTTGATCAAATTAAATGAGGCTTTTGCCGATCGAGAAGTTGATCTTATGTTTGATCTTGGTGAAGTAAAGGCTTACGAATATCACAATGGCGTGGTCTTCGCCGCTTACCATACTGAGTATTCTAAGGCCCTAGCTCAGGGTGGTCGTTATAACGGCTTGAGTCAGTCATTTGGTGTTGCAAGAGATGCCACAGGTTTTTCTCTGGATTTGAAGTTTTTAATACAACAACAATCAGAATCTAAGTTTAGTCCAAGAACATTGCTTGCGCCAAACTTAAATGACACCTCTCTCAAGCTCTTTGTTGAAGAGTTGAGATCAAACGGTGTCGTCGTCAAACAAGATATAGAAAACTCCAACAATGCTGACATTGTTAAGAGTGGTAACGAATGGATTATTAAGGATTAATATGTCAAAAAATGTGGTCATTATCGGCACCCAATGGGGCGACGAAGGCAAAGGGAAGGTGGTGGACTTAATCACCGACAAAGTAAGCTCGGTTGTTCGCTTTCAGGGCGGCCACAACGCGGGCCATACGCTGGTGATAAACGGCCAAAAAACTGTACTTCATCTTATCCCTTCTGGCATTTTGAGAAAGAGTGTGGATTGTTTGATTGGTCACGGTGTGGTTTTGTCAATGTCAGCCCTTCTTAAAGAGATGGCTGAATTGGATGGTGAAAACTTGGATGTTGCGTCTCGCCTTAAGATTAGCCCGGGTTGTCCATTAATTCTTCCATATCATGTTGCTCTGGATAATGCCAGAGAGGCAAAACGTGGCGATGCTGCTATTGGCACAACGGGCAATGGTATTGGCCCAGCCTACGAGGATAAAGTCGCTAGACGCGGCCTTAGAGTGGGTGACTTGTTGGACAAGACGCTATTCGCCGAAAAACTCGAGCAAGTAATGGAGTACCACAACTTTACTTTAGAGAATTATTACGGGAAAAAGCCGGTTGATTACCAAACAACCTTAGACGAGGCTTTGGCGCAAGCTGAACTCGTTAAGCCAATGATTGTTGATGTGGCTGAAGAAATTTATTCGCGCATGGAAAACAACGAAAATATTCTTTTCGAAGGCGCCCAGGGCGCATTACTAGACATCGATCAAGGCACTTATCCTTTTGTTACCTCGTCAAATACCACTTCGGGTGGTGCAGTTACCGGTTCAGGTATTGGTGTTTGCGACATTGACTACGTATTGGGTATTGTTAAGGCTTACACAACAAGAGTGGGTGGCGGTCCGTTTCCAACCGAGCTAAATTACGATGTTGCAACGGATGAAGGTGATCCAGTGGGTAGAGAGCTCTGTGCAAGAGGGCATGAGTTTGGTGCAACCACGGGGCGTCAAAGGCGTTGCGGTTGGTTAGATATGGTCATCCTTAACCGTTCATTTAAACTGAATGCGGTGACAGGGCTTTGCCTAACCAAATTGGATGTTCTTGATGAGTTGGATTCGTTGAAAATTTGCGTTGCCTACGAAATCAATGGTGAGCGAACAACTGTACCGCCATACTCGGCTGAGGGTTATGCACTTGCGCAGCCAATCTACATTGAAATGCCGGGCTGGAAGCAATCAACGGTCGGTACTCACGATTTTGATGCATTGCCAATTGAGGCACAAAACTACATCCGTAAAATTGAAGAACTCTCTCAAGTGCCTGTGGATATTCTTTCAACCGGTCCTGATCGCGACGAAACTCTTATCTTAAACAATCCTTTTGATTAGTCATAAGGACTATACTGTAAAACAACATGTCTGACCCTCACTATCACCGCGAGGCTGAAAAGTACGAAAGTCCTATTCCGTCTCGTGAACATATCCTAAGTTTTATTCAAGTTAAACCGTACAGCAAACATCAGTTGTTTGATTTGCTTGAGCTGGAAGATTCACAGAAAAAGCCTTTTGCCAGACGCCTTAAGGCGATGGTTCGCGACAAGCAGCTCAGTTGCAACAAGCAAGGTGTTTATCGGCCTTTCTCTAATCGTGGCCTTCTAAAAGGCACCATCATTGCCAACCCAAAAGGTTTTGGTTTTGTTGCCCTTGACAAGGGCGGAAAGGACTTAAGGCTGTCGCACAAACAAATGCAACTGGTTTTTCATGGTGATAAAGTCAAAGTTCGACTACTGAATAAACGCCTAGACGCCGAAGTGGTTGAGGTAATTGAGTCGGTTAAAACTTTGGTGGGCAGGCTTCATACTGACGCAAGAAGGCCTTATGTAGTGGTTGATGATAAGCGTATTAAGCACAACATCAAAATTACTGAGATGATTGAAGGTTGTGAAGACAACCAAGTGGTTATTGTAGAGATTCTCACTTCGCCGACACTCGAATCTGAGGCTACCGGCAAGGTGATTGAAATACTTGGTGGCTTTTTAGACGAAGGTGTGGAAGTGGATTCGGCGCTTTATCGCCATCAAATACCAAACGACTTCAGTGAAGCGGCTTCGAATGAGGCCAACAAACTACCAGGTAAAGTGCTTGCCAAAGACAAGAAGAGTCGCGTTGATGTCACTCACATTCCATTAATTACTATTGACGGTGAAGATTCCAGAGATTTTGATGACGCCGTTTATGCCGAGCCAACTGACCGCGGCTGGAAGCTTTATGTGGCCATTGCTGACGTTTCTCACTATATTCCTGAAGGCTCTGCTCTAGATGTTGACGCGATTGAGAGGGGTAATTCTGTGTACTTCCCGCACCGTGTTGTGCCGATGTTGCCAGAGGCAATTTCTAACGGCCTGTGTTCACTTAACCCAGAAGTAGAGCGACTTTGTATGATTTGTGAGATGAACATGGATTCATTGGGTGAGCTGCTCGATTACCAGTTTTATTCTGCAGTAATGCTCTCGCATGCGCGCCTTACGTACACCAAAGTTAATGATATTCTTACAAATAAATCAAGCGAACTGAGAAAAGAGTATGCCGGTGTTATTGATAACATTGATTCGTTATACGGCCTCTATAAAACTCTTAGAATTTCACGTCAAAAGCGCGGTGTCATGGACTTTGATCGCATTGAAAGCCAAATACTGTTTAACGATAACGGCAAGATTGAAAACATTGTTGCCCGATCAAGAAATGACGCGCATAAGCTTATTGAAGAATGCATGTTAATGGCCAACCAAGCCACCGCTAAATTTTTGCAAAAACACGATGAAGATTTTCTTTACCGCATTCACCCAAAACCAACTGCTGAGAAAGTCGAGGTGACTCGTCAGTTTTTGTCAGCTGTGGGCTTAAGTTTGGAGGGTGGTATGGGGCCAGAATCTCGTGATTTCGCCAAAGTACTCAAGGCCGCTAAAGGCAGAGAGGATGAAAATATCATCAAAACAGTCGTATTAAGAACAATGAAGCAGGCGATATATACGCCGGCCAATGAAGGCCACTTCGGCCTGGCGTTTGATGACTATACGCACTTCACTTCGCCGATTCGTCGTTATCCAGATCTATTGGTTCATAGGGCGATTAAGCGCGTCCTTAATAAGCAAAAAAGATCGCCATCTAAGCGCATGAATGAGATGGGTGAACACTTGTCGATGACCGAGCGTAGGGCGGATGACGCCACTCGCGATGTTGAGCAATGGCTTAAATGCGAATACATGCGGGATAAAGTCGGCGAAGAATTCAGTGGTGTTATTTCGGGTGTTGCCGGTTTTGGTTTTTTTGTCGAGCTTACCGATATTTTCGTTGAGGGTATGATTGCCCTTCGTGATTTAAAAGATGATTACTATGTTTATGACGACATTCATCACCAACTAAAAGGCGAGCGAGCTGGCAAGGTTTTTCGTTTGGGTGATACCGTTCAGGTAAAAATAGCCTCCGTTAGTTTGGATGACCGTAGGATCGCTTTTATTCTAATTTAGGAGTCAAAAAAAAGGAGGCGAAAGCCTCCTTTTTTAATTACTTAAACAGATTAATTAATCTGTCACCGCACCTTCGGAGGCTGATTTGGCCAGTTTGGCGAATTTCGCCAAAACACCTTTGGTGTAATTTGGCTTGGGTTGTGTCCATTGACTCAAGCGCTTATCAATAACACCTTGATCGACTAACAACTCTAGGGAGTTATTTTTTGCGTCAATGAGAATTTCATCACCATTCTCAATAATCGCTAAAACACCACCTTCAAAGGCTTCGGGAGTGATGTGGCCGACGACAAAGCCGTGTGTGCCACCGGAGAAACGACCGTCGGTAATCAGCGCAACTTTGCCACCAAGCCCCTTACCCATTACCGCAGAAGTTGGAGCGAGCATTTCACGCATACCTGGACCTCCTTTAGGACCTTCGTAGCGGATGACAATAACATCCCCCTCAACAATTTCATCATTTAGAATGGCTGCAAGCGCCTCTTCTTCACGGCCAAATGTTTTGGCTTTTCCTTGGAAACTTAAACCTTCTTTGCCGGTGATCTTGGCAACAGAGCCTTCAGAGGCGAGATTGCCACGCAATATCCTTAAGTGTGAGTCTTCTTTAATTGGGTTGTCAAGTGCGCGGATAATCTCTTGATCGTCTGCATACGGGGTAATGTCCGCTAAGTTTTCAGCGACTGTTTTTCCGGTCACTGTCATGCAATCGCCGTGCAACATGTCGGCGTCTAATAGTATTTTCATTAAAGGCAGGGTGCCGCCGATAGCAACTAACTCGCTCATCATGTATTTACCGGAAGGCTTAAGATCCGCAAGCACGGGTACGTTGGCGCCAATACGAGTGAAGTCATCAATGCTTAAATCAACGCCTGCAGCATCTGCCATGGCGATTAAATGCAATACGGCATTGGTAGAGCCACCTAAAGTAATAATGACAGTAATGGCGTTTTCAAACGCTTTCATTGTCATAATGTCGCGCGGTTTAATGTCGCTTTCCAAAAGGCTAAGTACGGCTTTACCGGCTTGAATACAGTCGTTGTCTTTATCTGCTGAGATTGCGTCTTGAGCCGAAGAGTTGGGTAGACTCATACCGAGTGCTTCAATGGCTGATGCCATAGTGTTAGCGGTATACATGCCACCACAAGAGCCTGGCCCAGGGATGGCGTTTTTTTCAATATTTTCAAGTTCGATGTCGGAAATGGCGTTGTTAGCACGTTTACCAACCGCTTCAAAGACACTAACCACGTCGGTATGACCTTTGCCAGGTTGAATGGTGCCACCGTACACAAAGATTCCTGGGCGATTAAGGCGAGCAAGGCCCATGACGCAGCCCGGCATGTTTTTATCACAGCCACCGATGGCAACAACACCATCAAAACCCTGACAGCCGACAACTGTTTCAATGGAGTCTGCAATGACTTCACGGGAAACAAGCGAATACTTCATGCCCTCGGAGCCCATAGAGATGCCATCTGAGATGGTAATGGTATTAAAAATAACACCTTTACCGCCGGCAGAATTAACACCTTTTTCGGCTTCATCGGCAAGCTTGTTGATGTGCATATTACAAGGAGTAACCATCGACCAAGTGGAGGCAATGCCCACTTGTGGTTTAGAAAAATCTTCTTTTGTAAATCCTACAGGGTAAAGCATAGCCCTAGAGGCTGCCCTTTCATAACCATCAACAACTTGCGAGGAAAACTTTCTTGTATCTGCCATCACTTTTAAATTAGAAAAAAATACAAATTTTAGACTAAAATAGCGCAATTCTATTGCCAATTTATCTTTTTACACTTGGATACAATCGCACAATTATTATTATTAATGCAGCCTTCAGTTGACGAGGGGCGCCTACTCGAGCGCAGCGCCGAGCAGTTGCAAGAAGGTCTTGATGATTTTGTTACGGTTGTGAAAGGTGGTGCGATTGTTGGTTGTGCTGGTCTTAAGTACTACCCTGAGCAAAATACCGGTGAAATCTATGCTCTGGTTGTTAATTCCGATTATTTCAATGCTGGCGTATCAGCTGAGCTAATGACGTTGTTATTTGAAAAAGCAAGCAATTTGGATCTTGTAAGCGTTTTTGCGCTCTCTAAATACAGCGGCCACTTCTTTGTCCGCAATCATTTTGAAGTGATTGAAGTCCAGGATTTGCCAAAAGAGCGCCAAGCCACTTACGATCATCAACGCAGTCCTCATATTTATCAAAAACATTGCTAGCCCCGTATTGTTAGCGAGCAGGCATAATACCCTTCATGCAATTAAAAGAAAGAATCCGAGGCTATTTGCCGGTTGTAATTGATGTTGAAACCGCTGGTTTTAATGAGTCAAAAGACGCGTTGCTAGAAATTTGCGCCATTATTTTAGACATCGATGAGTCGGGTAAATTTATCCAGACTGAGCCGATGCATTTTCATGTTGAGCCTTTTCAGGGTGCCAATCTCGAGCCTTCTGCGCTGAAATTCAATGGCATTGATGTCAATAATCCGTTTCGTTTGGCGGTGAGCGAAAAGCAGGCGCTGAGTGAAATCTTTACAAAAGTTAAGAGTGAGCTGAGCGAGCAGGGGTGTACGCGCGCCATTCTTGTCGGTCACAACGCTTTCTTTGATTTGGGTTTTTTAAAGGCTGCCACTGAGCGAGTGAAGATTAAAAGCCCGTTCCATCAATTCTCAACGCTAGACACAGTATCGCTTTCAGCGTTATACTATGGCGAAACAGTGCTTGCAAAAGCAATGGTCAAAGCAGACATCGAATGGGATGACTCGCAGGCTCATTCTGCGCTTTACGATACTCAAAAAACTGCCGAGCTTTTTTGCAAAATTTTCAATGAACAGGAATTTCGCTTATAGTTTTATCCTGCTTCTCGCATCAAGTCACATTCATGCGTTAAATAAAGATTTGTTTATTGAAAAAGTTCTACAAAACGCTTATTTGTTTGAAAGTGCAGCCATCACCCTGGAGATTAAGGAAATTGAATTGCTGGGCGATGCCCAGCAGTACAGCAACTGGCATTGGGATTTGGATGGTGAGATTTTATTGTCGGGACGCCTGCAAAACAAGGACACCAACTACACCTACACTCACCAGCAATTTAAATCTAATCAGTTGCTTTCTGCAGAGTTAAGCAAGCGATTTTTTACTAACGGTTCGGAATTAACACTGTCTTTGAGTGGTTCCTTGCCAAAAACTTTTGAAGAAAAGTATAAAAATCAAGTTTACTACTCTGATACAACCACCTACGCATCTCTTGTTGATGCAGAGATTGACTGGGAGTTGCCACTGCTGCGCAATGTTGGAGGTGTGCTTGATCAGCGGACTTATGATTTGGCATTGCTTGAGCTTGAAGATGAGCGTTTGGTTTTTCGTCAATTCCAAGAAAGTACAGTTGCAAATTATCTAAAAATATATTTTGAGTACGCCATTTTGACTGAGAAGGCAAACCTTCTAGAGGCAGGTGTTTCTCAACTGGGCCTGCTGGATACTTTTGTAAAGAATCCCGTAAAAAATAACGCACTTATCTCTTATAGTGAGCGCACTTTAAATAAATCCAGAGCGCAATTAGTTACACTTTTGGAGAGGCAGTTAGCCCTTGAAAAAAAGCTTGAAGATGTACTTAGCTCGGATGAAATAGTTAGTATTCAGCAAGTCCCACCCCCATCAGACATGGATATTGATGGCGATGTTGCGATAAGTTCTGTTGAGCTCAAGCGCATTAAAATTGAGCAATTAAAAAACCAAAGACAGGTGCAGTATTATCAAAACGCACTCAAGCCGGAATTGGATTTTTCCATCAAAGTAAGCAAGGAGGTGCAAAAAGGTAATTACTCGTCTTACTCAGTATCAAACACTTCAGATGTAGAGCTCTCATTGAGTATTAACTATCCATTGAGTGGAGATGTTGCTGTAAGAACCATGCTAAGGAAATACAAACTTAAAGAGAGGCAATTGCAGATTAAATACGAGAACAAATTAGAGGGCTTAAAAATAAAACAACAGGCTTTGCGGCAACAGCTGCTCTCATATAAAGATGAAATCGACTCGCCCAATGCACAAGTCGGACAGCTTGCTGGTAATGAGCTAGATTTCACTCAATTGTCAGTTACAGATACAAAGTTATACATTGAGCGTCTCATGAATACCTTGCAATTAAGGTTAAATTACAATGATAAGCTAATTGATTATCATCATTCATGGGTGGATTATGACAAGCTTTTGGATCGTTTAATTGTCGATTCTTTGTGATTGCTCCAAAGTCCAAGCCTTAATTTTTTCGGTAATTTCACTTGCCGAGCCACCACTTGAAGAGATTGGTTGACCAATAACGACAGTAATAATCCCGGGTTTTTTGAGAAAGCCGCCTTTGGGCCAGCACTTACCGGCGTTATGGAAGACTGGCTGAATGGGTTTACCGGATTTTATTGCAATCGCTACTGCGCCGTTTTGATATTTACCAAGGTTTTTATGAGGTTGGCGCGTACCCTCAGGGAATATGACCACCGAAATTCCATTGTTAAGTCGATCACTGCCTTGCTTAATAACTTGTTTCATGGCTCGAAATTTATCGCGTCTTTTGATTACGATTGGGCTTAGCATGGCAAGATTCCAACCAAATATTGGAATAGAGAGTAATTCTTTTTTAAGCACCCAAGTATGGGGTGGAAAGATCATTTGAAAGGCTAATGTTTCCCAAGTGGATTGATGATTTGATGCAATAACACAGGGCTCACTATAAATGTTATCCCCGCCCTCAACTTTGATTGTTATGTTCGTTACAATGCGCAGCCACCACATACAAAACTGAGCCCATTTGGATAGAGCCCTGTAGCGAGATGGGTAGGGAGTAAAGTAAAAAAACAAGCCAAAAAACGCAACCACAATAAGGCTGACGATTGAGCCAATAAAATACAATAAGGATCTTAGAAATAGCATGCTGAGTTGGGGTTAAACCTTACAAATGAGTACTTGATTAAGCTAAAATTTTAGTAATTATATAGCCTAAATAGGCTTTCGAGTAAGGGCAAGCTTAATGGAAACCATCATCGTCTTAATTTCACTGTTATTTGGTGCATTTGCCGCATACCTGTTCTTCAATTCAAAATTGTCGAGTTCAAATGAAAAAAACATTCAACTGCAAGCTACCCTCAATGAAAAAGAAAAGTATTTTTCTGAAAAAATGCAATTTGTTGAGCAAATGAAATCACAAATGAACAGTGATTTTAAAACCCTTGCTGCCGATATTATTAAAACAGATCGAGACATACTCAAGACTGAAAACACCGAATTGTTATCACCGCTTCAAGGGCAACTCACCAGTTTTAGAGAGCGTATTGAGGCCATTACCACCGAGCAAGTTAAAGAGCGCGCTACGCTGGCCGAACAGATTAAACACCTTCAAAGGGCGAGTATTGAGACGCAAACTTCGACGCAAAATTTGACCAATGCACTAACCCACGACAACAAGCGTCAAGGCGATTGGGGTGAAATGGTTTTGAGTTCAATTTTGTCAAGTTGTGGTTTAAGAGAGGGTTACGAATTTGAAACACAGGGTCAATACAAAAATGAACACGGCGAATCGTTTCGACCGGATGTGATTGTTCACTTGCCACAAGAAAAAGACATTGTTATTGACTCCAAAGTATCATTGAAGGATTACGTGGAATACATTGCCGATCAATCCAACCAGGCAGCGCTAAAGAAACATATTAAATCGATCGAAACGCAAATCAAAAACATTAGTATCAAAGAATATGAGAATTTAGAGGGCGTTAAAACACTGGATTTTATTTTTGTGTTTATTCCTATTGAATCCGCTTTGTGGGTTGCATTAGAGCATAAACGCTCCTTGTTTGATGACGCCTTGAAAAAGAATATTATGCTGGTTTCGCCTTCAACTTTGACAATGAGCTTAAAGACTATAAACTACATTTGGCAAACTGAAAGACAGCATAAAAATGCCGAAGAAATTGCACGCCAGGCGGGCGCTATGTACGATCAGTTGGCTCGCTTTGTCGATGAGATGGATAAGGTAGAAAAGCATTTAGATAAAGCCAAAGAAGTGCATTCGGATGCGCGCAAGAAGCTCGCAACCGGAAGAGGAAATTTAATTGGTCGCGCTGAAAAACTTAAAGCATTTGGCGTACAAACAAAAAAGGAAATTAGTGAATGAATATTTCATCGAGCTACGAATTTGTAGTAGACGAACTTAAAGGGAAGGTTATTTTGGTCACCGGCGCTAACCGTGGTTTTGGCTTGGCCACCACTATGGATTTAGCAAAGGCCGGCGCTACGGTTATTATGCTCGGTAGAGACCTGGGTTCACTTGAACACGCCTATGACGCAGTGGTTGATGCTGGATTTGAAGAGCCCATTCTTTACCCACTTGATTTAGAGGGCGCAACACCGGAGCAATATCAAGAATTACAAGATAACGTCGAGCGCCAATTTGGCCGCCTTGATGGCCTGATTCACAATGCTGCTATTTTGGGCACGATGATGCCAATTGAACAGTACGATATTAAACTTTGGTACTCAACTATTCAGATCAACCTAAGCGCACCTTTTATGTTGACGCAGTTTTTAATTCCGCTACTTAATAAAGCTGATGATGCCAGAGTGTTGTTTATCTCGGCTGAGCAGGGCAGAGAGGCTAAAGCTTACTGGGGTGCTTACGGCGCTAGCAAGCACGCTATAGAGGGTTTTGCTAAAACGCTTTCTGAGGAGCTGGAGAAAACCAATATCAAAGTCAATACGCTTGATCCTGGCAAAATGCAAACCGAGCTTCGACGTGCGGCTTATCCTGCAGAGGATGCTAGTGGCAACCCACAGGCAAGTGATAAGAGTTCAGCAATTGTAAGCTTGATGGGCGTAAGTGGTGAAAGCCTTCAAGGTCAGCAATTGACCCTAGAAGGCTAGTTTTCTAGCGTTGTAAATCTGGCGTTAAATGCGGATGAATGGTTTTAAGGATTGCTTTAAAAGCACCACCATTGCCAGCCACAACATTGCCTGTTTCTAGGTATTGGTCACGACCAGAAAAGTCACCAATAAAGCCGCCAGCTTCTTTAACCAAAAGAGCGCCTGCTGCCATATCCCAATTACTCAGTCCAATTTCCCAGAAACCGTCCAATCGCCCAGCAGCAACATAAGCCAAATCAAGTGAGGCAGAGCCAGCGCGCCTGATGCCTGAAACTTGTGGATGAATTGCCTTGAATGTGTCAAGATAGCAATCTAAATGTTGAGGGTGTTTAAAAGGAAAACCAGTGCCAATTAAGGCGTGTTCTAGGCCGTTGGATTTGGTAACGCGTATGCGTTCATCGTTTAGGTAGGAGCCTTCGCCTTTTGAAGCATAGAACAACTCTTCTTTGAAGGGGTCGTAAACAACGGCGTGAGTAGCAACATTATTCTCGTAGAGCGCAATTGAAATTGCATACTGAGGGTAACTGTGAAGGTAATTGGTTGTGCCGTCTAAAGGGTCAATAATCCATTGGTTTTCATTGCTACCAAGAATTTCACCGCTCTCTTCAGCCAAAATAGAATCTTGTGGAAAGGCTTTTTTAATCTCGTCTATAATTGCACTTTCAGCGACTTTATCAACTTCGGAAACAAAGTCATTTGCTGCTTTGTTTTCAATAGTGAGTAGATCAATTTGGTTGTGATATCTGAGGACAACATCACCAGCTGCACGAGCAGCTCGAACTGCAATATTAACGGTAGGATGCATAGTTAATGAGCCAACAAATAAAAGACACGAATTATACCTTGACACCCTTTGATAAAGTGAGGATTGTCATGGTCAACACCACCGAGCCGGGCAACATCGGCGCAGGCGCAAGAGCAATGAAAAATATGGCCCTGTCGCGCTTGTACTTGGTTAATCCTAGTAATTTCCCTTCAGCTGTTGCAACTGCTAGAGCGAGTGGCGCTGATAACCTCTTGGCCGAGGCTACGATTTGTACCACCTTGGAGGAGGCACTTGAAGGTGTGCATTTGGTGATTGGTGCAAGTGCTAGGCAAAGATCAATGAAATGGCGCCAACTTGATGTGGTTGATAGTTGCGCGGAAATTCAAAAAACCTTTGAACACGATGGTCAGGAAGTAGCCGTTATATTTGGTACAGAGCGATCAGGGCTGACTAATGAAGAGTTGGATTTGTGCCATATATTGATGACGATCCCTGGTAATCCTGAATACTTTTCTCTTAACGTGGCTTCGGCAATTCAAGTTTTTGCTTATCAGTATTTTGTTTGCAGTTCACAAACCAACTTTGAGTCCAGTGAAAACACTTTAGCAAGTTTCGGTGAGTTAGAGGGTTTTTACAAACATTTAGAGCAAGTGCTTGAGCATATTGAGTATTTTGAAGAAAAACGCCCGAGACTGCTATTAATGAGGCGCTTAAGGCGATTGTTCGGCAGGGCGCAGCCAGAGCAGGAAGAGGTTGCGATATTGCGAGGCATTATGCGCAATATTAAGCCTTTTGAGAAAAGCTAAGCAACAGTGCTTACTAAAAAGCCCGCTTTAAGCGGGCTACTGTTTTAGTTCATCATCAGTTTATTGATGCGTTTAACAAATTCAGCCGGCTCGCTGATTTGTCCGCCTTCGCTGAGAACAGCTTGATCGAATAGGACTTCCACTAAATCTTCATCGACAGAATCCTTCAATTTTTTAACCAATGGGTGATTGGGGTTGATTTCTAAAATTGGTTTGGTTTCAGGTACATCTTGACCGAGTGACTTCATGATTCTTTCCATGTTAGAACCCAGTTCGTTTTCATCAGCAACCAAACACGATGGCGATTCACTTAAACGGCTAGAGACTTTAATCGCCTTAACTTTGGCGCTCAGGATAGATTCGGCTTTTTCAATGACCATATCAAAGTCTTTGGTGATTTTTTCTTTTTCTGCTTTGTCTTCTTCGCTGTCCAAATCTTCAAGGTCACCCTTAGTGATAGACTTGAACTCAAGGCCTTCGTGTTCGCCGAAGTTGCCCACTAGCCATTCGTCAACACGATCGGTAAGCAGTAAAACCTCAATGCCTTTTTTCTTGAAAATTTCCAGGTGCGGTGAGCCTTTAGCTGCTGCATGAGTGTCAGCGGTGATGTAGTAAATCGCCCTCTGATCTTCTTTTTTGCGCGAGATATAATCCGTAAGTGAGACGTTTTGATCGGTGATTCCTGTTTCAGTTGTTGCAAAACGTAAAAGAGCAGCAATTTTTTCTTTATTGTCGAAATCTTCAACAATGCCTTCTTTCATTACCATGCCAAATTCATCCCAGAATAGGGCGTAGTCTTCCGGCTTGTTTTTGCTCATTTTATCTAATTCACCGAGAATTCTTTTGACGGAAGCTTTGCGAATTGTATCGACAACTTTAGAGCCTTGAAGAATCTCACGAGAGACGTTAAGTGATAAGTCGGCTGTATCGATAACACCTTTAATAAAGCGCAAGTATTGTGGCAGCAGAGCTTCATTGCCTTCCATAATGAAAACGCGCTTAGCGTAAAGCTTAACACCTGTTTTGCGCTTAGGCTCCCACATGTCAAATGGGGCCTTCCTTGGGATGAAAAGCAAAGAGGTGTAATCCAGCTTACCTTCTAATTTGTTGTGAATTTGTGTTAAAGGGCCTTCAAAATCATAAGTTAATGATTTGTAGAATTCATCGTAATCTTCTTGTTTTAGGTCTCTTTTGTCTTGCGCCCAAAAAGCCGTGGCTTTGTTGATGGTCTCATACTCAATGACATCGTCACTCTCTTCTTCAGATGGTTTTACCATCATAATTGGCACAGTGATGTGATCGGAGTATTTTGAAACAATGCCTTTTAGGCGGAAATCGTCCAAGAACTCACTTTCTGCTTTTTTGATATCAAGGGTAATTGATGTACCGAAGTTTTCAACCTCAACCGTTTCAATTGAGTATTCACCTTTACCTTTGGATACCCATTTGGTACCGTTGGCTTTTCCATCACCCGCTTTTCTCGAGATTAGTGTTACCGTGTTGGCAACAATGAACGAAGAATAAAAGCCAACACCGAATTGGCCGATAAGATTGGAATCTTGTGCTTGGGATTTGTCAAGGCTTTCGAGGTATTTCTTGGTGCCGGAATTGGCGATTGTGCCAATGTTGTCCATTACCTCATCTTGTGTCATACCGATGCCGTTATCGCTAATAGTAATTGTGCCGGCATCTTTGTTGACGTCAATATGAATGGCTAACTTTTCTTTTCCCTCCACTAGGGCGTCATTAGAAATGGATTCAAATCGAAGTTTGTCAATCGCATCAGAGGCGTTAGATACAAGCTCTCTTAAAAAGATTTCCTTGTTTGAATACAAGGAGTGAATCATTAAGTCAAGAAGTTGCGATACTTCTGTTTGGAAAGAGTGGGTTTGTTTTTGACTCATCTGAATTCCTTATATGTTTAACGTAAAATGCTAAGATATGGTCAAAGTTCAAAAAAACAAGTGTAGCGACGACCTTTGTTCGCAGCAAATCGAGCTTTTTGTTTACCACCTTCAGGTGGAAAAGAACTATGCAGACAACACAGCCTCTGCTTATCAAGGGGATTTGGCTAAATTATTAGCCTTCTGTCAAGGAAAAAATGTGGCTGAGTGGTGTGATGTTGATGCAAAAATGCTTAATTTATTCGTCATGGAGCTCAGGCATGCCAACAGCTCCAATCGCTCTATTCGCAGGCATTTGTCTTCCATTAGAGGTTTTTTTGCGTTTTTACTTCGACTGGGTGTGCTGAGTGAGAATTGCGCCAAAGACATCTCCTCGCCTAAGATTGAGCACACTTTGCCAAAAACGATTGACTATGACGAGTTAGGTAAAATGATGAAGCCAAGATCGAATCGTTTTGATGAGCTGCGAAACGTAGCCATAGTAGAACTTATTTATTCATGTGCGTTAAGGGTTTCAGAGTTGGTCAGTATTGATATTAATGACATGGATTTCAAAGAAGGCTTTGTCAAGGTAATGGGCAAGGGTGCAAAGGCGCGTTTTGTGCCGGTCGGTCAAAGCGCTATTGTTGCCATTAAGCGCTACTTATCAAAAAGACCGGTGTGTGAAAGTAATGCTTTATTTGTTAATCAAAAACAAAAAAGAGTGGGTGTTAGATCGGTTCAAAACATCATTAAACAGCGTGCACTCGATGTTGGTATTACTTTTAATGTACACCCTCACATGCTTAGGCACGCGGCTGCCACGCATTTTTTACAGTCCAGTCACGATTTACGCTCGGTACAAGAGTTCTTGGGACATAAAAGCATTAAGAGTACCCAAGTCTACACTCATTTGGATTTTTTAGAATTGTCCAAAGTTTACGATAGTTGTCATCCGAGGGCAAAAAAATGAACCCCAGTTTTAGACAAAGATTGGCCTTGCGCTATTTGTGCAGTGGTGTGATTGCACATCCGACAGACACGATTTACGGTCTTGCTTGTTTGGCAAGCAATCCTTTTGCGGTGAGTCAGTTGATTCAGCTAAAGCATAGAGACAGCTCAAAAGGTCTTATTTTGCTGGCGTCGGATATTGATTATGTAGCGCCCTATATTGATTCGACTTTCATTTCTGACCTTGTCGATGCTGTGCAGATGGCAAAAAACCAGCCTACAACTTTTTTAGTGCCGGCGGACTCAAATACATCAGCCTTACTAACTGGCGGTAGTCCACTGATTGCTGTGCGTATCACTAAGAATCCTTTGGTGCAATATTTTTGTGACGGCGCTGACTCTGCTTTGGTATCGAGCAGTGCTAACGTTCAAGGGCAAAAGACGGCCACCAGCCTGCTGCAATTACAAGCTCATTTCAACAAGGCTCTTCCGTTTGCGTTAGCACCTATTCAGTATAATAATCAAGCTTCAACAATTATTAACTTACTAACAGGAGAGCGCATTCGATGATTGAGCAAATCAAAAGCTACTTATTGGAATTACAAAAAAGTATTTGCAGTGAAGTGGAATGCCTAGACGGTGTCGAGAATTTTGCCGTAGATGATTGGAAAAAAGAAAACGGTGCGGGATACGGCAAGACAACCGTCTTAAGCGATGGTGGGGTTTTTGAGCGAGCAGGGGTTAATTTTTCCTATGTTGAGGGCTCTAAGATGCCAGGCTCGGCGACTGCGCTTCGACCCGAGTTAGAAGGTAGGAATTACAAAGCCTTAGGCGTTTCTTTGGTGCTGCATCCGCAAAATCCTTACGCACCTACCTCACATGCTAACGTGCGTTTTTTTATTGCTGAAAAAGCCGGTGAAGAGCCTATATGGTGGTTTGGTGGTGGCTTTGATTTAACACCGTACTACGGCTTTGATGAAGACGTTATCCATTGGCACGGTGAGGCAAAAGATGCCTGCACGGCTTTTGGTGAAGATGTTTATCCAAAATATAAAAAATGGTGTGATGATTATTTCTACCTCAAACACAGAGACGAGCCTAGAGGAGTTGGTGGTTTATTCTTTGATGATCTCAACGAAGGGGGTTTTGATGAGGGTTTTGCCTTTATGCAAAGCGTTGGTAATGCGTTTTCCAAGGCTTACTTTCCGATTGTTGAGAGGCGCAAAGACACTCCTTTTGGTGAAAGAGAGCGCAACTTTCAATTGCATCGCCGTGGACGCTACGTTGAGTTTAATTTGATTTATGATCGAGGTACTTTATTTGGCCTTCAAAGTGGCGGACGAACCGAGTCTATTTTGATGTCTATGCCGCCGGAAGTTCGCTGGTCTTATCAATTCGAAGTTGAAAAGGGCAGTAAAGAAGAAAAATTACTCAATTATTATTTAAAGCAAAAGGAGTGGGTGTAATGCAACACGGTTTAGATGCTATTCGCTTAATGTGCCCAATGCCGGTCATCCGCTTAAGTCAGAAAATCAACGAGTTAGAAGTGGGTGATACTGTTGAAATTACTGCCACTGATCCAGGGGTCAAGCACGACATACCTGCTTGGTGCAGAGTGCACGGTCATAGCGTGCTTGATGTAGAGGAAAAAGGCGACCAGATTATCTTACTTGTTGAAATAAATAAGGTATAATTCGCGACTGAAATAATTTAAGAACAACCTCTTAAATGACTTTCAATTCTTGTTTGCAACGGCGCAGACTTCTTGGCAATGCTTGTCAGTGTTTTTAACAAAATTAACCCTAGGAGTATGTATGTCTGCAAAAGATGTAATGAAAATGATTGAAGATCATAACGTTAAGTTTATCGATTTTCGTTTTACCGATACAATCGGCAAAGAGCAGCACGTTAGTGTGCCTGCGCATTCAGTTGATGCTGATAAATTAGAAGAAGGTCAAATGTTTGACGGCTCTTCGATCTCTGGCTGGAAGCCAATCAACGACTCAGACATGATTATGATGCCTGTCACTGAAACTGCAATTCTAGACCCGTTCACAGAAGAAGTAACTCTTAATATTCGTTGTAATATTATTGAGCCTGCTGATATGAAAGGCTACGAAAAAGACCCGCGTTCTTTGGCGGCACGCGCAGAAGCTTACTTAATTGAAACAGGTATCGGTGACACTGCTTACTTTGGTAACGAGCCAGAATTTTTCGTATTCGACAGTGTTAAATGGGATACAGGTTTCGGCATGGGTAAGGCTTTTTACGAGATTAATTCAGAAGAGGCCGCATGGTCTTCTGGTGAGAATTTTGAAGGTGGAAACAAAGGGCACCGCCCAGGCATTAAAGGGGGTTACTTCCCAGTGCCACCGGTTGACTCCCTACACGATTTGCGCTCACAAATGTGTTTAGCGATTGAAGAAATGGGTGTTACAACTGAAGTCCACCATCACGAAGTGGGTACTGCCGGTCAGTGTGAAATCGGTGCACTTTTCAACACCATGGTGAAAAAAGCTGACGAAACACAAATTCTTAAGTACTGCGTTCATAACGTTGCTCACCTTTACGGTAAGACAGCGACATTTATGCCTAAGCCAATTGCGGTTGATAATGGTAACGGCATGCACGTTCATATGTCAATTGCCAAGGACGGTACAAACCTATTTGATGGTGATGGCTATGGCAACTTGAGTGAAACTGCTCTTTACTATATTGGTGGTATTATCAAGCATGCTCGCGCTTTAAATGCTTTCACCAACCCTTCAACTAACTCATACAAGCGTTTAGTTCCGGGCTTTGAAGCACCAGAAATTCTAGCTTATTCGGCTAAAAACCGCTCTGCTGCGATTCGCATTCCTTTTGTATCGAATCCTAAAGGTCGTCGTATCGAGGTACGCTTCCCGGATTGTACTGCCAACCCATACTTGGCTTTTGCAGCCTTGTTAATGGCCGGCCTTGACGGCATTAAAAACAAAATTCACCCTGGTGAGCCAACGGATGAAGACTTGTACCATGAAAATACTGCCGGCATTCCAAAAGTTTGTGGCATGCTGCATCTTGCTCTAGAAGAGCTTGATAAAGATCGTGACTTCTTGAAAGCGGGCGGCGTCTTTACGGATGCTGTTATTGATTCATTTATTGATCTTAAGATGCAAGAAATTACTGCGATGAGGTCAACACCTCAGCCACTTGAGTTTGATATGTACTACAGCTGTTAATTCGTTAGCAATTGTTTAAAAGCCGCGCAAAGCGCGGCTTTTTTGTATTAAATTAGCGCTACGGGTTGCGGTAAAATATCCCAATAATTAATTCATTATTTCCCATTAATAATAACATGATAGAAATTAGGAACAACTGGCATTTAGACGAAATCAACGCACTTTTTCAAATGCCATTTAACGATCTTCTTTTTATGGCGCACAGCATTCATCGTGAAGTTTTTGACCCTAACCAAGTGCAGGTTAGCTCGTTATTAAATATTAAAACTGGTGCTTGCCCTGAAGACTGCTCGTATTGCTCGCAAAGCTCTAAGTATGACACCGGTCTTGAGCGTGAGAAATTAATGGAAATTGATCTTGTCCTGCAACAAGCCAAAGAAGCCAAAGACAAGGGCGCAACGCGTTTTTGTATGGGTGCGGCTTGGCGTAACCCTACCGATAAGAGTCTCGATAAAGTCATTCCAATGATTCAAGGCGTTAAAGCCATGGGTATGGAAACTTGTGTTACCCTTGGCATGCTAACACCCGCCCAGGCAGGCACTTTAAAAGAAGCCGGCTTGGATTACTATAATCACAATATAGACACCTCAAAAGAACATTACGGCAACGTGGTTTCTACGCGTAATTTCCAAGATAGGCTGGACACGCTTGACGCGGTTCATAATGCAGGCATTAATGTTTGCAGTGGCGGAATTTTGGGTCTTGGAGAAAGCCAGGTGGACCGTGCTTCTATGTTGCAGTCTTTGTCCAACCTTGAAGTGCATCCTGACAGCGTTCCAATTAATCTTTTGGTGCCAATTCCAGGCACGCCTTTTGAAAGTGTTGAACCGCCAAGTGAAAGCGAATTTGTCCGCACTATTGCTGTTGCCAGAATTTTAATGCCAAAATCTGTTGTCCGTCTTTCAGCGGGAAGATTAGAGATGAGCGAAGGTATGCAAGCTTTGTGTTTCTTTGCTGGCGCCAATTCAATGTTTTATGGTGAGCAATTACTGACCACGGACAACCCAACGGCTGGTGATGATCAGGCGCTTTTTCAGCGTTTAGGCATTAACAGGTAGTCAGCAATCACCCTTGCTGGATTATGCTGTTGCAGTGTTTCCAGTTTGTCTGACATTATCTTAAGCGTTACTTCATCGAAAGATTGCAATATCTCGTCGATAGCGCCTTCATTCAAGTGATTTTCTTGCAGAAAAATACCCGCACCGACATCGGTTAAGTGTTTAGCGTTGGCTGTCTGATGATCGTCTACTGCAAACGGAAAGGGTACTAATATGGCGATACTTTTCGTTGCAATAAGCTCGGATACGGTCATTGCGCCTGCGCGACAAATTACCACATCCGACCACTCGTAAGCCTCACTCATTGATTCAATAAATGCTTCGACTTTTAGCTTTGCACCCGAATGGTTTCGATACAAAGCTTTAGTTGAATCTAAATGTTTTTTTCCTGCTTGGTGCCAAATATTGACGGGTGTTTTTATTTTGGCAATGGTTTCATTTATTTTTTTAGAACCTAAAGAGCCACCAAGCACCAGTACGTTCTTCACTGTTTCGGGCGGTGTTTTAACTTTTGCTGTGAACGAAAGGGGGTTGCCAACGGTTATCGCGCCAATTTCCGCTTTAAACGAACCTTTAAAAGCTTGAAAGGTTTTTCTTGCGAGCCTTGATAAGATTATATTGGTTGTGCCAGGAATGGTATTTTGCTCATGAATTGCCAGTGGAATAAAAAGCATTTTGGCAACAACGCCACCTATGCCAGAAGCAAACCCTCCCATACCAATCACTTGATTGGGGCGAACTTTGATAAAGACTAGTAGTGTTTGAAAAAAGCTCAGAGTTAAAATGAAAACTGCTTTGAATAGGGTGGCGATATTTTTACCTCTAATACCCGAGGAGTTCACCCGATGTAACTGATAGCCATGCTTTGGTACAAGAGTGTTTTCCATGCCTTGCTTTGTTCCAAGCCAGTGGATTATAACTCCTCGACCTTTAAGCTCTTTGGCGATAGCGAGTGCGGGGAAGATGTGCCCACCGGTACCCCCCGCCATGATTAGAATTTTGTCAGACATACCTTCGTTGTTTTGAGTAATGTGTTTTGCTTTCCATGTCAATTCGTAAAATAATTGCCAACGAAATAATGGCAAAAATCATTGATGTACCACCATAGCTAAGAAGTGGCAGGGTAAAGCCTTTTGGTGGCAGTAGGCCGAGGTTCATGCCAATATTAACGGTGATTTGCATTGCAAACCAGGTGCAAATGCCAAACGCTACATACGAGCTGTATTTTCGACCTTTCTTAAGTGCCGCTTGGGCAATGTTAAAGCCTTTTGTTAAGATAAAGAGAAAGCAGAAAAGCACGAAAAGCATACCCACAACCCCCAACTCCTCACCAATAACAGCAAAAATCATATCGGTATGGCGCTCCGGCAGCAGGCCGTATTTTTGCACTCCTGCACCCAGACCCGTGCCAAACCAATCGCCACGAGCGATGCCGATTAGGGCTTGTTGGGTTTGATACACCTTGGAACTTGTGTTAAGCCATAAATCTTCTTGCCAAAATGAGGTTAATCGAATCCAGCGGTTTTCATTGAAAACAATTAGAACGGCAATCAAGCCGACAAAGCCAGTTGCCACAACACTCATTTGTTTGAGATAGGATCCGGCTGCAAACAGCATTGCCATCGCCGACAACGAAACAATAAGGGCAGCACCAAAATCTGTTTCGAGAAGTAGCAAGATGTCTGCACAGCCAATAATCAGCAGGGTTTTGACGAAGCCCATCCATGGGCTGCGAACATCTTTTTCTTGTCGAATAAGGAACCCAGCCATAAAGAGAATCATTGATAGTTTCATTAATTCGGAGGGCTGAAATTTAAAATAAATAAAGTTAATCCAGCGGGCCGAGCCATTGACTTCATGACCAATTGGCTTGGGGAAGAATACGACAACAAGCAACACCAGTGTTAGTGCAAAAAGGGGCGCTGAATATTGCTGAAAAATGGAAATTGGCGTTCGCAGAACAACCAAGCCAGCGGTTAAGCCGATACAGATAAACAGTGTTTGTTTAAAGAAATAGGAGTAGCTTTCGAAATAGGCAAGCGATGCTGAAAAAGACATAACCCAGCCAAATACAATTAACAGTAGAATTGCTGTCAAAAGTGACTTGTCAGGCATTTGTTTGGTTTTCATTTCCGTGCTTGATTGCATTAAAACCGTATTTTAGCGCTACTAGATTATGTGTATAAAGTAATTAAATAGTAGAAGTTGAATTACATGCCTATTTTGACGTATCTGGGCTTACGTAATAAACGCCCTCAGGGTATAATAGTCGCCTTTTGTAAACACCCCCAAGCCCATGATTTCTACTGCAAATGTCACCATGCAATTTGGTGAAAAGCCTTTATTTGAAAATATTTCAGTTAAATTTCAGAACGGAAACCGCTATGGTTTGATTGGTGCTAACGGTTGTGGCAAGTCCACCTTGATGAAAATTTTAACGGGCGAATTAAAGGCATCGGCTGGCTCGGTAATGATTGGCGATGGTCAGAGACTTGGTGTTTTATCGCAAGATCAGTTTGCTTTCGAATCGTGCCGTGTCGTTGACACCGTCATAATGGGTCACAAAGAATTGTGGAAAATTAAAGCCGAAAGAGAGCGTATTTATGCGTTGCCTGAGATGAGTGAAAAGGACGGCATCAAAGTTGCCGAACTGGAAATGGAATTTGCAGAAATGGATGGCTACATGGCCGAGTCTTCTGCGAGCGAATTACTGCTTGGTCTTGATATTCCACTAGATCAACATTATGGCTTGATGAGTGAGCTTGCTCCGGGCTGGAAGCTTCGCGTGCTTTTGGCGCAAGCACTGTTTTCTGATCCGGAAATCCTACTGCTGGACGAGCCTACGAATAACTTGGACATCAACTCTATTCGCTGGTTGGAGGGTGTATTGAGCGCCCGCAAAGCAACGATGGTGATTGTATCTCACGACAGACACTTTCTTAATGGTGTTTGTACGCACATGGCAGATCTTGATTATGGTGCACTTAATATATTCCCTGGCAGCTACGATGACTTTATGGTTGCAGCTACAGCTATTCAAGAGAGAATGCGTTCTGACAACGCTAAAAAAGAAGAAAAGATCAAAGACCTTAAGCATTTTGTATCACGCTTCTCTGCCAATGCCTCCAAATCAAAGCAAGCCACTTCGCGCGCAAAGCAACTTGATAAGATTGTACTTGACGACATTAGACCGTCATCAAGAGTCAGTCCTTATATTATCTTCAATCAAACCAAGGCGTTGTTTAGAAACGTTCTTGAGGTTAAAAACGTTTCTAAGAGCTTTGATGATCTAAAAGTGCTTAACGACATTAATCTTTTGATTGAAACCGGTGAAAGAGTCGCGATTATTGGTCAAAATGGTGTTGGCAAGACAACTTTGTTACGCTCGCTTATGGGTGAGCATACGCCAGAAAGTGGCATGGTGAAGTGGAGTGAAAACGCCAATATCGGCTATTATGCCCAGGACAACAGCGCTGATTTTGAAAAGGACATGAATGTGCTGGATTGGATGAGTCAGTTTAAGAGCGAAAAGGATGACGTGCAGGTGATGCGCGGCGTTCTTGGTAAGATGCTATTCGGTAAAGAAGATGTTAAAAAGAGTGTTAAGTCGCTTTCAGGTGGTGAAAAAGGACGCATGCTTTTTGGTAAATTAATGTTGCAAAAGCCAAATATTTTGTTGATGGATGAGCCAACAAACCACTTGGACATGGAATCGATCGAATCACTCAACCTTGCACTTGATAATTATGAAGGTACACTCATCTTTGTGAGTCATGACAGGGAATTTGTTTCGTCTTTGTCTACTCGTATTATTGAACTTAAGGAGGATGGGGCACACTACTTCTCAGGTAATTATGAGGATTACTTGCTTTCCCAAAAGTAAATGTTAATTGTTGCCGCCAAAAGATTTGTCAATTCGCAGGGTTTTGACTCGGCGGCAATCCTTTCATTTAAAACACTATTTGCCTTTGTTCCGGCCCTGGCACTTGCTTTAAGTGTTTTTTCACTTAGCGATTACTTTGTTAATTTTCAGCCTGAGCTAGAAGCGTTTTTATTTCAGCATGTTTTACCAAGTGACGCTGATCAAGCGAAGACTTATTTATCAACCTTTATCAAACAGGCGCAATCTCTGCGTGGCCCTAGTATTGTATTTTTTATTGTGACTGGCGCATTCTTACTTCTCAGTATTGATCAAAGAATGAATTTAATTTGGGGTAGGGCATCTCAACGAAATTGGTTGAACGGCCTGCTCTCCTATCTCTTTGTGTTGTTTGTTGGGCCAATTTTGTTGGGCGTATCTTTATTCCTAAGTTCTTATATGTTGGCTTTGGACTTATTGTCAACAGTTTCTGATTACGCCTACACGTCATACATAGTGGCGTTCTGCCTATCCTGCCTAGGTTTGAGCCTGACTTATTTTTTGGTGCCCTTGACCAAGGTGCGTTTTATTAGTGCTTTGATGGCTGGTGTTATGGCGGCTATTATCTTAGAGTTGATTAAGTACTCCATCTACAGTTATTTGTTTGTTTATTCAAATCTTGAGGTTATTTACGGCACGCTGTCGACACTGTTGTTGTTGCTTTTTTGGGTGTATATCGCTTGGACAGTTATTCTGTTTGGTGCGAGTGTTTGTGCCACTTTAGACAGTGAGTCTTAATTGTTCTTTTATTTTTATTTAGCGTAAAATTCGCCTTAATTTACAAGCCCTATACTTTATGTTTACTGGAATCATTCAAGCCGTTGGGAAAATCAAAGATGTGAAGACCTCTGATAAGGGCGCTTGTTTTGTCTTTGAGTCTGACACTATTGGTTTAAATGATGCGAAAATTGGTGACAGTATTGCGGTTAATGGCGTTTGTTTGACAGCTGTCGAATTAACGAATAACACTTTTTCGGCAGACGTTTCTCAAGAGACACTGAATTGCTCTATTTTTGCTAATTTCCAACAAGGCGATAGGGTGAATCTAGAAAAGGCATTAAGGTTTAATCAAGGCATTGATGGGCATTTGGTCAGTGGTCATGTGGATGGTGTGGGTGTCGTTAGTAATCGCTATAGCGAAGGTGAAAGTACGCGCTTCGAGATAACTGTCGCTGAGGATTTGGTAAAATACATCGCTCGCAAAGGTTCAATTTGTATAAACGGCGTCAGTTTGACGATTAATAGCATTGAGGGTAATGTGTTTGACGTCAATATTGTGCCTCATACTTTCACGGTCACCACGCTGGGTGATTTGCATATGGGTGCCAAGGTGAACGTCGAAATTGACATTATTGCGCGGCATTTAGAGCAATTGTTAAACAGCACGAAAAACGCTTAGAATTATTAGAGAACAAAACAATATGAAAGCAACAACACAAGAGCTTTTAGAGGATTACAAACAAGGCAAGATGATCATTCTTATGGATGACGAAGATCGTGAGAACGAGGGTGACTTGCTTGTACCTGCTGACAAAGTCACTAAAGAACACATTAACTTCATGGCCACTTATGGCCGAGGTCTTATTTGCTTGACGTTGACTCGTGATCGATGTAAGCAGCTTAATTTGCCATTGATGGTAACGCACAATGGCGATATCCATTCCACTAATTTCACTCTCTCTATAGAAGCGGCTGAAGGTGTGACTACAGGTATTTCAGCTGCAGACCGTGCGAAAACCGTGCAAGATGCTGTCGCTGTTGATGCCAAGCCAAATGACATTGTTCAGCCCGGTCATGTGTTCCCATTAATGGCGGAGCAGGGTGGTGTTTTAATTCGTGCTGGTCATACTGAAGCGGGTTGTGATTTAGCTCGTTTGGCTGGCTTTGAGCCGGCGTCGGTTATTGTTGAAATTCTCAATGATGACGGCACAATGGCACGTCGCCCAGACCTAGAGGTTTTTGCTGAAAAACACGATATTAAATGGGGTACGATTGAAGACCTTATTCGCTACCGCGTAGAGAATGAAAAAACCATCGAGAGAATAAACCAAAGACAATTCCAAACACGCTTCGGTAGTTTTAAACTGATCTCTTATTTAGACTCAATCAACAACGAAACCCACCTTGCACTTGTAAAAGGAAAAATCACTGCTAAAAGTGAGCCACAAGTGCGTGTGCACATGGAAAATATCTTTACGGATGTGTTACAAGAAAAGAGTTCTGGCTTTAGTGTTGACAACGCTTTAGAGCAAATTTCAGAAGCTGACACAGGTGTGTTCCTACTGCTAAGAAAGCAAGATAATCGAGACATTCTTGAAAACATTGATAACCCTAATTTCAGACAAGCCGACGACCTTAGAACGTTTGGAATTGGTGCACAAATTCTCGCCGATTTAGGGGTTTCTCAAATGAAAATTCTAGGCAGTCCAAGAGTGTTACACGGCCTTGAGGGTTTTGGCCTAACTATTACTGAATACGTAGATACAAAAAAATAAGGAATTTATGCCAACATTTAAATTTGATCGTGACGCCAACGCCACTTTTTTAGCAGATTCAAAAGTCGCTATTATTATTGCTTATTTCTACAAAGATATCGGTGATAAACTTTTGGAAGCTGCAGAGGACACACTAAGAAAGTACGGCATTCAAGACGATAATATTGATGTTTATTATGCACCGGGCGCCTTTGAGGTCCCTTTAATGGCAAAGCGCCTAGCTCAAAACTCGGCTTATGACGGTATTGTCACTTTGGGAGCTGTGATCCAGGGTGAAACGCCGCATTTTGACTATGTTTGTTCTGAGTGCGCAAGAGGTGTTGCTGATGTGTCTTATAAGTATGAAACGCCAGTTGCATTTGGTGTTTTGACAACCGATAACATGGAGCAAACATTAGGTCGAGCTGGAGGTTATAAAGGCAATAAAGGCGAAGAGGCAACGCTTGCTATGATTGAAATGATTTATCTGCTTGCCAATGCTGACGAGCAAAACGACGCATAATCGCGCAGAAATTATGCAAAAATCTTATAAAACTCCAAAACAGCGCTCAAGAGAGCGCGTTGTCCAGGCGCTTTATCAATGGGGTATTTCTGAAGGCGACTTGCTAAGCATTGAGCACCAGTTCTTAACGCAAAAAGAAGGCAAAATCTCTAAAGCTTTTTTCTCGAATCTTATTCGAGAAATTCCAAAAAACATCACATTGCTTGACGAGCTAATCGCACCATGTATAGATCGAGATATTGATGAACTCGGCCCTGTTGAGCATGCAATTCTCTATCTTGGCGCATACGAGCTTAAATTCAGCATTGAAGTTCCTTACAAGGTGGTGATTAATGAATCCGTTGAAATTGCAAAGCTTTTTGGCGCCGAAGGCTCTTACAAGTTGGTTAATACTGCACTTGATAAGCTCGCAAAAGGATTACGTAGCGTTGAAGCTAACGCTTAATTAGCGCATGTCGCGGTGCTTTTCAATCAGCTCGTAAGCGCCAATAATTTCTTGGGTTTTTTCTTTAGCGATTTTCATCATCTCTTCTGGTAGGCCTTTGGCAACCAATTTGTCTGGATGATGTTGAGCCAATAATCGTCGATAGACCCGTTTTAGCTCTTTATCGGTTAGACCTTTATCTGCACCTAATATAACATAGGCATCGTCAACAGTGAGTTTGTTGCCATGATTATTGGTAACAGAAAACTGTTGAATTAGGTTTTCTAATTCGTGAATAGGGAAGTGCAGTTTTTGCGCAATGTATTTAAGTGCATCATGTTCTTTTTCATCCAACACGCCATCAGCATAAGTCGCTTGGATTTGTATCTCAAAAAACATCCGTATTAAGTGTGTACGTCGATGGCTTTCAAGGCGGAACTGCTCAAGCACTTCGTCTAGGTTGAAATCCCTACTCTTGCCTTGATTAAACAACTCTTTGGCAACTTTTTGCATATCTTCTGTTAGTTGCATATGCTGCATCACTTGCTGTGCTAAGAGGATTTCAGATTTTGATACTTTGCCATCGACTTTGGCAATGTAACCCATAACGGAAAACACGCTACTAAAAAATGCCGCTTGAACGCGTTGCTGATCGCCTGGATGAAAACCTTTGGCGAATCCGCCAAAATTAGACTTACGTTTAGAAAAATTACCCGCGAATGCCACACCAAGCATCGCACCTAGCGGTCCACCAAGCATAAATCCAACAGTGCCACCAATGATTGTTGTCCACCAACTCATAATGAATACTCTATTTTTTGTTAAATAATCAAGTTATATTTTGTACCAAACTTCGATAATTGCAAGCAAAAAGACAGAAAATATTTATTGATACGGCTCAAGGGTGATTATTCCAAGTTGGAAGATAGAAGCCTCTCTGCTTGTTCTGCAGAAACCCCTTTTCTAAAGGCGTAATCTTCAAGTTGACCTTGATTGATTTTGGCAACACCAAAGTAACGTGATTCAGGATGGGCGAAATACCATCCACTAACCGATGCTGTTGGTAGCATGGCGTAACTTCTGGTGAGAGTCATGCTGGTGTTTTTCTCAACATCGAGCAGGGCCCAAAGTTTTTCTTTTTCGCTGTGCTCAGGGCAAGAAGGGTAGCCTGGCGCAGGGCCAATGCCTCGATAATTTTCATCAATTAACTCGTCATTATCAAACCCCTCATTGCTGTAACCCCACAACTCGGTGCGTAGTTTGTGGCACTGAATCATGGTGCCCATGACGCCGTCTAGGAGGAGGATGCGCTCGCTTAGGAGTTGCTTTAGTTTGCCTGTATTGTTCACTAGAATATCGAATACTCTATGGAGTTGATTAGGCGCCTATTATAAAGAGATCAATTGATGAATAAAAATGGTAATATTTCATATAATTATTAATAATATTCATTGTTAGTTATGCAATCTATGCTCAAGAAAATAGATTAAATAAGGTGATTGATAATATATATTTATGGGAAATATTTCAACTTAGTCGAGCTTTCAAGGAATATAATAAGGGGGCTATAATTGTAAATCTGGACTATTAGGAACTTGTATTCTGGCTCTATACATATTTTCAATCGGCTTGCATTTCTTAATAGAATAGCCTTACTATCTAACTGTTTGTAGTTTATTAGAGTCCTAAATATTTTAATATTAATGGGCGATTATCAACCAGTTGTTTTTGATAGCCATTTGGACGAAATGTCGTCCTGTTTAAAACTAAGGAGAAAGTATGAGAAATATGTATAAAACAATCGGCGCTACATTTGTTGCTACTATGGCAGCAACAAATGTAATGGCCTTGGACGAGCTAAACGTTGCTTACTTTGAAGAATGGCCTATGCCATTTGAATATGCAAAGCAAATTGGAGCATATGATGAGGCGTTAGGGATGACAGTAAACTGGAAAGCGTTTGGTACTGGTACAGCAATGTCTGCTGCCATGGCTTCAGGCGATATTGATATTTCGGTAAGTCAAGGTGTGCCACCGTTCATCGTGGCAGCCTCTACAGGTCAAGATTTACAAATTGTTGACGTTGCAGTAAGTTATGCAGATAACGACAACTGTGTTGTTGCATCAGCTTTAGAAATTGATGCCAGCAACGCTTCTGAGTTAGCTGGGCTTAAAGTTTCTGTGCCAATCGGTACTGCTGCTCACTTTGGTTACTTAAAGCAGATGGAACACTTCGGTGTTGAGGTTTCATCAATGCAGGTTGTTGATATGGCTCCGCCAGAAGGCGCTGCTGCTTTTGCTCAGGGAAGTATAGACGTATTCTGCGGTTGGGGTGGATCCCTTCGTCGCGCTTTGGAGCATGGTAATGTGCTTCTAACTGGTGACGAGAAAGTGGCTCTTGGTATCCTTGTTTGGGATGTAACTTCCACAACTGCTAGTTTCGCTGATGAAAATGCTGAAGTGTTAGCAACATTCCTAGGTGTTACTGCTGCCTCTAATGCAATGTGGAACTCAGGTGGATTTACTTCGCTAATGCTCCCTCTTATTGCAAAAGATGCTGGTATGGACGAAGCCGCAACTGCTGACACAATGTCAACATTTGTTTTCCCATCGGTTAGCTCTCAGCTATCTGGCGCATGGCTTGGTGGTAACGGACAAGCCTTCCTTAAAGGTGTGGCTGATGTATTTGTTAACGCTGGAGAAATTCCAAATGCACGCGCTTCATATGAAGATGCGGTCAATACTGATGGTTTGAATACACTGGCAAACCAATAAGATACTAAGTGTTGGGCTATATAGTCCAATATTTAAGTATTTTTAAAACTTAAGGTGGTGCACTTCTGTGTGCCACCTTTTTAATGAAACAAAGGATTGGAGAAAGTTTTGAAAGGTCTTACAATTGAAAATTTATCGATGCGTTTTGATTTAGGCAATGGCCAATCAATTCAGGCATTAAAAGATGTCTCACTCGACATTAAAGAGGGGCAGCTTATTAGCGTATTAGGGCCATCTGGGTGTGGCAAAACGACACTTTTAAACATTGTTGCAGGTTTTTTAGCGCCTACAGCAGGACGTGTCAATCTTAACGACCAAATTGTAACTGGACCTAGCGCTGAGCGTGGCATGGTATTTCAACAAGGGGCGTTGTTTGAATGGATGAATGTTCGCTCAAACGTTGCTTTTGGACCTAGAATGAAGAACATGCCGAAACCTGAGCAAGATAAAAAAGTTCAACACTTACTAGAGGTTGTTGGCCTTGCTGGTTTTGAGGATAAAGCAGTTTATGAATTATCAGGCGGCATGCAGCAAAGGGTTGCGCTGGCTCGTTGTTTGGCTAATGATCCTGATGTAATATTAATGGATGAACCTTTGGGGGCGCTTGACGCACTTACAAGGGAAAAAATGCAAGGTTTGGTTCTAAAGTTGTGGAAAGAAACTGGCAAAACAATCATCCTAATTACTCACTCGGTGGAAGAGGCGATACTGCTCGGAGAGCGCTTACTAGTTTTGGCTCCAAGGCCAGGAAGAATCCATAAAGAATATCAACTGCCATACGCTGAAATGGGCGTAACAATGGACTTGAGAGAAGTTAAAAAAACCCAAGGTTATACTGAAACTCGTGAAGAAATTCTCGCCATGATTTGGGATATGGAAGAGGAAATTATGGGTGGAGCGGGAGAAGGATAATGACTATTTTATTGATTTATATTGCTATATTTGTTGGTGCATTTTTTACAATAAACACTATTCAAAAATTTAAAACTAAACAAGTAGACTTTACTAGTCTTAAAACAGTCACCTTTGGCGACGAGAGTGCAGTGATATCTAACCGTGCCGCTTCTATTATCTCGGTTTTGGCTATTTTTATGATTTGGGGTGCTTTTACAGGTTCAAAATTAATGCCACTCCATGTTCCTGGGCCGTTTATTGGAGACATTTCTTTTACTTACACCGCAACTAATTCGGCAGGTGAAAGCGATGACGCACGTGTGGATGTTGTTATTTATGATTCACAGGCAGGTAAGAAGGAGCCAAAGGCCGAGATTGAGCCAGGTTCTGGGTTTGCGAAAAACGATTCTGCTAGCATAGCAGCTTGGCGTAGCGGACTGATTAAGGTGCGACGTAATGATGTGGGCAATGGTGAGAGTGGATATAAAGTTGTTTCTATTGATGGCCAGAGCATCACTCCAAATTCGGAAATCTTCATAGACAATGCCAGAATCTATATGACGGCCAAGGGCACACTTAGCCTAACTCCAGATAAGGGCTGGCAGATGGAATCTCTTTACTTACCACCACCTGAAGATGTTTGGTCGAGGCTGATAAAGGTAGCTGACGAAGGGTATAAAAACTTTACCTTGTTTGAGCATCTTGGTTGGTCGCTTCTGCGTGTGGTTGGCGGGTTTTTAGCAGGCGCTCTTGTTGGTATACCGCTGGGTTATTCTATGGGTCTTTCAGGCTGGTTTCGTGGCTGGTTTGATCCAATCGTTGAGTTTATGCGCCCAGTCCCGCCGCTTGCACTTATTCCACTAGTAATTATTTGGTTTGGAATTGATGAAGAAGGAAAAATTATATTGTTATTTTTAGCGTCTCTTTGGATTATGACTATTTCTTCGCGTGCAGGAGTTTCAGGCGTCACAATTAGTAAAATTCACGCAGCGTATTCATTGGGTGCGTCTAAGTGGCAGATCATGCGTCATGTTATTATCCCCAATAGTTTGCCGGAAATTTTTACAGGTGCCCGTGTTGCGATGGGCGTTTGCTGGGGTACGGTTGTTGCTGCAGAGCTTGTTGCCGCTCAAAAGGGCGCGGGCATGATGATTATTAATGCTTCGAAGTTTCAGATGACAGACCTTGTTATTTTGGGAATTGTACTGATTGGTGTAATCGGGTATTCGATTGATATTTTGATGAGAATGTCAGAAAAATATCTTGTTCCTTGGAAAGGAAAATAAGATTACAATAGCAATTTTTGCTTATCCATGGAGGGGTAATGTCTAATTCGATTCCATCAAGAACTCGAGTTGTAATTATTGGTGGCGGTGTCGTAGGCTGCTCTGTTGCTTACCATTTGGCACACTTGGGCTATACTGATGTTGTGCTGTTGGAGAGAAAAAAACTCACCTCAGGCACCACTTGGCATGCTGCAGGCCTAATTGGTCAGATGCGTGCCAGCCAAAATCTCACTCAAATGGTAAAATATTCGGGTGATCTGTACGAAAAACTGGAGGCAGAGACGGGTGTTGCCACAGGCTTTAGGCGCTCTGGGTCAATCAGCCTTGCAACCAATGAGGAGCGTTTTACAGAATTTAAACGAAATGCCTCTTTGGCCAAAGTGCACGGTGTGGATGTCCATGTCCTCAGTCCGAACGAGCTCGAATCAAAAATTGATTTATTTAACCTTGACGACATTGTTGGCGGCGTTTGGATTCCAAAAGACGGCAAAGGTGATCCGGCGAATATAGCTATGTCTCTTGCTAAAGGTGCTAGAAACCTTGGCGTACAGATATTTGAAGATGTGAAAGTTACCGCTATTAATAAAGAAGATGGAAGGATAACCGGCGTAGTCACTGATCAGGGTGATATCCAATCAGAGATCGTTGTTAATTGTGGTGGCATGTGGGCAAGAGAAGTGGGGTTAATGGCTGGTGCAAACGTACCTCTTCATGCGTGTGAACATTATTACGCGCTTACATCGCCATTAAAAGGTTTGGGCGATATGCCCACTGTTAGAGTCCCGGATGAGTCGGCTTACTATAAAGAAGATGCCGGAAAGATTTTAATCGGCTTGTTCGAGCCGCACGCTAAACCGTGGGGCCAAAATGGCATCCCTGAAGATTTCTGCTTTGACCAAATTCCAGATGACCTGGATCATATGATGCCCTATCTTGAACTGGCGATGAGTCGTTTACCAGCGATGGAGAAACTGGGGCTAGAAACATTCTTTAATGGCCCAGAGAGTTTCACACCTGACGATAGCTTTCAAATGGGCGAATGCCCAGAAGTAAAAAATTTATTCGTTGCCGCAGGCTTTAACTCCATAGGCATTCAGGCCGCTGGTGGTGCTGGAAAGTACATGGCTGAATGGATTGTTGGTGGTGAGCCCCCATGTGACCTCTGGGAGGTGGATGTTAGACGCATGCAGCCCTTCCAAAATAATAAAATTTACCTTGCAAATCGAGTTAGCGAGTCTTTGGGTTATCTCTACGAGAATCATTTTCCTTACCACCAGTTTTCAACGGGCAGAGGTTTGCGCCGTTCGCCTTTGCACCAATTTTTTACAGATCGTGGTGCTTGCTACGGTGAGGTGGCAGGCTGGGAGCGTCCCAATTGGTTTGTTTCCCCGGAAGATTTAGAAAGGGGTGTCGAGGCAAAATATGAATACTCTTGGGGCAAGCAAAATTGGTTTGATTATCATCGAGCTGAGCATATGGCGATTCGTGAAACGGTAGGTATGTATGAGATGCTGTCTTTCTCAAAAATCCGTGTGAAGGGTACAGATGCGATGGATTACTTGCAATACATTTGCGCGAATGATGTGGATGTGACGATTGGAAAAATTGTCTACACGCAGTGGCTTAACCGAAAGGCGGGTATTGAGGCAGATGTAACAATTACCAGATTGGCTAAGAATGACTACTTGATTGTCGGTGGCTCAATGTGTGCTAACCGTGACATGAACTGGTTGGAAAAAAACTTGCCTGAAGGTGCGAATTGTGCGTTTTTTGATGCGACAAACAGTGAAAACTGCTTGGCTGTAATGGGCCCTAATTCAAGAAATTTGCTACAATCATTAACAGATTATGATTTGAGTCACAAGAATATGCCGTTTGGCAGCACTTGTCAGATGGAGCTTGGTATGGCGAATGTTCGCGCACATAGACTCACTTATGTGGGAGAGCTTGGCTGGGAGATTTATTTTCCAATTGAATATTCAGAATATGTCGCTGAATTGCTTGTAGAAAAAGGTCAAGAATTTTCGCTTAAACTTTGCGGTATGCATTCTGTAGACAGCTGCCGAACAGAAAAAGCCTATCGACACTTTGGTCATGATATCACCGATGAGGATCATGTGTTAGAGGCGGGCTTAGGATTTGCTGTTAAGGTGGGTAAAAAATCCTCAAAATTTGGCCAATTTATTGGTTGCAATGCCTTTGTTGAGAAAAAAGAAAAAGGCCCCGAGCGACGACTCATGCAATTCTTGCTGGATGATCCAGAGATCATGCTCTATCATAACGAGCCCATTCTAAAAAATGGTGAAGTGGTGAGCTTTTTAACAAGTGGCTCATACGGTCACGCCCTTGGTGCTTCTGTCGGCTTGGGTTATATTGACTGCGAAGCGGGTGCGAGTGACGAGGAGGTTTTGTCAAACGTCTATACACTTGAAGTTGCTGGTGAAGTGCAAACGGCAAAAGTGTCATTAAAGCCAATGTTCGACCCTGGGAATACAAAGATTCGAGTTTAGCCTTGCGCCATCATCAGCTTAACTTGGTTGATAAGGATATCCATACCTCTATTGATTTTATTGGTGCTGATAGCGGAATAGCCCAAATGAAGGTAATTCTCAGGGTCCTCATCGCCAATGAAAGAGGCGTGACCCGGTCTAACAACTACACCTTTTTTGAGTAACTCTTGACACAATAGTTGGCAGTCGATAGATCTTGGAATTTTAATCCAGAACGTAGAGCCACCCGGTGTGGGTGTGCAAGAAAGTAAAGGTTCTTTTTTGATTATTTCATTAATCAAGCCCCAGCGCTCTTTGTTGGTGCGTTGAATTTTGGTGAACATGTTGTGATAGTGTCCCAACGCAATAAATAAGGCGACCGATCGCTGGTTATTTGCCGGTATGTGTCTTAGCATCAGACGTCTTAGCGCTCTTGCTTCGGTAATCAAACCTTCAGGCGCCACTAAATAACCAAGACGCAACCCAGGGGCAAAAGCTTTAGAGAAGCTACCAACATAAACAACATTGTTGTGATCATCAAGGCTTTTTAAAGAGGGGTTAGCTTTCTTAAGGAAGTTTATTTCTGCTTCGTAGTCGTCTTCGATAATGACACTATTGTGTTCTTTTGCATGATTTAAAAGCTGTTTTCGCCGCTCCATACTCATCGTAACCCCCGTTGGATACTGGTGGCTTGGTGTTGTGTAAATGAGATCGCAATTTGGATCAATGCTATCAACGACAATACCCTCTTTATCAACATCAATTGGCTTTATTTTGTCTGTTTTGTAGCTTAGAATGTTACGCACATCAGGGTAGCCGGGGTTTTCGATGCCAACCTTTGTGGTGTTATCCACTAATAGATTAGCAAGAATGTAGATAGCATTTTGACTTCCAGCAGTTATTAATATCTGATTTTTGTTCGCCCAAATGCCTCTTTTTGGTAATACTTTAGATTGTATTTGTTTGATTAATGAGGGGTCATCGGTGTCAACATGATCAATATTCCACTTCTTAATTTCCGGCACGGTTGTTGAGAGCCTAACAACTTCTCGCCATTCCTGATATGGGATTAGACTGTGGTCAAGCTGGCCAACTGTGAAAGGATATGGCTCTTTTTGCCAATCCTCCGCCTTGGTGATATTAATTTTGGCTGACGGTTTCTTATTAATGAGCTTATCCATCCACTGTGGAGGGGTCTCATCTTGCTGGTTTGTGCTGCCTGTCACAAAATTGTCATAAGGCGTGCTGTTGACAAAGTAACCCTTACGCTCACGTGCAATAATATAGCCATCAAACTCTAATTCTTTATAGGCTGCGATTACAGTGTTTCGCGCAACTTTGAGTTCATTCGCTAATGATCTTGAAGAAGGCAGAGGCTCTTTTGGCCTAATTAAACCGCTACTGATGGCGTCAATCAGTTGTTGACGTATTTGTAGTTGCAAAGTTCTCGGCCTGTCATGGCGAAGAGAAAAAAATTGATACCACATTTCATTCATATTTCTGGTTCATTAATAACGTATTTTTGGCTCTATAAAAAGGACTGACTACAATCAAATTTATTCTACAATTCCCTGTATTGACAAATTAAAAAAAAAGCGAGGAAGTGACATGTCAGAGAATGCAATTATACAAAATGATAAGCAACATGTTTGGCATCATTTAACTCAACATAAAGTTTTTGAAACAGTAGACCCTTTGGTTATTGTTAAAGGTAAAGGAATGGTTGTAACTGATTCAAAAGGTGATGACTATCTAGATGCCACTTCTGGTGGTGTTTGGACCGTTAACCTAGGCTTTGGTCGTGATGACATGGTGGAGGTTGTTTCTAATCAATTGAAAGATTTGCCGTATTTTGCTGGTTCATTTGGAACGGAACCTGGGGCTAAATTTGCTCAGAAGCTAACTAGTTTGATGCCCGGACTTGATCGAGTTTATTATTCAAACTCTGGATCCGAGGCCAATGAGAAAGGTTATAAAATGGTCCGTCAACGCGCCCACTCGTATAACGATGGCAAGAAACATAAAATTATCTATCGTGACCGTGATTATCACGGCACCACTATTGGCGCTTTAAGTTCTACAGGCCACGCTCAACGAAAAAATCAATATGGCCCATTTGCACCTGGGTTTGTGGAAATGCCTCATTGTTGTTGTTATCGCTGTCCATTTGGAAAAAAATATGGTGAGTGCAATATAGAGTGCGCTCATGCACTTGAAACGATCATTAAGCAAGAGGGTCCAGATACAGTTGGCTCAGTTGTACTTGAGCCGATAACTGCTGGCGGGGGCGTGATTCCACCGGTCCCGGAATATTTTCCAATTATTGAATCCATTTGTCGAAAGTATGATGTTTTATTACATATTGATGAAGTTGTTTGTGGAATTGGAAGAACCGGTAAATGGTTTGGCTATCAAAACTACGATGTGCAGCCTGATATCGTAACGATTGCAAAAGGTTTGGCAGCGGGGTACGCAGCCATTTCAGTAACAGTAACCAGTGAAAAAGTTTTTGATTGCTTTAAACAAGATCCTACTGATCCCGAGAGTTATTTTAGAGATATTTCAACCTTTGGTGGTTGTACTGCTGGACCTGCCGCCGGTGTGAAGACTTTAAGTATCATCCAAAGCGAGAATTTGCTTGAAAATGTTAATACGATGGGTGACTATTTAATGGATAAGTTATTTGAGCTTCAAGAAAAACACTCTGTGATAGGCGACGTTAGAGGCAAGGGTTTGCTTTGCGGTGTTGAATTGGTCAAAGATAGGAAGACAAAAGAGCCACTTGCTGATGAAATTGTTATTGCGATTGCTGGACATTGCTTGAAAAATAAAGTGATGATCGGTCGTAGTAATCGCAGTTTTGTTAATGCGAACAATGTTTTGCTTTTTAGTCCTGCGTTTATAACAACAAAAAGCGATATTGACGCAATTATTACGGCAGTCGATAACGCATTAGAAGTAAATACTTAGTTCTGATATTTCGGGGGAAATTGTTATGATTATTGGCGTTCCAAAAGAAATCAAAAACCACGAATACCGTGTTGGCCTCACGCCACCGAGTGTCAAGGAGTGCGTTAAGCACGGACACAGCGTGCTAGTGCAGTCCAGTGCTGGACAAGGTATTGGTGCGAGCGATGCAGATTATGAAGCAGTGGGTGCAAATATTATTACTACCGCAGAGGAGATCTTTGCTACAGCTGAGATGATTGTTAAAGTAAAAGAGCCCCAAGCCAATGAGCGGGCAATGCTTAGAGTGGGCCAAATTCTTTACACTTATCTACATCTTGCGCCAGACCCTGAGCAAACTAAAGGCTTGGTTGAAAGTGGCGCCACCTGTATTGCTTATGAGACTGTTACAGCAGCTAAAGGTGGCCTACCACTGTTAGCTCCCATGTCAAAGGTGGCAGGGCGTATGGCGGTGCAAGCGGGTGCGCATTTCCTAGAGCATCCAAACGGCGGCTTAGGTGCTTTGCTTGGCGGCGTACCTGGCGTTGAGCCTTTAAAGGTAGTTGTTATTGGTGGCGGTGTTGTTGGCAGTCATGCGGCGCACATTGCTGTCGGTATGGGTGCTGATGTGTGGGTGTTGGATAATAACCCAGATACATTGGAAGAGCATTGGCAGCAATTTGGCAGGGCGACAAACGCTGTGTTTTCTACACAAAGCTCTATTGAAGAGCATGTTATCAGCGCAGATTTGGTTATTGGTGGCGTGTTAATACCCGGTGCTGAAGCGCCAAAACTTGTCACCAAAGAAATGATTAAGGCAATGAAGCCAGGCTCTGTTGTGGTTGATGTTGCGATTGATCAAGGCGGTTGCTTTGAAACCTCGAAAGCAACAACACACGCCGAGCCAACTTATGTGGTTGATGATGTCGTGCATTACTGTGTGGCAAATATGCCAGGTGGTGTCCCAAAAACATCAACATACGCACTAAACAATGTCACTTTGCCCTTTGCAATTAATATTGCCAATAAAGGTGTGAAACAAGCATTACTCGACGATGAACATCTGCGAGCGGGTTTGAACATTCACTCGGGCAAGGTGACATGCGAGGAAGTTGCCAAAGATTTGGGCTATGAATACCACAGTGCACTAGATGTGCTGACAAACTAAATTTATAACAGGAGAAACAAAAAATGACAAAAATGACCTCAAGTGAGGCCTTTGTAGAAACAATGGTTGCAAATGGTGTTAAAGACATCT